>Ga0315310_10001601_pt1 | contig 14380 bp, 13 predicted proteins | sample TDP5_MG_FD_203630 | JGI IMG/M metagenome (GOLD analysis project Ga0315310, IMG submission 203630) | Freshwater sediment microbial communities from Lake Towuti, South Sulawesi, Indonesia - TDP5 | ecosystem: Environmental > Aquatic > Freshwater > Lake > Sediment | place: Indonesia: South Sulawesi... | reverse complement strand
TTATGTAAGGGATGCGGCACATGCGTTGCCGAGTGCCCCCTTAACGCCATCGATCAGAGACATTTTACAACTGCTCAAATACAGGAAATGATCATCGCCGCCACAGAAGGAGTTAGTATCGAAGAAAGGAAAAAGCTTCCAAGAATCATCGCATTCCTATGCAATTGGTGCGGATACGCCGGAGCAGACATGGCTGGGCTAAGTCATTTTTCCTATCCCACCTCAACTAGAACAATTAGAACTATGTGTTCAGGTAGAATTGACAGCAGACTTATTTTAGAAGCGTTTAAACACGGAGCTGACGGCGTGCTAGTATGCGGCTGTCATCCACAAGACTGTCATTATATATCTGGAGCCGTAGAAGCACAAAAAATGATTGAGAGAACTAAGAAAATGCTTGTCAGGCATGGAATTGACGAAAGAAGGCTGAGGTTCGAAGGTGTTTCCGCTACTGAAGGAAAAAAGTTTGCCGACGTCGCCAGCGAGTTCACAGAGTTTATAAAGGGAATTGGACCCCAACCCACGATAAATTCACATTAAAATATTCACGCTAATCCTAACTGTCGGGCAACTAGCTCTGCTACGTCTAACACTTGAACTCCTACTTTCTGCTTAAGCGCCGCGTCTTTGAGATTTTGTTCGCATCCCGGACAGGCTGTGACAATGAGTTCAGCCCCAGTTTCGAGTAAAGTTTTCAGCCTTGCGAAGGCTAGGGATTCAGCTAGTGAAGCGTTTATACCCCTCACGAATCCCCCCGCCCCACAGCATCTACTATTTCTTAGATTTTCCTTACTTTCAACGGGTCGGGTTACAAAGCGCTCCAGTATGTTTCTAGGCTCTTCAAATATGCCCCCTAACCTCCCTAATTCACAAGGGTCGTGATATACAACTCTTCCAACGAATTTCTTAGAAGCAAGCATACCTCTACCGACATACTGATCCAATAGTTGAGTGAAGTGCATTACCTCAAAATTCAACTGTCTATTCAAAATCTTCGGATAATCATTTTTGAAAGCCCACATACATCCAGGACAACCAGTTACCATACGTTTTACTCCGAGGGTTTCGATAGCCCTCACATTATGTTCAGCAATCTTGGCGTAATCACCAATCACACCACTTAATGCAAGCGGTCTTCCACAGCACCATTCCTCGTTAAGAAGAGTCCAATTTTCTCCTACATAATTCAAAATTGAAGCTATGGCATGAGGCACCTCTTGAACTCTTCCAAAGTATGACGCAATACACCCGATCCAGTAGACTGTATCAGCTTTTTCATTAATTTTCACTTGGACTCCTTGTGGGATGGACTTCGCTAATTTCTTAAGTCTAAATTCCCTAATTGAGGGGGTTGCTCCAAACAAATTCTTGAGATTCATTACCGAACATTCAGCTTGCATCACCGCCTTGGGAGCTAGCCCTCTCTCCACCGCCAAGTTTCTTAATGTAAGAATGACCTTGGGTATGTCCACTGCCTTTGGACATCGTTCAAAACATTCATTACATATGGTACAAGTCCAAAGCACATCGCTTTGTAGAATTCTATCCCTTAACCCAAACTGAGCCTGCCTCATTAGCTTCCTAATTCTTAGTGGACCGGTTAACGCAACCGGACAACTACTCGTGCAAGCCGCACATTGAAAGCAAGCTTTAACCCCTAACGGTGAGATTTGTGCAGCGAATGCAGAATCAATATCCCGAAACCTAATGACCATATTTGGACTTTAGCCTTCTTTGTAGGTTCTGAATGTCCTAGACAAATACAATAATCTTTCGTTACGTTGCACGCTAAGCATCCAGAAATTCGAGTTAAAAGAAAAAAATAGGGAGTATTTTTAGAGCAGCCGCGCTACATGGTTAGCGTCATCAATTGCGTTGTATACTGCTCCCGGCTTTACGCAGTCTCCAATTGTATAAAGTTCTTTTACTTTGCCGCGTAGGGCTTTGGCTAATTCGTCAAGGGGCTTTCTACCAAATCCAAGCACTACATTATCCGCTTTAAGGAACTGCTCTTTCCCTTCTTTATCGATAATTCGTACTCCATCCTCAGCAATTTCTTTGACCTTAGCATTGGTTATGACTTTAACTTTTGCTTCGGGTATATACACCAGCAGCAAAGCAGCATATCTTAATGGATTGAAGAGGTATGGGGCGCCTATTACATTGTCAGTTTCTGAAACAAGTGTAACGCTTTTGTTTTGTCTAGCTAGGGAAACGGATACCTCCGCCCCTTCACATCCGCCGAGCACCACAACTTCCTTGCCAAGTTCAGGCTTCTCCCAAAGATAGTCGTCTAAGGTAATTACATTTGGTCCCCTGATTCCAGGAATTTCCGGAACTAATGGAAGCGAGCCGGTGGCAACTATCACAGCGTCGGGGTTAAGTTTCTCGACTAGGTCAGGAGTTACCTCTTGTTCCTTCACTTCGACGCCGAGCTTTCTGTTCTGCGTTATAAGCCAATCTGCTATTTGTTTGAGATCGGTAGTGTAGAGGTATGGTATGTCAGAGGCGATGTTTATTATGCCTCCTAACTTCTTCTTTTCATAAATAGTCACTCTATGCCCCCTTAACGCTGCAACTCGGGCTACCTCCATGCCAGCTATGCCGCCGCCGACAATGAGAACATCCTTCGGTTTCTCCGCCTTCTTTAATTCTAAGTATCGTATTTCCCTTCCGAACTCCCAGTTCACTGCACATCTGGACACTACATTTTTCACAGCCAAGTAAAGATAGGTACACCAGTCACATGCAATACATTTGCGAACATCTTCATACCTTCCTTCAAGCGCCTTCTTAGCATAATGTGTATCAGCCCAAGACGGGCGGCCCAACTCCACCATATCCGCACTACCTTCCTCAATAATTCTTTCCGCCATCTTCGGATCCATAATCTTTCCAACTGTCCCCACTGGCACCCCGGCAACTTCTTTTACCCTCTTAGCTTCCTTCACCAAGCATCCTTGATCCCAGTAAGTAGGCTGAATAACCCAAAATGCTGAGGCATCTACGGTGCCGCTTGTACAGTCGATGGCGTCCGCACCCGCTTTCACAATGGCAGGAACATAAGTCTTGCAGCTATCGTCTACCGTATACCCAACTGGTGAATGCTCATCGACACTCCACCTAACGAAGACGGGGAAGTCTGGACCAACGTTCTTTCTCACAGATTCAATAACGCTCGTGAGGAAAAGTAGCTTGTTTTGCCCCCACACGTCTGTTCGCTTGTTAACCCTCGGTGCAATGAATTGGTTTACTAATGAGCCGTGGCAGGCATGAATCTGCACACAATCAAACTCCGCTTCCTTAGCTCTAGCAGCTGCAGCGCCATAGCAATCGATTAGTTCCCGTATCTCTTTGTCAGTCAACTCGTGACATTTTACGGTGGGATTTAGGAAACCAGGCACAGGGGAAGCAGATACTGGAATGCGGTCTGGAGTTCGCAACACCCTGGGCGTTGCAAGCGCACCAGCGTGAAATAGTTGAATTCCAACTTTCGGTCCCTGTCGCTTAATCTCACTTGCAAGTTCAAACAAGCCAGCAGTATAACTATCGTCATATATCGCTAATTCGTTCCGAACAACCTGACCCGTAGGATGAACCATTGTTGCTTGGACCCAAACTAGCCCCCAACCACCCTTCGCCGTATCAATCATGGTATGTATGTAACGCTCATTCACATAGCCAAGAGCATCAAGCGTATCAGTTAGCATTGGTGCAGCAACGTACCTATTTGCAATTTCCATTTTGTTTATTGTTAAGGGATCGGTTATTTTCACCATTAAGCTCTCCTCTCCCTCGCCAAAGATATTTTTAACTTACTTATTTTAAGTTTTCACAAGCGAAAAATTAGACATTTGAAGATCGAAAACTTGCCAAATTTCAAGTATAATTTAGAACTATACAAGTAGTAATTATACCGACCGATTACAACACTCTCAAAGATACCAGAGAAAAGGAAATGGAAATCATGTACCACTTTTTCGGTCGAAAAACCGAATTCTCAGCTGTCAACTTAATTTAGTACAATTAGGATTAAATCGAAGACCACAACTTTTCGTAACTCAGGGAAGACCAAAATGAAATACGCCCTTATCGCCGACACCTACGAAAAAATCGAAACAACCACCAAACGCTTAGAAATGACAGACTATCTCGTAGATTTACTAAAACAAACCCCACCTAACGTCATCGACAAAGTCGCCCACCTTATGATCTGTGAACTTTACCCGCCTTACGAAGGCATAGAACTCGGCATCGCCGAAAAACTCGCCCTCAAAGCTATCGCCATCTCCACTGGAAAACCAGAAAAAACCATCCAAGAAGACTACAAAAAAACTGGAGACCTTGGAGAAACCGCAGAAAGATTCCTCGCTCAAAAAACTCAAGCCACCCTAGCCCGCGAACCCCTCACGATAGAAAAAGTCTACAACACATTCGAAAAAATCGCCCAAGCCACGGGTTCCGGAGCTCAAGAAAATAAAATCAAACTCCTCTGCGCCCTCCTCAACGAAGCCACCCCAAAAGAAGCAAAATACATAACCCGCATGGTCACCGGACGCCTCCGCATCGGAATCGCCGACATGACCATCCTCGACGCCCTCGCCATCGCCCACGGTGGCGGAAAAGAATACCGAGAACCTCTCGAACGCGCCTACAACCTCACCTCCGACATAGGACTCGTTGCAAAAACCGTGGCCGAAGGCGGCATAAAAGCCATCAAGAAATTCAAAATCATCATCGGAAAACCAATAAAGCCACAAATGGCCGAACGCCTACCAACCCTAAACGAAATCCTCGAAAAACTCGGCGGAAAATGTAGCACCGACTATAAGTATGATGGTCTTAGGATTCAACCCCACGTCTCCCCAGAGAAAATTCTGCTCTTTTCCCGACGGCAAGAAAACATCACTAACCAGTTCCCCGACGTCGTCAAAGCCCTCCGAGAAGCCGTCACTGCAAAAGAAGCTGTCCTCGACGGAGAATGCGTCCCCGTAGACCCCAACACCGGAGAACTTCTACCATTCCAAGTTGTTTCCCAACGCCGAGGGAGAAAATATGAAATCGAAAAAATGATCACCGAAGTCCCTGTCGTTCTCTACTTATTTGATGCCTTATACGTAGACGGAAACGACCTAACCCTCAGCCCTTACATAGAAAGAAGAAAACGCCTTACCGAAATCGTGAAAGAAACCGATCGAATAAAAATCTCCGAAAGCCTCGTCAGCGACAAACCAAAAGAAATTGAACGATACTTTGACAAGGCGGTGCAAGAAGGCACTGAAGGACTCATCTGCAAGTCAATACAACCTGACTCCGTATATGAAGCGGGAAAGCGCGGCTGGCAATGGATTAAATGGAAGCGTTCGTACCGTTCTGAGATGGCAGATACTGTTGATTTGGTTGTTGTGGGAGCTTTTGCAGGACGGGGGAAGCGAGCGGGAACTTATGGGGCGTTATTGATGGCGGCATACAATCCGGATCAAGACCGGTTTGATACGGTGTGCAAGCTAGGGAGCGGATTTACGGATGAAGATTTGGCTCGACTTCCTGAAATATTAAAGCCGTATTTATTGCCGCATCCGCATCCCCGTGTAAACTCGCTTATGAAACCTGACTATTGGTTTGTGCCAGCGAAAGTGCTGGAAGTGATTGGGGATGAGATTACGTTGTCGCCGGTGCATTCGTGTTGTTTTGGGGCGGTTCGGGAGGGGAGCGGGTTGGCGATTCGTTTTCCGCGGTTGGTGAAGTTTCGGGAGGATCGGGCTCCAGAGGATGCAACTACAGCCAAAGAGATAATTGAAATGTACAAGATTCAATTGAAGAAAATAACCGAGACCTAGAATAAGCCCGATTTTGAGTTAGATCCACTTAGTTTTAATTTCTTCTATTTGACTTAAGTGTGGATCGTCTGTTAAGACGTAATCCGATTTCGTCTCCATAGATGTTGCCGCTACTATCGAGTCGGCTGTCGGAATTTCCCGATATTTGCATCGTAATTTGGCTGCGGTTATAGCGATTGAAGAGTTTAAATTGGTAATCGGGAGGGCTGATTTTAGAATCGAGTTTATGCGCATATTAGCCACATCTTTTCCAACGTTTTCGTATTCGAATTTGTATATTTCATGAATCACTATCGTCGGAACGTATCCCACATTGTCTGGCCGTTGAAGATCTGTAAGAATCTTCTTTGTCTTTTTTCTTAATTCCTCATTTTCTGCCAAGAAATGAGTGATGAATAACCTTGCGTCGACTACAACTTTCATTTTAATAACGGTCCTGGGATCTCATTTCATCGAGCTTTTTCTTGGCTTCAAGTAGACTGATTTTTCCAGCGTCAGCCCCGGCTAATTCCTCCAATGGTATTAAAGGACTAAATAGGATTCCCCGGCTTTCCTCCCGGACCATCAGTTTTGTTCCCTCCATGATCTCATACTTCCTTCTATACCGGATGGGAATAGTGACTTGTCCTTTTCTAGTTACAGTAACGACTTCTTCAGTCAATCTCCCCTCATCTCGCCTTACCTGATAGAATAGGTAGTACTTAAATGTTTAAGTAGTACAACCGTTTTTCAGGAGTCTTAGAATAATCGGTGCGGTTTCAGAGGGATTAACTTTTAATATTGTGAATCTGATAGGTGTTTTCTCCATGCTTAAAATTTGAGCTTAAAGGGATGACTCAAGTTTGGTTTTCAACCTGATTGGGCTAGCGGTTAACATTATCGTTGGGGTAATTGTTGTCTCTCCAGTATTGTGGCTTGTGGGGCGTTCGATGGTCGGAAAGGAGAAGGCTAGGTTTACGGACGCTGTTTGGATAGTGGCCCTCGGTATCATAATCGGAAGCATACTCGGTGTCTTCGTACACGGCCTTCTAGGCTTTGTGGCCAGCCTAATTCTCTGGCTGGCTTTGATTCGGCACTTCTTTGATACAGGCTGGCTGAAAGCCCTAGTGATCGCGGTCTTAGCATCGGTCGTCTTTGCGACCATAACTGCGGTTTTAGCCTTCATAGGGGTGCTAGTTTTATCACGCTTCATATAGACCGGAGTAGCTCATTCTTTCTTAACCACATGTTCGTAGTTTTTGTTGATGAAAGTATCTAAAAGAAAGCTCTTGAGTTACATGACATTGGCGCATAAAACATAAGACTAGCTGGAACATACTACTAAAACTAGGTGTTGATAACAGTGGGACGCAAACACCGGTCAAAGAAAAGCCGAAAGAAGCGGATGCGTCGGGAAGCCCGGGCCCGAAGACGAAGACAGGCACGTTACAAGTAGCAGAAGCGTTTTTGTACTTATTTCAAACATCATTAGGCGCACGCTCTTTGTACCTTAATCTTAGGAGGAGTTTCAGCGGCTGGCTGAAGCTCTCCCGCGTTTCAGAAAAGCCAACTTCCCTCTCTTCTGCAACCATGCTACACCTAAGATGATTATGGCGATTATTGCCAAAAACGGTAGAATCGTTATGTATAGTGGCACTGGCAAGATCGTTATCGTCACGCTAAGGTTTTGAGTAAGCACTTGGTCGGTTCCTTGTTGAGTCCAACTTATTGTCAGCTGGGTTGGATACTGCCCTGGGCTGGCTGATTTGTCGACATCGATTGTAAATGTGGCTTGCCTCGTTTCACTTGGGTTTATGATTCCAAGGCTGTCGATTATTGAACCTGAGAAGGCACTTCCAACTAGGAGTTCAACCTGAACTGACTCCGTGGCCACTTGGCCAGTGTTCTTTACGGTCACTCTGACAATTACACCGGTATCCCCAACATGAATCTCTTTAGGCTCGGTTTCTATGCTTATCACCTCAAAAAGGGCTTTCTCGCCAACAGCTATCGGGACACTGAGCCATTCACCGGAGTTGTCGTACTTCACTTGAAGAGGGAGCTTAAAGTAGCCAGGCGTGACCTGTTCATCAATATCAATGTAAAAGTAGAGTGTTACGGATTCATCTGCATCAACGTCTCCAACACTAGCGCGATCGCTTCCTGCATAGGTTGGATCAAAACCAGTTGGAAGACTGAGTCTAACAAAAACATCTTGGACATCAGAGCCAGAATTAAGAATAATAACCGTAAGCTTAATGTCCGTATCGCCTGGGAAGACTTTCTCCGGGGTATATGAACTTTCTTTGAGGATAAAATGGTCAGGATTCGCTTGCGCTGATGGAACCATAATAACGGTGGCAGCGACTATTAGAAGTGAGACCAGTGATAAAATCATTTTTTTATTCATACTTCATTTCTCTTTAAGTTGTGTCTTATTATCCCAACAACCGACGGAATTACCTAAATTTAGCTAACTTTTTCCTTATGGTCTCAAGATGAGCTTCAAGTATTTTTTCATGGCTTTTTAATAGGCTTATCTGCTTATCTCTAGTCAAAGCAAACCAATCCTTACTTTCCAAAAGCTCTGGAAATTGCTCTATAGCTCTTTTAAATAACTCAAATCTAGCTTCCGCGAAAGTTTTTCCAGGAAAGAATAAGTCAAACCCAAGACGTAGCATTTTAAACTGTTTCTCTTTGAATGTTTGCCGAATACTTTGAATCCTTTCTTCAAGATACATTCTTCCTTTGTTGGTTGCCTCGTATACATGTGGACCTTTATCTCCTTCTTTTTGTAGACGAATTAAATCTCGTTTGAGTAGCCATTTCAACGCTGGATATACTGAACCCGGTTTGGGTCTCCAAGCGCCATCAGTCTTTCTTTCGATTTCATCCATTAGCTCGTAACCGTGCATTGGGCTCTTGCAAAGCATCCGCAAAAAGAAAAGTTTTAAGAATCCTCTTGGGATGGCTTGAGGGACATACTTTCTCTCGCTCATTTGCATCGTAACCTTTAAAGTATCGTATGATGTATCTTATTAGATATATTTAAATATTCATACTACAAGGGATATTACGCCATGGAATACGAGATTGAAACGTTTGATTTGACTAAACGCTTCAACAATTTTCTTGCAGTTGATCATGTTAATTTATCGATAGGTAAGGGTGAACTTTTTGGGTTACTGGGGCCAAATGGAGCCGGGAAGACAACCTTATTTCGAATGTTATGTACTCTTCTTCGTCCAAGTGAGGGTACAGCTAAAGTTGCGGGTTTTGACATCCTTAAAGAAAGTGACAAAATCCGTGATGTTATCGGTATTGTCACAGAGAAAGTAATTATCTACGAACGGTTGACACCCGTTGAAAATCTCATGTTTTTCGGAAGACTATATGGCTTAAATGGAGAAGAGCTCAAAACAAGAGTGAATGAGCTCCTTGAAAAGGTACAACTTACGGAATACAGCAACAAACTGGTCGGAACTTTTTCAAGCGGTATGAGACAGAGGCTGAGCATAATTAGGGGTATACTTCATTCTCCTCGAGTTATTTTTTTAGACGAACCAACCGTTGGCTTGGATCCACAAAGTGCCCGTTTCATACGAGACTTAATTATTGAGCTAAATCGTCAGGGAAAGACCGTTATATTAACTACGCATATTATGGAGGAAGCCGATCAACTTTCTCACCGTGTCGGAATAATTGATCACGGGCGCATTATAGCGGTTGACAAACCACAGAACCTTAAACAGAATCTTAATGCACAAACACTGGAAGACGTTTTTCTGAAACTTACTGGCAAGGGTTTAAGGGACTCAGTTGAATCACGCGTTCCCTTGCGCGACTTTGAAGGGAGAAGGTTTCATGGGTAAAAGTATTATGAACCAGTTGTACATAGCTCTTGTAATCGCGTATAAGGACCTACTAGATTTTTCGAGGCGCAGAATAGGCCTTTTCGCTTTCATTTTGATGCCTTTACTCTTAATGTCTATGTTTGGATACATGTTTCCATCCGAGGGCACATACAAACATATTCCTTTAGCATTGGTTAAAGAAGATCGAGGTTCGTATGCTGATCTGGTCACTCGTGAGTTCTGGCAACAAGCAACGTCGTCGGGAGTGTTTAACGTTAAGATGTACGCCACAGTAAACTCTGCGACAAGTCAAGTTATTATGGGCAACGTGAAGGGAATAGTGATTATCCCTCGTGGCTTCAATAAAAATATCGTCTCAGGTGTACAAGGGCATATCATATTAATAGTTGATCAAACGAGCCCTACGATGGCAATGATGGTTTCTCGAGGCGTCAATGAGATATTTGAGAGGATTTCTAATGCATTAGCCATAAAAATCATTATGAACATCACCCAGGAGGAAAATCCAGTCTACATTATAAAACCTATTACCGTTGAGCAGAAGAATTTGATTGCTGGCCTTTCTGCAACGAGTACATTTGAGTACATGGCACCTGGTTTCATGGCAATGACTGTTATGATGAGTGGATTGGCTGGACTAGCTGGTGCTATAGCTAGGGAGAGAGAAACTGGAACTTTAGATGGCTTAATGGTGGGACCAATATCTAGGTGGTCCATAATTTTAGGCAAAACCACCGCTCAAACGGTTAGGGGTCTACTTCAAGGTTTTCTTATACTGGTTTTGGCCATGATTCTGTTCAACGTTAAAATCTACGGGAGCATCTTTCTGATGATTTTCATATTGATCCTTGGAGTGGCAGGGTTTGTTGGAATTGGAATCATAGCCACTTCCATCGCTGGCGAACAAGAATCTGCGATGATGATATTGATGCTCATGCAATTGCCGATGATGTTCCTCAGCGGAATTTTGTATCCAATAGAGCAATTGCCAGTTTGGTTGCAGTTGGTCGCCAAGGCTATGCCATTGACCTATACGGCAGACGCATTACGACGAATCATGATCTTAAACGTGGGACTAGTCCAGATTATGCCAAACGTCATAATACTGGCTGTCTTTGCAATAATTACAATCGCCATTGCAATTCCGTTATTCGAGAGGGCAGTAACTAAGTAGTATGTTTAAGGGAGTAATCGGCAGAATAATCAAATTGAAAATCCATTAGGCTCTTCAACTGTTATGCTTTCCCCAAGTTTAGGGATGGACGAAATACGCAAATTCACCTTTCAGCAGTTGATTAGGTGAGTTTAAAAATTTCTTCTGCATTATGAGCAATAGATGGAAAAAGAAAATCCGAGTGGAAACGTAGAATACAAGCTTCGATTGGCAAGGGTATCAGCGGAGCGTTTGGATGAAATAATTTCACAGCTTAAGTTTCGCGTTGAGGAGGGGCTTGGTGAGGCTCTTTATGAAATTGGTGTAACTGATGATGGAGAAATTGTTGGTTTAAGTAAGGGAGATGTAGAAGAAACACTTCTGACGTTGGAAAAAGCCGCGGAGAAAATTGGTGCTAAATGTACCTTAGTTCGTGAAGTTGATGGTAAAGTTGGAAGAGCCTTTGAGATTCTTATTAGGCGAACAAAGGAGGCAAGCGACTTTCCGATATGGCTTTACATTCCGATTCTTGGCAATGTAGACTCGGGAAAAAGTACACTCGTAGGAGTTTTGACCAGTGGGACTCGAGATAATGGTAATGGGGAGGCGATGGCGAAAGTCGCGAGATACCTCCATGAAATTCAAATGCGAAGGACATCATCTATTTCTTGCCATCCACTCGGATTCGACGAATCTGGTAGGATTGTGAATTATTCCTTAACTTCTCCCTTGGATGAGGCTGAAATCTTTCTTAATTCAGCAAAAATCATTGACCTAGTTGATTTAGGTGGGCATGAACGCTACTTCAAAACTACTTTACGTGGAATTACGGGACACCAGCCTGATTATTGCATAATTACTGTGGCAGCAAATGCTGGAATTATGCCCATGACGGTTGAGCATCTAAAGGTTGTTCTAGGACTAAAATTACCGATGATTTTTGTAGTGACAAAAATTGACTTGACACCACATTTAGTGGCTAAAACCATTCAAGATATCCAACACCTAGTAAAGTTACCAAAAATCAATGCGGTACCCTTCGTCATTAAAAATTTAGGAGATGCAATAGTCGCCTCAAAGGTTGTTCCATGTGGACGAGTCGCCCCAATTTTCACGATTTCAAATGTAACTGGTGAGGGACTTGAGCTACTTCAGATGTTTCTCAACCTTCTTCCTCAAAGAACGCGCTGGAACGAGCAAATGAATAAGAATTTTATGATGTATGTAGACGAGACTTTCAATGTGAAAGGCATCGGACCAGTAGTATCGGGGGTTATTAGGCAAGGTAGCGTTGCGGAGAACGACATAATTTTAATCGGTCCATTTAAAGACGGCACATTCCGCAACGTGCGTATAAAATCAATTCATATAAACAGAACGTTTGTGAAGAGGGCAATATCTGGAAATGATGCATGCTTCGCACTGGCAGGAATTGAGTTTGACGAAATACGTAAAGGGATGGTTTTGCTAAGCACCGACACTAAAACAAAGTCTGTAAACGAATTTGAGGCAGAGGTTTTCATATTGCATCATCCAACAACAATCCGCGCAGGATATCAGGCTGTGGTACATGCGCAGACAATTCGGCAAGCCGCGGAGTTTACTACGATTTATGGAAGCAAAGTATTACGCACAGGAGACTATGGAAGGGTTAAACTAACATTCATGTACTATCCAGAATTTTTAGTTGAAGGCCAACAATTCGTATTCAGGGAAGCAAATGCCAAAGGGATAGGTGTCGTAACAAAGATTTTGTAAGTTACGCTATTGCGGGCTATCTTAATGTATGATTTTAACCCCAAACCCAAAACGGGAAAAGAATAGGTCGTACACCCGATAGACATTTTTCTAACAGTCCTTTGCAAAATGTTAAACTTAAATATCTATTGCTCGTTTCAAAGCTTAATTGAAGGTTTCAAAATGCCCAAGTTCTATATAAAATGGCAACTTGACCCAACCAAAATACCTGCTGATCCTGAGGAGAGAGTGAAGGGTTGGTTATCAATGCTTGGAATGGTCAAAGCGGATATAAAAGCGGGTGTAACAAAGGATTGGGGATGCGCCGCTGGCGGAAATGGTGGATATGCTGTAATTGAAGCGCCAAGCGGAAAAGAACTGTTCACCCACCTGCTGAAATGGATGCCCCATGTTCAATTTGAAGTCACACCAGTTCTTACTGTGGACCAAACCATAGAAGCGATCAAGAAGGCAGTAGCCGCAGCGAAAACCAAATAAACTCCCCTATTTTTTACATCGTTCCGAAATTTGGCATGCCTTGCTAATTGATTTCATTTCGTTACCTTCTGAAGAGAACCTAAATTTTGATTACAAGGATAGGCGGTTCTTTTAGTATTACGAATCAACAAAAACGTAATAAGAATTTTCCATGTGGGAAGATTTGTATAAAACTCCACTCTTAAGCCCTTATAAGTTTAAGCCTGAGCTATTTCTGTTTTTGTTTAGAGGAAGGTTTAAGGAAACCTTAGGTTTCCTTTCATAATGTGTTCGTCAAGGGGTTTGGGTTTGGGGTATGATTTTAACCTCATCGTGTCATGCCCATGGGGCGTTTACGGAAAGGCGAGAAATGAAATTGTGAATTTCTTAAAAAGCATCGGTGACGAGAAACCTTTCGTAGAGAGAACTATTGCCAAGGGAATTATTGGTATAAAAACTTCCGTAGATTCTAGGCAAGTTATTCGAACTGTACGCGAATTTTTTGAAAAGGATCCTTTGTCCTTTCAGTATACATTGAAGTGGGTGCCGATTGATTTTTGGACGTTTTCCGATATCGACTCGATTAAGAAAGAGGTTGTTAAACTTAGGAATAGAATACTTAAAGGTGAGAAATGGCGGATGACAGTGGAAAAACGACGCTATACAAGCCATCACACAATTGAAATTATAGAAAAAGTTGCTGAAATGATCGACGAGAAAGTTGATCTGAAGAATCCAGACAAAATCTTGCATATTGAAATAATCGGCAAATATGCGGCAGTCTCTCTGCTCACGCCAAGGGACACCTTCTCAATAGCAAAGTTCGGAAAATAGATTAGACGGTTCTGGTAACTCTTCGGAGATGCCCGGTTGAGTTGCCTTCTCCGCTTTTGCTCCCCGCCTTGTTTAAGGAACGGTTCATAGCTACATTTGCGAAGCGATCTTGGGCGAACCACACCCATTCATCTTGAGTTTTAAGCAGGTTTAAAGACGCGTTCAGGTGACGGTTTATCCCGCATTTTGGACAGTTCTGCTCTCTTGGTTCTATTATGCAACCGCATATCGAGCAGAATTTAGATGTGTTCCTTGGGCTGGCTTTAACAACTTTAACGCCTTTCCAGAGGGCTTTATACTCGATGAAGCTTTGGAGTTTTCTGAACGACCAAGAATTAAGCCTACGCTTAAGCCCCTTAGAGTGTTTGGATATCAACTGAACTTTTCCATTGAATCTGTTAACACCTATAACCTTCTTGTTGACGGCTTTACGGATATTTTTAAGGTCTTCGAGGATAATGCCTTTTTCCTTCTCTTTCGCTTGC
>Ga0315310_10001600_pt1 | contig 14391 bp, 13 predicted proteins | sample TDP5_MG_FD_203630 | JGI IMG/M metagenome (GOLD analysis project Ga0315310, IMG submission 203630) | Freshwater sediment microbial communities from Lake Towuti, South Sulawesi, Indonesia - TDP5 | ecosystem: Environmental > Aquatic > Freshwater > Lake > Sediment | place: Indonesia: South Sulawesi... | reverse complement strand
CGAGACCAAGATCGAGAAGCAACGGGCGCTCAAGGCTTCCCAACGCGAGAAGAGGAGAAGGTTGGGCGCGCCGACTGTCTGCATAACGGGCTACTACAGCGCAGGGAAGACCTCGCTCTTCAACGCGTTGACGAACCTGCATAGGCTGGTGGGCCAGAGGCCTTTCACCACGCTCACCAGCAAGTACTACTTGGTAACTCGGTCAGATCGCGGTTTCCTGCTTGTTGACACCATCGGGTTTGTCCACGACCTCGACCCGAGGCTGATCGAAGCATTCCAGCTGACGCTGGAAGATGTCACAGCAGCCAACCTTGTCCTTCTGATGCTTGACGTCTCAGACTCGGAGTACGTCATGAGAATACGGCTCAAGTCTTGCCTCCAGATCGTCAGAGGCCTAGGCGTCCCGCTTGAACGGATGATCCTCGTCCTGAACAAAGCTGACCTCCTGAGCCCAAAGGAGATCGAGGAGAAGCTCAAGATAGTCGCCGCGTACGACGAGAGCCTCCCGTACGTCCTCGTCTCGGCTAAGGAAGGGATCAACCTCGACGGCCTGATGAAAGCGGTCGAGGGGAACCTATTTGAGAGGACGGGGATCCAACCACAGCGTCAGGCTCTCGCCCCAGCGGGCTAACGGAGCAAAGGGCGCTGATTCGCCTGGACTCGCCGGGAGCAATAGCCTCTGACAAGGGACCGGGCCTTTTATGAGAGCTCAGCCTGTGACATTGCGGGGATGTCGTAGTGAGCTACCTAGAGTTGTACGCCTCGCCGCTCCACGGGTTCTCAGGCTTCCAGACGGAATTCGACAAGGCAAGGTTCGTTGTCCTCGGCGTTCCGTTTGATGGAACGAGCACCTTCAGGGCTGACTCGAGGTTCGCTCCTCAAGCCATCAGGGAGGCATCCCTGAACGTGGAGACTCACAGTTTCCGGTCAGGTCTCGACGTGGAGGACCTCCTGATATGCGATTACGGCGACCTAGGGGTGCTGGCTGACACCGAGGAGACGTTGGAGAGGATCGAACGTGTGACCCGAGAGCTCAGGTCGAGGCAGAAGATACCTGTGCTCATAGGAGGCGAGCACACGATAGCGCTCGGAGCTGCACGGGGGCTTGACGCTTCGGTCGGGGTTGTCAGCTTCGACGCGCACATGGACCTTAGGGACGAATACATGGGGGCACGGGTCTCTCACGCTACCTTTATGCGACGAATCGCCGAAGAGATCGGGGCAGGCCGGATCGTCGAGGTCGGAGTCCGCGCAGCCTGCAAGGAAGAGGTGCAGTTTGCTGAACGAGAAGGAATCACGTACCTGACGATCCGCAGACTTCAAACAGCGGGTCCTAACGCCTTGGCGGCGCTGAGAGAGGCTATGGAAGCCTGGGAGGAAGTGTATCTTTCCATAGACATGGACGTGCTAGACCCAGCCTATGCCCCAGGCGTCGGCAACCCTGAGGCTGAAGGCCTCTCAACCACGGCTGTTCTCGACTTGCTCTCTGAGACCTGCGACCGGCGAATCCGGGCGATGGACCTGACTGAGGTTGCACCGCACTATGACATGGGCCAGACCGCGGTTCAAGCCTCCAAGATCATCTTCGAAACCCTCTGCTACTTGGAATCGAGCTTCGCCGGTGAGCACAGACCCTGAAGCCGTCCGCCCGCCCGCTTAGGCGGTTCTGTGCAGTCAGGTATATCTTGACTCCCTGCGGATTAAGCGGAGATGGGCTTGGTGGGCTCGCCCGGCCTGCCACTCGTTAGGACAACGGACGAGGATCGCGGGTGAACATGTGGCTGCTCGACGCCGTAAGGCTTGGCTTTCCCCTGGTTCTTCTCAGCTATGGGTCGTGGAGCGACCTCAAGACCAGGGAGGTCACGAACAGAGTCTGGCTCCTAGGCTTCCCCGTAGGCGCGGCCCTGACGGCTGTAAGCTTCGCGTTAGGCCAAGGCACGAGTTCCCTCGACCTCGCCTTCGCCTCAATAGCCTTGACGACCGTTCTTGCAGTGGGCCTGTTCTACCTCGGCCTTCTCGGCGGAGCGGACGCGAAGGCATTCATCTTCATAGCCCTGTCGCTCCCGCTGCACCCGCGCATGCTGGAAGCACAGGCTCTCCTAGGCTCGACTCTGATACTGTTCCCCCTCTCGGTCTTCAACAACGCCGTCCTGCTCTCAATGAGCATCGTCGTGTTCATACTCGCGAGGAACCTAGCCTCGGCGGCGAGTGGAAGGCCTGTTTTAACGGGCGTAGACGTGCGGAGCCGGCTCGGCAGAGCCGTGCTGTTTGCGACGAGCTACAGGACATCACTACAGTCTCTCCGTGACAAGATCTACCTCTACCCTGCGGAGGTCCCCGTCGAATCTGAAGGAACGGTTTCACGCAGGCCTCGATACTTTACCAACGCCGAGCTAGAGAAGGCTGAGTTTATGCCTGAGATCGAGAAGCGCGCCGAGGCTGGCCTATACAGGAACGGGATACTGGCGACGCCCACCATCCCGATGATAGTCTTCATAACCATCGGATTCGTAGCATCGGTCTTCGTTGATTTCGCCCTCGTCATCGCCATGGCGCTCCTCAGAGGGCTCTGAGCCCGTCGCGCAGAGGCAGACCGTGCTTATCTCGGCACGGCGAAGACTTGTCCTTGAGAAAAGATAAATCTCCACAGAGGTAGTTCTCTGTGCAAGGTCTGCCGGGAGGCCAAGGGGTCTTGGGGAAGATCTCGAAGGGCAAAGGTTGTGATGTCGTGGACTGTGCGGCTCCCGCCGAGAGGTCTGTTCCAGCCGACCGAGCGACTAGAGCGGGGCTGAAGCTGAACGCGGAGCGTAGAGCCTACCTGTGTTCGCAACACTACAAGGAGATGAAGAAGAAGCTCAGGAAAGATGCGATGTTTGAGAAATGGAGGCACATGGGCTAGCCTGCCCAGTGCTCACTCAACCTGCCTGTTATGGCCTACATGAACGGGTAGACGCATCCTCTGTTTGCTTGCTCGCAGAATTGGTACCATAATGCGAGCGGGCCCCTCTTGTAGTCGTATCGAGGCTCAGGGGGCTTCCAGTCTTCGAGCCGATGCCTGATCTCTTTGTCCGTGAGTTTGACCTCGAGACGCCTATGCCGTACGTCAAGCTCGATCGTGTCGCCATCTCGCACTGCGGCTAGAGGCCCGCCCATGTAGGCCTCAGGGGAGACGTGCAACACGATCGTCTCGGAGGTCGTGCCGCTCATGCGGGAATCGGTCACCCTGACGATGTCTCTCACGCCCTGTTTCGCGAGGCGTGTCGGAATGGGAAGCGCCCCAGTCTCAGGCATCACGTTGCCCTTAGGGCCCTCGTATCTGAGGACGAGTACGTGCTCCGGCGTGACGTCGAGGTCCTCCTTCAAGAGGGCTTTGTACGCGTCTCGGCTTGAGTTGAAGACGAGCCCTGGCCCCTCGTGTTGAAGCAGTGACTTGTCTCTGGCCCCGACATGCTTGATGACAGCCCCGTCAGGAGCCAAGTTTCCCTTAAGGATCGCCAGGCCGCCTTCAGCTGAGATGGGCTTCTCGAACGGGTGTATCACGGCTCGGTCTTTCACCTCTGCCTCCGCGATGTTCTCGCCCAGCGTCTTGCACGTGACCGTGAGAGCGTCCAAGTGCAGCAGGGAGCTGATCTCCTTCATCACGGCAGGTATGCCGCCGGCCCTGTTCAAGTCGACTGCCGCAAAGCGGCCGCTGGGCTTCACGTCCGCTATGTACGGCGTGTCACGGCTGAGGTCGTCGAAGCGCTCTATAGGAAGCTCTAGGTCGAGCATCTTCGCCAACGCGATGAGATGTATAACCAGGTTTGTGGAGCCGCCTATCGCCATGAGCACCCTTATGGCGTTCTCCAGGGCCTTCTCAGTCATTACATCTCGAGGCTTGATGTCTTCCTTCAGAAGCTGCATGACCAGCCGGCCGCTCTCCTCAGCCAGGGCGGGAAGCCGCGCCGTTACAGCGGGGACGCACGCAGCGCCGGGCAGAGCCATCCCTAGGGCTTCGGCGATCGCTTGGTCGGTGTTCGCTGTTCCTAGGGGGCCGCAGGCTCCTGAGCATGGGAACATGCATTCTAGCAGCTCAGACCATTCTTGGTCACTTATGAGACCGGCTCTGTGCGCAGGGTCAAAGCGCTGATAGTCTGAACAGCATACAACGTCTTCACCACGCCACCGGCCTGGCAGCATCGAGCCTCCGAGGACGAAGATCGAGGGTATGTTCACCCTGGCTGCGGCCATAAGCATCGCGGGAACATCCTTGTCGCAGGTGCAGATGAAGACCGCCGCGTCTGCTGGTTCTGAGAGGAAGACCGCTTCGGTCTCCATGGCGAGAAGGTTTCTGTTCGGCAGTGTCTGTCCAGGACAGAGCGAAAGTGTGTTGTATTCCAATGGGAAGCCGCCTGCAGACCAGACGCCTCGTTTGACAGCCTCACTCACATGCCTCAGATGGTTGTGTCCTGGGTTCCACTCGCTCCACGTGTTCACAACCTGCACGATCGGACACTCCAGGTCGTAGTCCGTGTAGCCACCAGTCTTGATCAGGCCTCGAAGAACCCAACCCATACTCCGGCTTCGATGCCGTAGTTCCTTCAAGCTCTTGACAACCCCTTCCGAGGTCGTAGAGGTCATCGGTTAAAAGGCTTCCGTGAAGGGCTCATGCGATAGTCGCTGTCAGCTGATGACGGACATCGCCGAAAGACCGAAGGTTGAGGCGAGCAGCGACTACGAGAGGCCTATGGGACGTGAGCTGCCGTTGAGGAGAGGTTCCGGCCTCTGGGCTGAGCGAGAAGAGGGCTTCCCTGCTAGGGCTAGGCCACGACAGCCTCCTCTACCGTAAGGTCTACGTAGGTTCTTGCCCCTAGGAGTCCTAGGAACTCGCGGTAGCGTTCCGGCCTGGCGACCGTGGCCTCGATCTCGCCCTGCTCAGTCATTACCCTGGCTCTCAGGTTTCTTCCTTGGAAGAGGAGGCTCTTCAAGACTCCCTCGAGCTGGCTGGGCTTCTCCCTCTTGAGGCTGAGTTCGGCGCTCTCGGGCCGGAAGAGGATCTGCAGCTCTTTCCCAACGTCGCGGGTCTTCCTTCGCGGGACGGGTAGGATGCCGCCGCAGGCTTGCACCTCGACGTAGTCCGTGCTCTCCTTCAGGACTTTCGCTCTGAGCCTGTTTGTGAAGCCTAGGAAGGTGGCGACGCGGCTTGTTGGAGGCTCAGCGTAGAGCCGGAAGGGGTCCCCGGAGGCCTCAACCTTTCCATCGATCATAACCATGAGCTTGTGCCCTACCGAGAAGGCCTCTCCTTGGTCGTGAGTCACGTAGAGCGTGGTTATGCCTATGTCTTCTTGGACCCGCTTGATCTCTGCTAGAAGGCTTGCCCGCAAAGGGGTGTCAAGTGAAGCCAACGGCTCGTCGAGCAGCAGAAGCTCGGCCTCCGCGACGATGGCTCTTGCCAAGGCGACGCGTTGCTGCTGGCCACCGCTCAGCTCGCGAGGATACCTTTCCTCCAAACTTTGGAGCCTCGTCAAGTCTACGGCCTGTCTGACCCTTGTCTGGATCTCCTTGTAGCTGTAGCCTCGCGCGTCAAGCGGGAAAGCAATGTTGTCCCTTACCTTCATGTGCGGGAAGAGGGCGAGGCTCTGGAAAACGTACCCGACTTTCCTGTTCTGCGGCGAAAGTCCGGTTACGGCCCTGCCGTCGAAGTAGACCCTTCCCGCGTCAGGCTCTAGGAGACCTGCGATGACCTTAAGTAGGGTTGTCTTCCCGCACCCACTTGGGCCTAAGATGGCTAATGTTCTCCCTGACTCCGCCGTGAAGCTTACACCGTCTAGGGCTGGTGTGGCCCCGTATCGTTTGACGAGGCCCTCAACCCTAAGCTCCATAGCTGATGCCCCCTAGGCCTTTCCTCGCGAGCAAGTTGGCGGCTAAGGCTGAGATGAAGATAACGGTGAGGAGCAGAGAGGTCATGGCGGAGGCTAAGCCTATCTGTCTGAAGTCGATGAGCCTCTCCACGGAGACAGGCATCGTCTGAAGTGTTCCAGTTGTAAAGACTAGGGCGAAGGTGAACTCGCCTATGGAGGAGGCGAAGGCGATCAAGGATGCAGCGAGGATGGAGGGTCCTATCAGGGGGAGTTCAACCCTAAGAAAAGTGTAGAGCCTTGAAGCCCCCCCTGTCAAGGAGGCATCGACTAGGTCGGGGTCAACCCTCATCAAGGCGGACTCGATGAGCCTCGTCGCCAACGGGTAGATGAGCACGAGATGACTGAGGGCGAGGAACTCCCACCGACCGTACAGGTGCAGGACACCTGCCCCATACACGGCGTAGAGGCCCATCGCGAGAGCTACGTGTGAAACAGCCAGGGGGGCTGATGTGGCTGCGCTCAGGACCGACCGAGCCCGGCCCTTAGAGTAGACGATACTGTAGGCTGTCACGAGAGACGCCGATACCGATAGAAGCGCCGCGACGGCAGCGATCGCGATGCTCTGACCCATAGAGTCCCAGACGGTGACCCGTGTTCCGAAGTCAAAGCTGAAGAGCCGCTGGAAGCTCTCCAGTGAGGCTCCGATGGGGAAGATGAGGTAGAAGCTTCCTGCGAAGCCTGAGGCGAAGATGAAGTAGATCGGCAAGCCTTCGAAGGCTAGAAGAGCTAGGGCGTAGAGGGCCAAGGCTTTGGCGCCGAGGCCTCCGCGTAGAAGGTTCAAGCGGCTTCTCTTGAGGCCTCCGGCTTTAGCAACCATTCTAGGCTGGAAGACCCGTTCCCTGGCTAGGAAGATCGCCAGAACGAAGATGAGGTTTAGCCCAAGCTGTAGAACCGAGAGGGTCTTGGCAGTCGTCCATCCCCCGAACTTGGACCAGTAGAAGTACGTCGCGACCTCTAAGGTGGTGAAGGAGCCTCCGATCAGGAGCGGGGTTGCAAAGGTCAGGAAACTGTATATGAAGATGAGGATTCCCGACGCCGCTAGAGACGGGATCAGCTGGGGCAACATAACCTTCCGGAAGGTCTTCCATTCAGATGCGCCGAGGGACCTAGCTGCGTCGATAAGGTCCTGGTCTATGCTTGTGAAGCCTGCTTCCAGAGCTGTGAAAGCTACGGGCACGTAGTAGAAAACGTGAGCAAGCACCACGGCTTCCATGCTGTAGAGGAGGCTTAGAGGGGGCTCTGTCAGATGGAGGAGCCCCATGAGGAAGGTGTTAACCACTCCTCTTCTGCCGTACACTATGAGGAACGCCTGAGCTGCGGCGAAGGCCGGGGCGAAGAAGGGCGCTAAGAGGATCGCTCTCGCAATAGTTGAAAGGCGGAACTCGTATCTGGCGAAGAAGTAGGCCAACGGTATTGCGGCTAGGACCGCGGGCAGGGTCGAGAGGCCCGCTTGGAGAAAGGTGTTCGCTATCACCTTAAGGATGTAAGGGTCTGCCAAGAGCTGAGCCAGGCTTTCAGCTGAGGCCCCCTGTACCACGTTGATCAACGGGGCGAGGAAGAGAAAACCCAGTATTGCGAGGCAAAGGACCTTCACGATACTTACTCTAGGCGCCTTTGATCTCCCTCTCCCACTTCTCCCTCCAGACATCAGCGTTTCCAGCTAGGCTTGGGTTGAAGGTGACGAGGTTCGAAGGCACCCGGGCCTTCTCCACGTCGCCTGAGAGGGCCGCGTCTGGCCGGACTGGGTAAACGTAGCCATGAGGAGCGGCCAGGTCCTGCCCCTCCTTGCCAAGCATGAACTCGATGAACTTCTTCGCAGCCTCCTTGTGCGGCGCTCCTTTGACCAGAGCGATCCCTTCCCGGTAGACGAAGCCCTTAGCCATTGTGCTGTTCAGGTTTGGGGTCTCGCTGTAGACCGTATCGGTGTTGAACATCACTCCCACGGCAACCTCTCCTTTTATGAACGCATCCATGGCCTCTGTCCAGCCGCTTGGGTAGAAGACCACGTTCTCCTTCAGCTTCTCCAGGTATGGCCAGCCCGCGTCCTCACCTTTCTCAGTTAGGACCCAGGTTAGGAAGGAGAGCCCTGTTCCGCTCGTCACTGGGTTGGGGTACATGACGAGACCCTTGTACCTAGAGTCTAAGAGATCGTCTAGGGTCGACGGAGCCGGGAGGCCCTTCTCTGCGATGATCGTCTCGTTATAGACGACAACGATGTATCCTTCGTCGACAGGGAGAATATGCCCAGACTGATCCCATACTTTGCTCGAAGGAATCTCTTCGAGGTTCGGAGGCGAATACTTCTCGAGGACACCGGCCTCGATGACGGGCTTGGCGTAGAACTCTGGAAGACCAAGAATGACGTCAGCTGTAGGTGAGGCCTTCTCCGAGACAAGCCTGTTCGCTATCTCAATCGAGCCCATCCCGTGATGGGTGAAGGTGGCGTTCACCCCATACTTCTCTGAGAAAGCCTTGACAGCCTGGTTTGCGAAGCTCCTGATACCTTTCGGCCCATAGACGACAAGAGTGCTCTCAAGCCGCGGCTGCAAGGTGGTCAGATAGAGGCTGGAGGCTGCCCCGATGAGGATCAAGGCCGCCACCAGCACGAGGGCGCGCTGCCTGAAAGTGATCCCTCGATCCGTCATCGGCTAGCCCTCCGCCTCTAAGATCGCCTGACAACGGTTCTCCGGGACTCCTAAGACTGAAGAACCATCCGTCAAGAGTGTAAGTCCAGAACCCCTGAACATCCTGTGCTTCGTTCCGCCCACCTCTAGGAGGCGGGTCAACTCGGTTGAGAGAACCTCTTGCTTCCCTTCGCCAGCATTACCTGGATCAGGTTCAAAGGGTCGGCGGCGCTCAAGCCACCCTCTCAGCCGGGTTCACCCAGCTCCCCATGCAGAGCGATTACCCGCCAACCTTACTTATTAGGTTTTAGCAGTTCCCAACTAGGCCGCGAGCCGCGACTTGGGAGGACAGCTAGCTCTCTGACTCCCTGTGACTAGGCCCTGAAGAGTTCTCCCATGCTCCGTCCTAGAAGCCTGTTAGCCAGCAGCAAGCATCCTGCTACGATCAGAGTTCCTACAGTTCCGAGAGCACTGGCGAGGTACGGTCCATCCTGTATCCTCTGGTTGAGTCCATAGATGGCCTTCGTGATGGGGAAGAAGGGCTCCTGCATTGCCAGGATGAGGCTGTCGCTTACCTCCATCATTGCGGCTGAGAAGGACATGATGCCTCCTGCAACAACGTTCGCTAGTATGAGCGGCGCCGTGATCGAGAGCAGAGTCTTGACGGGTGAAGCGCCGACGCTGAGCGAGGCCTCTTCCAACGCCACGCTCGTCTGCTGGAACCCCGCGTAGGCTGCTCTTACCGAGTAGGGAAGTCTCCTGACTGAGTAGCTTATGATCAGCAGCGGGACAGGGTTAACGAACGGATCTAAAGGCGTGCCGGTGAAGGTGGCCAGGTATCCGAAGGCTATCACGACGCCAGGCAATGCGAGAGGCATCATAGCCACGCTGTCGAGAACGTCCTTTCCAGGGAGATTTTCTGATTGAGATTAGCGAAGCAACTACGGCTAACACGAGCAGATGAGCGGTCTTCAACTTCTTCACCTAGGTCGATCCCTGCAGGGATCTGATAATAAGCCTTATGCGCCCGCTTTTCGGCCGCACATTCTCCTTCCCAATCCGGCCAGCGGTATGGAGCAAGGATTGATGAGCTCCACGACCACACGAAGTCCGGGCAAGGACATGAAGGCCTGTAACACAGCTTACCAAGGTCTCGGAAGACCGGGGTGCCGGAGGACGCTCACACATCGATAAGCGCGAATGTGCCGTCGAGGCGAGCGTGTTCAGACCATCGGCAGCTGCCCCTCCGGCCCACGTGCTCACCACCGGTCCATAACACCTTATTACCCCGACGACTGCAACATAGATTGGGGGAGCTGGGGCGAATGGAGAGAAGATACGTGGCAGCAGTGGTGCTAGGCGTCTTGCTCTTCGTCTTGGTCCTGTCAATCTTGGTCGGCGTTATGTTCCTTGCAACGCTTGGACTAAGGCCATAGAGTGCAAGGGCAACCGCGCAGCCAGTTGCCAGCCTAGGAACGAGACGCCAGCCGACGATACCGTGTCTGGCAATCAATCGACGGGTACGCGCTGACCAGAAGAGAGAAACCCTGGTTCGGGAAGCGGCCAAACCTACAGTAGGCAGTGGCGAGGCGGTCGTCCGACTTTCCGCGCCTAGACGGTTGGCTCCTTCGTCAAGAAGCGCTTGGATGCTGCTAGGCAGGTAAGTGAGCCGACTGAGAGGGCTGTGAGCAGGGCTAAGGCCTCTGTTCCGCTCGCGATGAGAACGGCGTCGCGCATGGCGTCTGCCACCCAGAATCCCAGGATCGCTACGTATCCAAGGTGACCAACCGCTGCCACGGCAGGTCGGAGCCTCGTGAGCCCATGCAAAGCGGCGCCGAGCAGGAGGAACGCCGCGGTGATGGAGGCCACGACGAGAGAATAGGCCAGTGTAGGGTTCCTAGTGGCCGGCGCAAGGATAGGATTCAGCTCCTCCGCTAGGCCCATGGCCGTAGCTAGCTCGGTGACCGCGACAGAGACGGTGGCTGAGGCCAGCGTACTAACGTACATGGTTGCAACTGCTCCCTTCGAACGCCCAGAGCTTCGGAGAACCTCTGGGACTCGAGCTCGGAAAGGTTTCGCGTGGTATTGGGGTTCGGTCGACTCTGTGGGCATCCTCCTCTCCGGCTAACAGTTTAACAGTTCGTCCTAATAATCTGACACGCACCTCAAGTGCGTCCATCAAGTCCGGCGCAGATGCGAGCCATCAGGCCAATCGATTCGCCAATCGGCCCGCGACTAGCCGTAGCCACTACGGACCTTGGCCAGCGAATCGGGTCCGACGCCGATTCGCGGTTGCTCGGCGGTCCTAGGGCCGGGGTCACTTCTTAAAGCATCGAGCACATTTGCCGTTAGAGCGGTGAGCTATCCCAAGGGGGCGAGACGTAGATGCGGCTGAAGTGCGCGAAGTGCGGATGGATGGGCTCCTACATGGAGGTTAGAAGAGCGCTCAGGCTCAGTCAGAGTGGCACGCCTTGCCCCAACTGCGGTCAGCCCCTCGTCGTTCACTTCGACTCAGACGAAGAACAGCAGAGGTTCGGGGCAGCCGAAGAGGGATGAACCTCCTAGGCCACCGCAGGCTGACCACTCCCTCCGCCTCGATGGTTCTTGAACCCTTCACGTCTGCTCAACAAGCCATCAGGCATGATACGTGATGTGAGGTTATGACGTTCTTTGATCGGTTATGGAATCCAGTTATGGATACTCGTTAGCGCCAAACTGCCTTAGGCGGTCTACACTCAGACAGGCCTCTCACGAACAACAGCACGCGAGGCTCAAAGGAAGTGGGCCGGGAGGGATTCGAACCCTCGATCATCCCCGCCTCCTGCATCGCCTCGTGTCAGGGGGATCTTAGGCCCGGGGGAATCCTAGCCACTGAACGACCGGCCCTTGTTTGACGGCGGAGGAATCCCGGCGCCGCTAGGATGCAAGCAGCCAACTCTTAAGCCTTAAACCTTTTCCACCGAGCGATGAGCCTGTTCTTGGGAAACTATTCTGTGGGTTGAGCGAAGAGTTTCCAGTCAGAGCCGGTCTGTGCTGTGCTTCGGTTGAGTCAGGGCCTCCCTCAGGCTCTTCTGGCGCCATGAAACCACGCTAGACCATGGTGGAGAACCCTACGAAACCACCTGTCGCTGGCGAAGCTGCGGGAAAGGTCTAGTGGCTGTTGGAAACGAATATATGCTGGCGAGGGTGGTTCGTAGGCATCTGAAGGTTTCTAGGCGTTGCCTGAAAGAGTTGTCAAGCTCCCCCAGCTTGCCTGGTACGGCGCAGGCTACGTGAATCTTCACTTTCCCGAAACATGGGATGTCACCGTTGCGCCTATGCAAGGCTACGAAGCGAAGCCTTCTGAGAGCGCTCAGGTCAAGGCCGCTCTCCGAAATCCAATAGGGGCCAAGAGCTTGGACCGTCTCAGCCGCGGTCGGAGAGAAGCCGTTATCGTTGTGGACGATATGACGAGGCCTACGCGCACGTACGAGCTGCTCCCACTTGTGCTCGAGGAGCTGAGAAGGGGTGGCATTACAAGAGAGCACGTGAGGATAGTCGTCGGGCTAGGAGCCCATGGTGCATGCGACCGCATGGACTTCGCGAAGAAGCTTGGCGAGAAGGTCGTTGAGGAGTACCCGGTGTACAACCACAACCCGTTCGGATCCCATGCAGACCTCGGCCAGACCAGTCGCGGCACACCAGTGCAGGTCAACAGCGAGGTTACCGACTGTGACCTCAAGATAGGCATAGGCCTGGTTGTACCTCATCCCCAAGCTGGCTTCGGAGGAGGAGCCAAAATCGTGCTCCCAGGAGTCGCTTCCTTAGACACGATCGCGGCGAATCACGGCGACCTAGGGGGATTCGAGAGCGGAGATTCCGAACCTCACCCGTCAGCGGGCTGGGGCAAGGTAGAGGAGAACGTGGTTCGCCTAGACATGGAGGAGGCGGCTGCAATGGCTGGCCTCGATGCCAAGATCGATGTCTTGGTGAACGGCTTCGGTGAAACCACAGCTGTCTTCTGCGGCGACTGCGTTCAAGAGCATAGAGCCGCCGTCAGAGTGGGAAGGGCTTCCTATGCGACCGACGTTGTTCCGGAAGCTGACGTGGTGGTGGCGAACACCTATGCGAAGGCAAACGAGGCGACCCTTAGCCTGCCGTTGGCGAACGCGTCAGTCAAGCGCGGGGGCACAGTGGTCATAATCGCGAACGCACCTGATGGACAGGTGACGCACTACCTTTACGGGAAGTTCGGCAAGAAGTTCGGAGGCCGGCTTCACCGCCCAAGCCTAGCATCTCCAAAGTTTGGGAAACTCATCGTCTGTTCGCAGTTCAAGGTCGCAGACCCCTTCCTGCCGATCGTTGACCCCGAGCTGATCACATGGGTTGGTACCTGGTCCGAGGCCGTGGAGGCGGTTGGCAGACCAACGAAGGGCAAGCTCAGGGTTGCAGTCTACGCCAACGCGGAGACTCAGGCTCCGAGAGAGGTTCTTCAGCAGAGCTAGGCGCTTCTAGCGGTGCTCGATGGCTCGGTAGCTAGCGAAGGCTTCCTGAAGCTCGACCACCTCTCTGCTATCGGCTGCCTCGCTGTAGGATTCCAGGAGACGCTTGTTGAGAGCGATGAAGCCTGCTCCCCATTTGAACAGGGAGAGAAGCCTCTCGGCTTCAGGTCTGAACCCCAGTATGTAAAGTGATGCGGCAAGGGCTTCCGCGGTTGATAGCTGTGACGGCTTCCCATAGTTTACAGGGTTGGCAGCCAAGAGGTACGGTAGAGCTCGGTGGACCCCTCGTAGGTGCAGCCAGATCACGTCGTCGGCGCGCGCCCAGCTGCAGTCTACGGCGGTGATACCGCCCTGCAAAGCGCGGCCTCTATCCGACCGGGAGACCGCGCACTCTGAGAGGGGGTCGAGCAACAGGCCACGCCGATGAACAAACCTAGAGCTGGAAAGCCTAGTCACCCAGCCTCTTCTCGCAAGCCTTAGACCCGTACACTTGTGCCGGTCACACTGTCCAAGATCATACACGAAGAGCTTCGGCGACCTCGAGGAATCGAGCTTCGGCATCGAAGCACCTGCCGACGACCGCTTGCCTCGAAGATCCTGGCACGTCGACGAACTTAACCTCTACGACGAACTCCGTCCCAAGTCAACCAGCGTGAGTAACCCTTATTCGGGAGCGTCATCCCATCTTGTTATGTCCCATGGTTTGGCCCGCTCTCCGCCCGGATGGCTGGTCCGTCCTTAGAGACCCCGCTGCAGTCGCTTCGCTCAAGCGGTACTTTGGCATCCTGAAGGGTGAGCGGCAGGCCAAGCATCTGTTAGCGAAGAGGCTTGAGGCCGACTTCGCAGAGAGCGCTTCCCTAGACGAGCTTTGGAGAGAGCATGTAGCCCTAGACAAGGCTTACGGAGAGCTTGAACCGAGGGTTGACGGGGGCACGCTGAGCTTAGAGGACCTGCTTGTCCCGAAGAGGTCCTACCTTGACCTGAAGATCGCCATAGCCCGACGGATTCTCGCGAACTGCCACTTCTGCGAGAGAAGGTGCTACAAGAACAGGGCCGCCAACGAACTGGGCGTCTGCAGGTGCGGAGCGGTCTTTCCGCTCTCGACTGCCTTCGCCCACATGGGCGAGGAGCCTGAGCTAGTCCCCAGCGGAACCATCTTCTCGGTCGGCTGTAACCTCTCGTGCATCCACTGCCAGAACTGGACGATATCCCAACGGTTTGAGGCGGGCGAACCTCTATCGTCTGAGGAGCTTGCCGCTACGGTTGTCTCCCTACACCGTTCGGGTTGCAGGAACTGCAACATGGTCGGCGGCTCCCCGACGCCCTGGCTGCATGCTTGGCTCGAGGCCTTCACACACGTCGATGTCAATATCCCGACTGTCTGGA
>Ga0315310_10001599_pt1 | contig 14393 bp, 11 predicted proteins | sample TDP5_MG_FD_203630 | JGI IMG/M metagenome (GOLD analysis project Ga0315310, IMG submission 203630) | Freshwater sediment microbial communities from Lake Towuti, South Sulawesi, Indonesia - TDP5 | ecosystem: Environmental > Aquatic > Freshwater > Lake > Sediment | place: Indonesia: South Sulawesi... | reverse complement strand
GTTCGAGGCTTCTTGGGCCGCCGCGCGCTATCTCAATTCGCGGGGCATCCGCCCCTTCCTGACGCTGAGCGGCACGGTGCCGGACTGGATGCTCGACGACCAGGCGGCGCTGCCCAAGCATAAGGTGTGCCGCGCGGGCTCGGGAATTCTCCACCCGCTGACAGGGAAGCCTCCTCATCTCAATCCGGCGATGTACGAGGAGTTCGCGGAAACTGCCGTCTCCATGCTTGTCTATGCGCGGACGAAGGCGCGCATCGATTTCGAATACTTCAGCCCGCTCAATGAAACCGATTGTTACCCCGTGGAAGGTCCGCGCGTTGATCCGGAAGAAATGCCAAAACTGCTGAGCGCCATCGCGCGTCGCCTGAAGAAGGAAGGTCTGGCGGACGTGAAGCTGGTAGTCGCGGATCAGGCCGCGCAGGCCAACGACTATATGGGACCGATCTTGGAGGATGCCGAGTTGATGAAGCAGGTCGGCGTTTTCTCCTTTCACAGTTATGGAAGCGATTCCCTGGCGCCCCAGGTGGAGCGCTTGCAGCGCAGCAAGTACGCAACCACCCGCGTTTGGCTGACGGAGTACGGCGCGCTGAGCGATCTGGATCGCTCGGCCGAAAACGATTGGAAGGCTTTTTCCCTTACGGCCACCCAGCGCGCCCTGCGAGCCCTCAATCAAGGCGCCGGGGCCGCGCTGTTCTGGGACGCCTACGACAACTATCAGGAGCACGACGCGCGCTTGACGTTCTACGGCCTGGTTCAGAACGCCGACCACATCTATTCACCGAAGAAGCGCTATTATGCCGCCAAGCAGCTGTACCATTTCGTGCGTCCCGGCTCAGTGAGAATCGCTGCGCAGACGGATGCTCCCAGCTTGACGGTTTCAGCCTTCCGCAACGGCGCCACGAATTCGCTGGTCGTGGTCGGCGCGAAGCAAGGCGGGCCCAATCGTACCCAGATTGCGCTCTCTGGCACGGAGCCCGCGCCTTCCGCCTGGGAGCTCTACGCCACCACGCGCACCATCGATTGCCAGAAGCTGGAGAACGTGCCCGTGCGGAACGGTGTAGCGCAAATTGATTTGCCCGACGAGGCCATCTTCACCCTGGTTTCAGCACCGTAAGAGGAGAACCCCACCGCGCGCGAGTGGGAAGTCCCTCCCTTTCACGGCTAAGTCGTCGTCGGGTGGCGGGGCGAACCGAGTCCATAGTGCCAGCTTGTGTAGCCACGATAACCTCTCCTTGCTGTGGGTTCTTCCTTGCAGGTGAAAAGTGAGGTGGCGCAGCCCGTCGGCTGACGGGCTGGGGCGTTTTGTGCCTCGGGCCTTAAGAACCGGAGAGTAACAGGACAAGTGTGCGCTGTCCCTCTGCGGATCACGAGCGGGACCTATCCCGAGATGTAGCCCAAGGCCTGCTCTCTGTCCTTGCGGCATTTCCCGATGCCGTCAGAAGAGCCGCATCGTTTGAGATGCGAACGCTGCGGTACCTCCTGACCGACCCGCATTTACTACCGCCCCCTTTACGAATCCCCCACACATCCAGATTTAGGCAGGCAAGATTTATCTTGACGAAAATGTATAGATTAGCTAGCATACCGTTGTCGCGCATAGGTGAAGGCGCTTGGGCCTGCTGGGGCGTTGCCGCCAAGGGGTTTGGCACGGTTCGGAAGGCCGCGAGGAGAGTTGATGCCCACGCCGCAGTCCGAAATCGAGATCCTAGCCAGCCGCGAATACAAGTACGGGTTCGTTACCGAAATCGAGGCCGACTCTGTACCGCCGGGATTAAACGAGGACATCATCTGTCTGATCTCCGCCAAGAAGCGCGAGCCCGAATGGATGCTCGACTGGCGGCTCCGGGCCTACCGACACTGGCTGACGATGAAAGAACCCACCTGGGCCAACGTTCATTACCCCCCGATTGACTACCAGGCCATCACTTACTACTCGGCGCCCAAGAGCCAGGAATCCGGCCCCAAGAGCCTGGATGAAGTGGATCCCGAACTTCTGAGGACCTACGAGCGGCTCGGTATCCCTTTGAAAGAACAGGAGTTACTGGCGGGCGTGGCGGTCGATGCGGTTTTTGACAGCGTTTCGGTGGCCACGACCTTCAAAGAGAAGCTGGCCAAGCTAGGGATTATCTTCTGCTCGTTTTCCGAGGCCGTGCAGGAGCATCCCGACCTGGTCAAGAAGTATCTCGGCTCCGTAGTGCCCTACAGCGACAACTTCTTCGCCACGTTGAACTCCGCGGTCTTCAGCGACGGCTCGTTCTGTTACGTGCCCAAGGGCGTGCGGTGTCCCATGGAGCTTTCCACCTATTTCCGCATCAACGCCAAGGACACCGGGCAGTTCGAGCGCACCTTGATAGTGGCGGACGAGGGCGCCTACGTCAGCTACTTGGAAGGCTGTACGGCCCCGAGGCGGGACCGCAACCAACTCCACGCCGCGGTCGTCGAGCTGATCGCCCTGGACAACGCCCAAATCAGGTACTCGACCGTCCAGAACTGGTACCCCGGCGATAAGGAAGGCAAGGGTGGCATCTACAATTTCGTCACCAAGCGGGGCAAGTGCCAGGGCGTCAATTCCAAGATTTCCTGGACGCAGGTGGAGACCGGCTCAGCCATCACCTGGAAGTACCCCAGTTGTGTCTTGCAGGGTGACAATTCCATCGGCGAGTTCTACTCCGTCGCCCTTACCAACAACTACCAGCAGGCGGACACCGGCACCAAGATGATCCACATCGGGAAGAACACCCGCAGCACCATCGTGTCGAAGGGCATCTCCGCGGGCCACGGGCAGAACAGTTACCGTGGGCTGGTGAAGATTCTGAAAGGGGCGCAGGGGGCCCGGAACTACTCGCAGTGCGATTCCCTGCTGATTGGCGACAAGTGCGGCGCCCATACGTTCCCGTACCTGGAAGTGAAGAACGCTAGCGCCCAGGTGGAGCACGAGGCTTCCACTTCCAAGATCGGTGAGGACCAGATTTTCTATTGCCGGCAGCGCGGCATGTCGCTGGAGGACGCGGTCTCGATGATCGTCAACGGCTTCTGCAAGCAGGTCTTCCGCGAGCTGCCCATGGAGTTTGCCGTGGAAGCGCAGAAATTGCTCGGCGTGAGTTTGGAAGGCAGCGTGGGGTAAGGCGGAATACTGAATTGTGAATGGTGAATTGTGAATGCTGAATTATGAAGGCTGACGGCTGAAAGCTGATAGCTCAACCAGGGAGAACGAATGCTGAAGATCAAGAACCTACAGGTGAACATCAATGGCACGGAGATTCTGCACGGGATCAACCTGGAGGTGAATGCCGGCGAGGTCCACGCCATCATGGGGCCGAACGGCTCGGGCAAGTCGACGCTCGCCCACGTGCTCGCCGGACGCGAGACGTATGCAGTGACCGAGGGCGAGGTCATCTACGAGGGCAAGAACCTTCTGGAGATGTCGCCTGAAGATCGCGCCCGGGAAGGAATCTTTTTGGCCTTCCAATACCCGGTGGAAATCCCCGGTGTCAGCAACACGTACTTCCTGCGCGCGGCACTGAATACCATCCGCAAGCATCGCGACCTGGAAGAGCTGGATGCCTTGGATTTTCTGGAGCTGGTGCGCGAGAAGGTGACACTGCTGGGCATGGACGAGAGCCTGATGAACCGCCCGGTGAATGAAGGCTTTTCCGGCGGCGAGAAAAAGCGGAACGAGATTTTCCAGATGGCGGTGCTGGAACCGAAACTCGCCATCCTGGATGAAACCGACTCCGGATTGGACATCGACGCGTTGAAGATCGTGGCCAACGGAGTCAACTCGCTGCGCAGTCCGGAGCGCTCCATCATCGTCGTCACGCACTACCAGCGGCTCTTGAATTACATTGTGCCGGATTTTGTGCACGTGCTTTACGACGGCCGCATCGTCAAGTCCGGCGGCAAGGAGCTGGCCCTGGAACTCGAGCACAAGGGCTACGGCTGGCTGGAAGAATCGAGCATCAGCACGGAGGCCTAACAAGACTGGGAATCAGAAGGGTAGAGTGAGGGACGACCGGATGGGTGGCGGATGGGCCCGAATCCCGAACCCCGAGTCCCGAACCCCGGAATTTGGCGATGACCGCTGTTAAGGACTACCAGGACGTTTACCTCACCAGCTTCGCGCGGCGAGAGAAGGAGTTCGCGGCCGGGCCGTCTTGGCTCCATGAAATCCGCCGGGCTGCCATCGAGCGTTTCGCCGAGCTGGGCTTCCCCACTACGCACGATGAGGAGTGGAAACACACCAATGTTGACCGCATTGCGAGCCTTCCCTTCCGACCCGCCCAGGCTGGGCCGGCTGGAGCAATCATTGATGCCCTGAAGGGCCTCCCTCTGTGCGGCCTGGACTGTAGCCGACTGGTTTTCTTGAATGGGCATTATCAGCGTGAGCTCTCCTCCCTCACCGATCTGCCCAAGGAGGTGCGTGCCGGTAGCCTAGCAGAAGCGCTGACTAATGGCTCGCTGGCCTTGGAACAGCATTTGGCACGCTACGCCGACTATCAGCATCATGCCTTCGTCGCCCTCAATACGGCTTTCCTGAACGACGGAGTTTTTCTGGAGATTCCCAAGGGCTTGATTCTCGAAAGGCCCATCGTGCTGCTTTTCATTTCGGCGGCGAGCGGCCAGCCGACCGTGGCTCACCCGCGGACGCTCGTCATTGCTGACCGGGAAAGCCAAGCCACCTTAATTGAGGGATACATAGCAGTTGGCGAAGAGTCCTATTTCAGCAACGCCGTCACCGAGGTTGTGGCGGGCGAGGGCGCAGTGCTGGAATACGCAAAGTTCCAGCAGGAAGGCCGAGCGGCGTTTCACGTGGCCACCGTGCGGGTAAGGCAGGAGCGGAGCAGCAACGTCACCACTTACTCGTTTGCGCTGGGTGGCACCTTGGTGCGCGAGGAGTTGGGCACGCTCTTGGCGGGAGAAGGCGCCGAGGCCGCGCTCCACGGCCTTTATATGACGACTGGCCGGCAGCACATTGACAATCACACCACGATGGACCACGCCACGGCCCACTGCAACAGCCGGGAGCTTTACAAAGGCATCCTCGACGGCCAATCTACCGCCGTCTTCAACGGCCGGGTGATTGTGCGCAAGGATGCGCAGAAAACAGACTCCAAACAGGGCAACAAGAACCTGCTCCTTTCCGAGGACGCGGTCATCAACACCAAGCCGCAGCTCGAGATTTTCGCCGACGACGTCAAGTGTACCCACGGCGCCACGATTGGGCAGGTGGATCCGGAAGCCATCTTCTATCTGCGCTCGCGCGGTATCGCGCGCGACCAAGCCCGAGGCCTGCTGACCTTCGCCTTCGCCAACGAGGTCATTGAGCGGATCAAGTACAAGCCGCTGCGCGACCGGCTGAAGGCCGCCCTGCGAGCGCGTTTGGGTGCTGGCACAGGAAAGGAAGACGCCTGATGGCCACCGTTCCCGAAATCACGAAGGCTCCCGCGAGCACGCTCTTGCGCCCCGCGTTCGACGTGGGCCGGGTGCGCGAAGACTTCCCGATCCTGAAAGCGCAGGTGTACGGCAAACCGCTGGTCTATCTGGATAATGCGGCCACCACGCAGAAGCCTCGGGCGGTGCTGGAAGCGGAGCAGCGCTTTTATCTGGAACTGTGCTCGAACGTCCACCGCGGCGTGCATCATCTCAGCGAACGCGCCACTCAAGCCTACGAAAACGTCCGGGCGAAAGTCCAACGCTTTCTCAACGCCGCCGAAGCGCGCGAGGTTATTTTCGTGCGGGGGACCACCGAGGCCATCAACCTGGTGGCGAACACTTATGGCAGAAGAAATATCCGGGCGGGCGACGAGATCGTCATCTCGGCCATGGAGCACCACTCGAATATCGTCCCCTGGCAGATGCTGTGCGAGGAGAAAGGCGCCGTGCTGCGCGTGGCGCCTATCAACGACGACGGCGAGATTCTGGGGGCGGAATTCGAGCAGCTGCTCAACCCGCGGACGCGTCTGGTGGCCCTCGTACACGTCTCCAACGTGCTGGGCACGATCAATCCCGCGCGGCAGATGATTGAGACGGCGCACCGCTGGAACGTTCCGGTACTCCTGGACGGGGCCCAGGCTGCGCCGCACCTGAAGGTGGACGTGCGGGCGCTGGACTGCGATTTCTACGCCTTCTCCGGTCACAAACTCTATGGGCCCACGGGTATCGGCGTGCTCTACGGCAAGGCCGCGCTGCTTGCCGCCATGCCCCCCTATCAGGGTGGAGGGGACATGATCAGCTCGGTCTCGTTTGCCAAGACGCTCTACAATGTCATTCCTTACAAGTTTGAAGCGGGCACGCCCAACATCGCTGGGACACTGGGACTCGGGGCGGCTATCGACTACCTGAACCAAGTTGGGTTCGAGGCCCTGGGCGCCCACGAGCAGGATTTACTGGCCTACGCCACCGGAGCGCTCACGCACATCCCGGGCCTGCGGCTCATCGGCACGGCAAAGGAGAAGGCTGCGGTCCTCAGCTTCGTAATTGACGACCTGCACCCGCACGACGTGGGCACGGTTCTGGACCAGGAAGGGATCGCAGTCCGCACCGGCCATCACTGTGCTCAGCCGCTGATGGACCGCTTCGGCGTGCCTGCCACAACGCGGGCTTCGCTGGCCTTCTACAACACGAAGGAAGAGATTGACGCCCTGGTGCGCGGACTTCACAAGGTCAAGGAGATTCTGGGATGATGTCTGACCTGCGCGCGCTCTATCAAGAGGTCATCCTGGACCACAGCAAGCATCCGCACAACTATCGCGCCATGCCGGAGGCGACGCGGAGCGCGCAAGGTTACAACCCGCTATGCGGCGACAAGGTGACTCTCTACGTCAAGCTGCAAAACGACCGCCTCGCGGATATCAGCTTTCAGGGCACCGGCTGCGCCATCTCCACGGCTTCGGCCTCGCTGATGACCCAGGCCTTGAAAGGCAAGACACGCGCCGAGGCCGAGGCCCTCTTCGCGAAATTCCATGACTTCGTAACCGGGAAAGATCCGCAGGGTCAGCCCGGGGCGGAACTGGGGAAGCTGGCCGTTTTCTCCGGAGTCACGGAATTTCCGGTGCGCGTGAAATGCGCCACCCTGGTGTGGCACACGCTCCGCAGCGCCCTGAGAGGAAGCGAGGAAGTCGTAACCACGGAATGAGTGACTGGGCGTAGGGCAAATTCATGGACGCAACGGAAACAAGTGCGCTGCGCGACAAAATCATCGCGGAGGCATTGCGCACCGTCTATGACCCGGAGATTCTGGTCAATATCTATGATCTCGGATTGGTTTACGAACTCGAGGTCGAGCCTTCGGGTGAAGTGGCTGTGAAGATGACGCTCACCGCGCCCGCCTGCCCCGTGGCGGCGATGCTCGTGGCGGAAGTGGAAGGTAAGATTCGCCGGCTGCCCGGCGTGCAGGACGTAAAGGTGGAACTGGTTTGGGAGCCGCCCTGGGAGATGAGCCGCATGTCAGAAGCGGCCAAGCTCCAGCTCGGGATGCTGTGAGACCGTAGCGGCAGGCTTCAGCCTGTTACGCAGGCATACAGCCCTGAAGGGCGGCGCTACAAAGAGCAACCATGAAATTCAGTTCGCAGGAAGAATACGGGCTGCGCTGCCTGCTGCGCATTGCGCGCCAGAGCGGCAAGGCCGCGCTTACCATCCCCGAAATCAGCGAGGCGGAGAGGATTTCCAGTTTTTACGTAGCCAAGCTGCTGCGGATTTTGCGCCGCGCGGGACTGGTGAAGAGTGCTCGCGGTAAGATTGGGGGTTATACCCTCTCGCGGCCCCCGGACCAAATTGCCGTCAGTGAGGCCCTGGCGGCACTGGGTGGACGCTTGTTCGAATCGGACTTCTGCACGGACCACACCGGCATTGAGGAAACCTGCGCCCGCTCGGTGGATTGCTCCATCCGCTCGCTGTGGCGCGCGGTGCAGAACCTAGTGGACCAAGTGCTCAGCAAGACCACCGTGACTGACCTGCTTGGCAACGAGCAGGAGATGACTTCTCTGGTCAGCCCGCTGGTCCAAATCTCGGGCAGCCCGATAAAGTCGGCTGCCGACGCCGGCGCGATACAGACGCGCGGTTCAAGCCAGTCAGACTGAATGTCGCGGATTTCCGTCGTGCTCCCGCTTTTGCCTCTTCCCTCTCCCTTCTGAAGAACCCTCCCGACTGTTCGTTAAGGCGCTTGCAAGCCTCGCCCAATGCAGTACTCTATAGCGCTGCGCCAGGGCAGCTTCCATGGGCCGCACCGCCTGGGCGAAGCTCGGGTGGTTGGTGAGGCCCGCAGCAACGCAGGAGGGCAGGCTATGAAGAAGCAAAAAACACTGAAGCACCGCGGCGTCAATCGACGCGACTTCTTCAAGAGCGCCGGTGCGGGCTTGATTGCTTCAGGCCTGGCAAGCGGCGCAGCGGCCGCCGACACCTCGGCCGCACAAGCTCCCCTGCGCTTCGCACCGCACGGCACGCTGACCCAGATTTCCCCAAACCTCTACTTCCTGCGCGACACCTGCAACGTCTACGTGCTGAAGAATGGCGACCGCGCCTTGCTCATCGATTTCGGCTCAGGGCACGTCCTGAAACTGCTGGGCCAGATCGGCGTGACCAAGATCGACGGCATCCTGCACACGCACCACCATCGCGACCAGTGCCAGGGCGACGCGCGCGCGGTGGCCCAGCGTATTCCCATCCACGTCCCGGCGCACGAGCGGCACCTGTTTGAAGATGCCCAGAACTTCTGGCGCAACCGCCGTGTCTTTCATCTCTACTATGTCCGCAACGATTTTTTTACTCTCACGCGTAACGTCCCTGTCGCCGGCACGCTGCGCGATTACGAAACATTCCGCTGGGCGCCGTATGAATTTCTGATCTTCCCTACGCCCGGCCATACGCTCGGCAGCATCAGTCTGGTGGGCGTGGTGGACGGCAAGAAGGTCGCGTTCGCCGGCGATTTGATTCACTCGCCGGGCAAGGTCGTGAACCTCTACGAGCTTCAGTACCAATACGGTAGTCCTGATGGAATCGATTTTGCCATTTTCTCGCTCACGAAGCTGCGCGAGCTCGGACCGGAAATGGTTTGCCCGTCGCACGGCGAGCCTTTCCCTGGCCCCGCGACCGGAATCACCGACCTCATCGGTAAGCTGACGGGCTGGTACGAAGCGTACTCACCCGGCACGCCCCTCACGGTCGAGAACAAGCCCTATGCCGTCACCCCGCACCTGATTTGCGCGCATCAGACCACTTCCACCTTCTACGCCGTGATCAGCGAGAGTGGCAAAGCGCTCTTTGTGGACTACGGCTCGGCGAGCGGCGGCTTCTTTAGCGGCTTCAACACGGCCGCCGCGGTCACCGACCGTATGCGCTTCGTGGAGCATACGATCCCGGAATTGAAAGCCCGCTACGGCCTGAAATCAATTGACGTCGCCCTGCCCAGCCACATGCACGACGATCACCTGAATGGCTTCCCTTATCTGGTCCGTCATTACGGGGCGAAGATCTGGTGCTACGAAAACATGGCGGACGTTTTGGAAAACCCGCGCCACTACAATCTGGGCTGCATTTTGGCCGAGCCCATCGAGATCGAGCGGACCTTCCGGCACGGCGAGTCCTTCAAGTGGGAGGAATTCGAGTTCAAGGTGTGCCATTCCCCCGGCCATACCGAGTACCAGATGGCGATGTTTGCCGATATCGACGGCGCGCGCGTGGCCTTCACCGGCGACGCCTTCTTCCCCACCACCGGTCAGGCCCCGTACCAGCTCCGCCACAACCTCATCTTCCGCAACTGGGTGGAGAACGACAGTCACCTGAAGTCCATGCGCACGATCCTGGACTACCAACCCACGCTCGTCGCGCCCGGGCACGGCAAAGCATTTCTGAGCAACAAAGAGGACATGGAAGACCTGAAGCGGCGGCTGGAGAACCAGCAGGAGTATTTCCGCTCGGTCGTCGCCGACCCGGACACCGACTTCGGCCTCAATCCCAGTTGGGCGAGTCTCTATCCCTACCAGCTTGAGGCGCGCCCGGGCGCCAGTACGGCCCTTGACCTGCGCGTGCGCAACTATCGCGCCAAACCCATGCATGTGGAGGCGGCGCTGGTTGTTCCCGCGGCCTGGAAGGTCGCGCCCGAAATCCTCACGTTCACCGTGCCGCCCAAAGGGGATGCCCACGGAGGGTTCACGTTGACTATTCCGGAGAATTGGGACCGTTCGCAGCCACGCGTGGCGCTCGCCGCCGACATTGTTGCCGACGGCCAGTATCTGGGCGAGATCGCCGAGGGCATCGTGGACGTCCAGTTCATCGGCTGAACCACTTTGCTTCTTGCCATGCAGAGGTCACCGTGCTGAATAAACGGATTGTGCTCTATGCGCTGGCGCTGGCTGTGCTCTGGCTGCCGGAGCTAGGCCTGCCCCAGGCAAAGAAGATGGGGAATCCGGAAAGGAACTTGCTGCCCAACATCACTCAGTTGACCGCCTTCGGCGAGCGGGCTGCGTGGTCGCCAGACGGGAAGCGCATCGCCTTCATGGGCAAGAGCTTTGGCGACGCATTCGAAATCGACCTGCAAACCCGCTTGACGCACCTCCTCACTGGACACTTCCAACACGCCGGATTCCTCCGCGTCCACTATCTCCCGAACGGCGATTTCTTCCTGATTGGCGCGCGGACCTTTACCGACATCCAGACCACCCGCCACCGCGACCAGGAGATGTGGGTGATGAAGGCTGATGCCCAATCGCCTCCCGTGGCGCTCCACCACAAGATCTCCGAGGGCGTGGCCATCTCGCGCCAGCGGATGAAGATCGCTTGGGCCAACACCGATGGCCAGTATCCCGACCAACTCGCCAAAGGAGAGTCGGTGCTCTACACGGCGGAGATCGTATATAAGGAAGGCACACCGAGTCTGGTCAACAAGAAGGAAGTCATCAGAGCCCGGGCGCCCGTGTGCGTCCTCGAGGCCCAGGACTTTCGCCGTGACGATACGGAGTTGATTTACACCTGCTACCGCTCTCCCCTGGCCGACGTCATGGGTGTTGACCTGAACACGGGCCAGGTGACTGCTTATCGCAAGCTCGCCGACGAGTACAACGAAGCCGAGGGCATCGCGCCGGACGGCACCTGGACGCTCGTGGAATCGAGCCGCGGACAAGACGTGCCGGACGCCGAGAAGTGGTCGAATATCGACATCTGGAGACTGCGGCTGGTGCCCGGCAGCGGCGACTTTGTCCGCCTGACCCACTGGGCTGACTACGCAGGCTACAAGGCGTCAAATCCGGTGGTCAGTCCCGATGGCAAGTGGGTGGCCTTCCAGTCAGGCCGAAACAACGAGCCTGCCGGCGTGGGCCATGGAATTTTCCTTCTAAAGCTCGATTGAGCCAGTGAACCCGTCATCTGCGTGGGAGAGCCGTGCCGGAGAGCGGCTGGCCGTCAAGCCGAATTGGTTGGGCATGTAACTTTCTATACTACCTCATGGGCGCGTCCCCAGCATCAAACCCGAGGGGCCCGGCAAACGGACGCGCCGCACATCGCCAAACCCCGCCTCGTGCAACCAAGCGGCGTATTCCGGCTCACTGTAACTGCTTCCCGCCTGCGTCCCCACCAGCATGTTGAGCGCAAACAGCGCCGCGGACTTCGGCGCAGTCTTGTCCGGTTCGAGAATGAAGTCTTGAATGACCACTCGGCCCTGCGGCGCGAGTGCGGCGTAGCACCGTGCCAGCAAATCCCTGTTCTCCGCGGGACTTAACATGTGGCAAATCGCGGAGACAAAAACCAAGTCGTATCCTTCGCCCAACGGACCGGCGCGCAGATCTCCCGCCCGTGTCTTGATGCGGTCAGCCAATCCTGCCTGCTCGATGTGGCTTTGGGCGATGGGGATGACCCTCTCCAAATCCAATATCTCAGCTTGCAACCCCTCACTCGCGCGCGCAAAGGCGATGGAGTACGCGCCGGAGCCACCGCCCACGTCCAGCATCCGCTTCACACCTTGCGTGCCCACAGCCTCGACGACCTGCGCCGCCCGTTCCCCGGCGTTGCGATGCATGGCGGCGATGAACGCGCGCGTCCATTCCTCCCCGCGCCCCGGCATCTCCTCCCGGGCCACTGCGGTGCCCGCGCGCACACACGCCGTTAGCGTGGACCAGCGTTGCCAGAGATGCACGGTGTGCATCGTCGCCAGGCGCGCATTGTCTGCGGAGCCTTCGACAAAGTAGCGCGCCGTCACCGGGGTATTGCGGAAAGTATCGTCCTGTTTGCTCAGCAGCCCCATCGCCACCAGCGCATTCATCAGCATCTCGGTCGCCCGCGCGTCGGTGCCGAGCTTGCCTGCCACCTCGCTGGCACGTGCTCCCGGCCCGACGGCCGTAAAGAGGTCCAACTCAATGGCGGTGAGCAGCACGCGGCTTTCCTGGAAGGCCCGCAAGGTTTGCGCCAAGTCGTCGGGAAGCACTCCCGCAGCATCCTTGGCGTGCTGCGCGGCCAGCATCTTGTCCCGGTTTGACCGGACTTCCGCCCCGAGCGCCGCGGCGTCGGCATTGGCTAAGCGGTCCACCACTCGGCCTTCCTGAAAATGGACGCGCACCAGCTCCGGCACATCTTCCGGCTTCACGCCCGAGTACCAGATGCCTTCGGGGTAGACCACCATGCTCGGTCCGCGCTCGCAAAGACCCAACGAACCGCAGACCGTGATCTGGACCTTCTCCATGAGCCCGCGCGCCGCAATCTCGCGCCGCAAGACATCGATCACTCTGGCTGAGCCACGCGCCCAACAACACGGGACTCCTTCCGGCTTCTGCTGATCGCAAACGTATACGTGATAGCGAAAAGGCTCCATCGCGTCTTTCTCCTTTCGTGTATTTGACCCGGTAATTATAATTCGTCCCGGCTTATTGATTGCGGGAGGAAATCCCGGAAGTTCTTCACCTACAGCGCGGGCGCAACCCGGGACTGAGGCGCCAAAACAAGCCCACCTTCCCCGTGCATTCAGGTAAAATCGGGGCCGGTCTGACGATTCGCGTGCGGTGCAAGACAGGCGGTGAGGGCTGGAAACCGGCGGCCATCGCCGTCGGCTGCAAGTCTCCTGAGGTGAGAGGCCCGCGGCGCGATCAGACCTCGGGGGGGAGAAAAAAACATGAAACGAGTCTGGCGCTACGGGCTTCTTCTGGGCTTCGCGTTTTGCCTTGCCAGCCAGGGATTTGCCCAATTGGGAATGTTCTCGAAGGAACAGCGCGTGGAGTTGACGCGCGAATGGAAAGGCGAGCGCTTCCCGGATGGCCGGCCGAAAGTGCCGGATGAAGTCCTCGCCCGCCTAAAAACGGTGACCCCAGAGGAAGCCTGGGCGGTACTGCGCGGCGCGGGCTACAAGCAGCAATTCGAAGGAGGTTGGAAGGTGGTTAACCCCGGGGAGCGTCTGGCTGGCCGCGTGGTCACAGCAGTGTTCATGCCCTTGCGGCCCGACGTACACGCCGTCATCAATGACTTCGGCAGGAAAGAAGGGCGCAAAGGGAGCGGGCAGAACTCCTGGGTCATTGACACGCTCCAGCCGAACGACGTACTGGTGGTGGACCTGTTCGGAAAGATCAAGGACGGCACGTTTGCCGGCGACAATCTCTCGACCTCCATCTTTACCAAGACCGGCACCGGGCTCATCGTGGATGGCGCGGTGCGCGACGTGTCCGGCATTTCGGAAATCAAGGGATTCCGATGCTACGTGCGCGATTTCGATCCTTCGGCCCTGGCCGACGTCACGCTGATGGGCATCAACGTGCCCATCCGCATCGGCCAGGTCACGGTGATGCCCGGTGACGTGGTGGTGAGCGATCCCGAGGGACTTACGTTCATTCCGCCGCATCTGGCCGGGAAGGTGGCCGACGTTTCCGAGCTGACCCAGATGCAGGACAGCTGGGGACATCAGATGCTCCGCGAAGGCCGCTACACACCGGGGCAAGTGGACGGCCGCTGGACGAAAGAGATGGTCGAAGAGTTCAATCGCTGGGCGGAACAGCAAGGCGCCAAGCTGCGGATGAAGGTGGAGTAGCGCCGCCCTTTAGGACGGTTGCGCTATCGTGGCGCTCTGTGAGCGCCGAGTCCGCATTAGATAGATTCGCCGAGGCCGAATCGGTTTGTTGAACGTTTCTGAGACGCCCCGGCGGGGCGTCTCTACGTCCGGCGGCGAGGAGGCGGCCGCTACAGCAAGAGCCGCCTCACCAGCGGAAATTCTCCACCAGCATAATGTCGCTGGCGACGATGTCCGGCTGGGCGTAGAGAATCCAGCGGCCGTCGGGGGAGACACTGAAGCCAGGACTTGACCAGAGCGGTCCTCTCTCAGGGGTGGCGACCTTGGTCATCTTGCGCGTGGCGAAACTGAAGAATTCGATCGCCTTTGTGTAGGAATTGTAGAAGTAAATGCCGTCCTGAGTCAGACCCCAGTA
>Ga0315310_10001598_pt1 | contig 14394 bp, 16 predicted proteins | sample TDP5_MG_FD_203630 | JGI IMG/M metagenome (GOLD analysis project Ga0315310, IMG submission 203630) | Freshwater sediment microbial communities from Lake Towuti, South Sulawesi, Indonesia - TDP5 | ecosystem: Environmental > Aquatic > Freshwater > Lake > Sediment | place: Indonesia: South Sulawesi... | reverse complement strand
AACAGTTTCGATGGAAGGACCATATTTCACATGGAGCGGAACACAATACTGGATCATCATAAGACATGGAAAACGTCCATTACGCGTTGTCTCAAATGTTTAGGCTCCAATTGACCAAATCTTCATAAAATCAGCCTAGAACATGTTGCTTATGCGTTAATCTACCTTAAAATAAGGCATAAAAGAATAGATACTACAGCAGTTTCATATCGTGCTTTCTCGGGAAACTGAAGCCTAATTTACGCAACTTTTCAACCAGTTCTCTGTTATAAGTTTGGTGCCCATCTTAAACTAGAAAAAACAGTGAAGTCAGATCTCTTTTCGAAAGAGAGTAGAACTGAGACTAAAAAACGGATAATTTAACTGATGTTTGAACCAATACCGGGGCTATCATTTTGGTATGCTGTAAAACAATCTATCAATAATGTTGATAGAGGAGTTATATTAGGAACTTGCCGTTTTTGTAGAACAACCTTCCGTCTGCGTAGATTTCTCCGTCCTTTTTCATGTCCTTCAGAATGTCCCAGTGAACCGCTGACTTGTTTAAGCCTCCTGTTTCGGCGATGGGGTTGCATCCGAGGGCCACGTGTATTGTTCCGCCCATTTTTTCGTCGAAGAGCATGTCTTTTGTGAACTTTGTTATGGCGTAGTTGGTTCCGATGGCGGTTTCTCCGATGCGGTCCGCTCCTTCGATTTTCAACAGTTGTTGTAACAGCTCGTCTCCTTTAGCGGCTGAGGACTTCACAACTTTGCCGTCTTTGAATGTGAGGGTTATGTCTTCAACTTCTCTGCCGGAAAAGATTCCTGGGAACGTGAATCTTATAGTGCCGTTGGCTGAATTCTCGATGGGTGCTGTGAAAACCTCGCCGTCTGGCATGTTCTTTTCTCCGCTGCAGTTTATCCACCTTCTACCCCTAACGTTGAAGGTTAGGTCCGTGTCTTCGCCTATCACATGAATCTCATCTGTTTGGTTCAGGAAATCGCAGATTTTCTCTTGATGCTGATGGACTTTCTTCCATTCTGCGATTGGGTCTTCCTTGTCAACAAAACAGCTGCTGTAAACAAAGTCTTCGTATTCAGAAAGCGACATCGAAGCTTCTTGTGCTTGAGCAGTTATCGGATAAGGCAAAGCCGTCCACTTGAGTTTTCCTTCGGCAACGCGTCTAAGAAAGATTTCCATAAGCTCTCTTCTGGAAGCTGTATGCATCCTTATTCTCGCGGGGTCTATGTTTGTCAATCTCTTGGGGTTTGGTTCACAGAATATTTCTATCGACACTTCTACGTTTTCGACCACGAACTTCTGGAAGGGTGAAACAAATTTTAGTTGGTGTTCCTTTGCGTGTTTGAAAAAGGTGTACTGAACATCAAGGCGTGGCATGATTAGTGGGTATGCATCGCTTAACAAGCATTCTTTGTATATCTCGTTGATTAAGGGGAAGGCTAACTCGCTCCCTTGTATAAGCACCTTTTCTTCACGTTTCACGTCAACACTGTAATGGACACAAAGTTTTGCAAGCTTCTCGATTCTCCCGTCAACCATTAAATCCACCACTTGAAAAGAATACTAGAAAATGTGAACACATCATAAAAGCTTGTTGGTGGATATACGCCTATAAATAGGACAGTATAGGAGAGCCCTATGATGCCTAAAATATCTTGCGTGTTCTAACGCTGCTTTTTACAAACTCTTTCACGCTTCGCGCCACCGCTAAAGTCTACGTTTATTGGTCACTAGCCTTTATTCAGTTTTGACCGAACATCGAGCAGTGAGGCTGTTGCCGTAGCCTGCATCACAAGAACGTAAAATATTACCCAGTAGGCACGGGTTGTGTCAGCTAAAAATCCGCTAACAAGCCTTACAGCATAGCCTAAAAAGTCGCCTAATCCACCGACTAAACCCACGATTAGTGCTGTGGCGCCTAAAAACTCGAGATAGCCAGGAACTATGCCTCTAGAGCCTTCATAAACGATGTCTCCCATCAAACTTACAATTCCAAGAAGAAGAATGCCAAAATAGGCGTTTTTACGGCTATCTAAACCTCCTTCTTGACGCACTTTTTCACAGCCAACTGAGTTTATTCAATCGTTTCGTCATTATTTCCTTTGTTTAAGGAACCTTGCTATTGCCCTTTCGTGTTTCTCCAAAGATTTTCCAAAGGCTTCTGACGCGTTTCTTTCAAGCCAGTTTAGATAGGCTAGACTTACCACGATTACGTCTGCTATGTCCACGTCTATGTCTCTGCCGAGCCTTCCTTCCTCAACGTATTTTTCTGCAACCTGTCCCACCTGTTCCGCTAGTAGGGTTATGAAGAAACTGGAGGTAAAAACTTCTTTTTTGTGCGTCTCATAGGAAATTTTCTTCACCGTTCCTTGGGCTTCCCTTAACATTACATCAAACCTACCTGTTTTCTGCTAATCTTTAAACTATTTGATATATAAATTCGAATAGGAAGGCTAGCCGGGAATCTACTGGGTTTTGGTTTTATCCCATGCTCGTGTTATTTCTCTGACGAGTTGTGGTTGAAGTATAAAGATGTCTCTCGGGTCTTCAACATAAATGTAAAACACATAGTGTCTGGCAAAGCTCGTTAACTTTGTCGGTTGGTACTCTGGTTTTCTGGGCAGTTTTTCTGCATACCGCTCAATAACGCTGTCCAAAACTTCTTCAAGTTTTTCTACAGGCAGAGAATGGGTAAAGGTCAACTCGAATCCATAACAGAATAAGTTAGATTTCTCTTCCATCAGGCGATAGTTTGTTACATCCCTGTCTAAAATCCTTTGAGTGCTTATCGAAACCACAGTGTTTGATGAGGTTAAAATCTTTGCGTAGTTTAAAGTTATTTCTTCCACTATTCCTTCGACACTGTCTATGCGAACATAATCGCCTACTCGAAATGGGCGTGTAACCAAAAGAAACAGCCCAGCTATGAAGTTTCCAATGGTGCGCGTAGAGGCGAAACCAACAGCGGCGCCACCCAAAGCTGAAAGACTGACTAAGATATCTGCGGGAACCCCGCCAACATGCAGAAGTGCCACGATCGCTCCGACCAGTATTACGAGTCTTGCCGTTAATATTAGCCCATTTCCAACTTCTGGCGGCATCTCCGTCCGTTTAACGAATTTTCTTAACCACCTTGTAATTAGACGTTCCACAAAAGCTGCGATAGAACCTATGACAATTACCCAGATTATTGTCATCAGATACGGGTTCTCTGCAAATACGCTGAGAAACACAACTCACAGCCCCCATTTTCCTTCATTACTAAGTGGTTGAACTAAAGAATCATTAAACTTAAGCTTATTTAGTTTGCTACATCGCCGGCAGATATAAAGTTAAAGAATGAATTTGCGGGCGAAAGCTTTTATTAAAGCTCAAAACTTACTTTGGCAATACCCTTAAAAGATGGTGCACTATGGCTTTGCAGAAAGGCGACTTCATACTCATAAATTACACTGCCAAGGTAAAGGAGACAGGCGAAGTCTTCGACACAACCATGGAAGAAACAGCCAAAAAAGAACGCTTGTACAAGGAAGGCGAAATCTACGAACCAAAGCTGGTGGTAATAGGTGAAGGATGGGTTCTTAAAGCGTTGGACGAAAGCCTGACAACAACGGAAACCGACAAAACCACGTCTGTTGAAATACCACCGGAAAAAGCCTTCGGAGAAAGAGACCCTGAAAAGGTTAAGCGTGTTCCACTAAAACATCTAACCGCCAAAGGATTAACTCCCAGCCTCGGCATGCGCGTCGAATACGACGGTAAGATGGCTACCGTGCGGACAATGGGTGCCGGGCGGGTTCTACTGGATTTTAATCCTCCACTGGCTGGAAAAACGCTAGTTTATGAAGTGACAATCCAGAAGAAACTGGAAACACTGGAAGAAAAAATCGCCGCGCTCATCCACCGCAGAACACCAGCCGTAGAAGAAACCAAGTTCAAGTTCACAGTTAGAGCGAAAGCCGTCAACATAGAGATGCCAGAAGAAGCCTTTTACTTAGAGGGGATACAAGTGGCGAAAAGAGGCATAGCCATGGACATACAGAGGTTTTTCCCGAAGAAAACCACTGTTAAATTCACTGAAACATTTAAAGCTGAAACCAAAACGGAAACGAAAACCTAGCTTCATATAACCCCTGTTGTTCTTGCAAGTCTTTCGCAAGCCTCACTGTTTAAGCTCATCTTGCTAAGTATAGTGTACCTTTCAGGTCTTACGGTTGAAGCCATTTCCAAAGCTTTCACCACTTCTTCCTCTCCCACATCAAGCTCACGAGCATTTGTAGGCGCGCCCAACTTCTTTAACGTGTGTTTTATGCGACTCCAGTTCGCCCTATGCAGATAAGCCATCATTATTGTCCCAACACCGCATTGCTCGCCATGCAAGGCATGAATAGGTTTAATCATGTCAAGAGCGTGGCTAAACAAATGCTCTGAGCCACTACAGGGGCGGCTGCTTCCCGCAATGCTCATGGATACGCCGCAGCTTATCAAGGCTTCAATAAGAACGCGTAAACCTTCCTCGCTTTCAGGTTTAATCATCTCTGCATTTTGCATTACAAGTTTGGCGCTCATCAACGCTAGGCTTGCAGCATACCCTCCATAATACTCATTTTTCTCCTCATGCGCCAACTTCCAGTCCATCACGGCTGTGAATTTTGCGATTACGTCTCCGCAACCACTCATGACGAAGCGCCAAGGTGCCCGCATTATTATGTTTGTGTCTGCTATGATTGCTATGGGGGCTTGGGCCATAACAGAATACGGTTTTTCAAAACCTTTGACAGAAGAAAGTGGACTTGCAATCCCATCATGAGAAGCCGTGGTTGGAACGCTTATAAACGGGATTTCTTGGCGAGCGGAGCTCAACTTTGCGACATCTATCTTTGTTCCACCGCCCACACCAAAAACGACTTGCGGTTTCAAGACCCTTATTCTTTCTTCAACAGCTTTAACATCCTTGACAGTGGCTGATCCGACGAGAAAAGTGTTAACTTCCAGCCCCTCTTCTTCAAGAAGCTCCCTAGCGGTTTTTCCAGCGATGTCAAAAGTTTTTGAACCTGCAACTATAAGCGCGGATTTTGTAAATCCCAACCTTCGAGAGATTTCGGTAACATGCTCTATCGTTCCGTTTCCAACAATGACTTCCCTCGGAAGCTGCATGCGATGATGCTTTAGAGGCAGGTCAACCACCGTTAGACTTTGTAGTCGCTTCTAATTTCACAGCCATCATGTTTAAACCTTTTTGACCCCAGCGTTTCTCGATTAAAAACTATTGCTTTTTCCCGCTGTTTTGAACCGCAATGTTAATAAATCTCACGGTTATGATTACATGATGCTACTTCATAGCGAAGTATTTCCGCGATTGTTTAGGTTTTGGGAGAAGAATGAAATGACAAACAATGATACAGTCAACCGATTAGTGTCGAAGGGAACAACAACCATAGCCGTCGTGTGTAAAGACGGCGTCATACTGGCTTCGGACACCCGCGTAACCATGGGCTTCTACGTAGCCCACAAGCACGGGAAAAAGATATACAAGATAAACGACCACCTAGCTATGACTATTGCCGGATCGCTTGCCGACGCGCAGAGAACGGTCGATATATTAACAGCAAACGCACAACTCTACAAGATGAATGTGGGTAGACCTCTGCCCGTCAGCTCAGGGGCAAGACTCATCGCAAACCTTTTGTTTTCAGCTAGATACGCACCGCTGCTCACGCAAGTTCTGATAGGTGGTGTAGATGACAATGGACCTCATGTGTTTTCCCTGGACCCGTTTGGCAGTTTGACAGAAGAAAAATGCGTTGCCACCGGTTCAGGCTCACCAATAGCCTACGGTGTGCTGGAAGACAGGTACAAGGAAGACGTTTATGTGGAGGAGTTTTTGCCCATAATTGTTAAAGCCGTTAACTCCGCTATGAAACGAGACGCTGCAAGCGGTGACAGTTTTAACGTTGCAGTGATAGACGAGAGGGGTTATCGAGAGCTTGCTGATAAGGAGAAGAAAAAACTTCTAACGAACCAAGGAAGTTAAAATCGTGGCGCCGAACCCTGAAAGAGACAAGATCGAAATAAGCCAGTACATACTAGAACATGTTCCCAAGGAAGCCGAAGTGACAAGAATAGAATACGAAGGGTCAACGCTCGCCGTTTACACCAAGAAACCAGAAATATTGGTTGAGCAAAGCAGCTTAATCGCGGACATAGTTAACATCATAAGGAAGAGAATAGTCATACGCTCCGACCCCTCGGTGAGGCTTCCAGAAAATGACGCCGAAAGAATAGCGCGTGAAATAATCTTACCTGAAGCAGAAGTGACGGACATAAATTTCGACCCAAGCCTCGGCGAAATAATAATTGAAGCGAAAAAACCCGGACTCGCCATTGGAAAGAATGGAGCGGTCTTACAGGAAATCATAAAGCGGACCAAATGGCGTCCCCATGTCCTGAGGAGCCCCCCGTTACGCTCAAAAATAGTAGCCCACATGCGCCACTACCTCCATTCGGAAAGCAAGGAAAGAGAGAGAATACTGCGCACAATAGGTGAGAGGATTTTCAGACCTAAAATCTACGAGGTCGGAGACGTACGAGTTACGGCCCTCGGAGGGGTCCAAGAGGTTGGAAGGTCGGCTTTCCTTGTTCAGACGAGAGAAAGCAGCGTATTATTGGACTGTGGAATTAATCCAGGCTCTTCGAAGCCTTTTGAGGCTTTTCCGAGACTTGACAATCCGCAGTTTGAGCTTGACACTTTGGACGCTGTTGTCATAAGCCACGCTCACCTCGACCATTGCGGATTGGTTCCCTTCCTTTACAAGTATGGATATGATGGTCCAGTGTACTGTTCGGCTCCAACTTCAAATCTGATGACTCTGCTTCAACTGGATTATCTAGATGTGGCCAGCAAGCAGGGCATAATGGCGCCTTACGACCAGAAGGATGTCCGTGAGTGCGTCTTGCACACGATTCCTCTTCGGTATGGCGTTGTAACAGACATAGCTCCAGATGCTCGCTTGACCCTCCATAACGCTGGTCACATCCTAGGTTCCTCTATGGCTCACTTACACATAGGTGAGGGTTTGCATAACATCGTTTATACTGGAGATTACAAGTATGCGAGAACCATGCTGTTGGAAGCGGCAACAACAGAGTTTCCGAGAGTTGAAACGGTGATAACCGAAAGCACCTATGGAGGCGCAGAAGACGTCATGCCTTCGCGGGTTGAAGCCGAAGAACGCTTAACAGCGGTTATAAATGAAACTTTGGAGCGTAAAGGCAAAGTTTTGATTCCAGTGCCGGCGGTCGGTAGGGCTCAGGAAATAATGCTCATTATTGATGGTTATATGCGGCGGGGACTAATGAAGGAAGCACCGGTTTTTATTGAAGGCATGATTTCAGAGGCAACCGCAATCCACACGGCTTATCCGGAATATTTGGGCAGAGAGGTCCGTAACAGCATTCTACACGACGGGGTTAATCCCTTCCAATCCGACTACTTCACGATTGTTGAGCACCCAAATGTCAGACAGGACATAATAAACGGTGAGCCCTGCATTATCATGGCGACTTCTGGGATGCTGGAAGGTGGACCCGTAATAGAATACTTCAAAAGCTTGGCAGAAAGCGGGACGAACACGGTGATTTTTGTGAGCTACCAGATTGAAGGCACGTTGGGAAGGCGCGTGCAGAAGGGCTTAACTGAAGCCACCATGATGAACAGTGAGGGCAAGCTAGATGTCATAAAGCTTAGGTTGCGTGTGGATTCCATTGAAGGTTTTTCGGGGCACTCGGACAGAAGGCAGATAATCAATTACATAACCAATTTGAAGCCAGAACCCGAAAGAGTTGTCGTGTGTCACGGTGAAAGAGCGAAATGCCTGAGCATAGCGAATTTCCTTCAGAAAAGAGTTAGAGTCCAAACCCTTGTGCCAACGGTGATGGAGACCTTTAGACTGCTGTAACTACGTGTCAAGCACATCTGCGCGCGCTAGGTAAGTTACCGACACCATTCTAAATGTAAGTGTAGATGCGGTCGCTGGTGAATTTGCCACTTTCCATTTCATTCTCAATCTCACGCAATACGAGAATGCGCTTATAAGTGGGTGGGTGAGTGGCGAATAGTGTATTGATCTTTACCCATGTGTTCTTCACTCCTTTTTCCATTGCCAACTCTAGTTCTCTTTCGTCTAACACACCGTCTTTGTCAAGGTCATATTCCTCTTTCTTTGACAGTATATCTTGGAATTCCTGTTTGGCCAGTGCTGGGTCTCCAATACAAAAGGTTCTCACCCCACTGGGAGGTTTAGGTGAAAGCGATAATCCATATGTTATTTTCGTCAAAGCACTTTCCAGTTCTCTTGGTTTTCCACTCAGATAGGCAGAATAGGCGTCTGCATAGTGCTCTCTTAGTCGACTTAATCTCATAACGCATAGTTGTGTGATCAGATAGGCAACATAGGAAATAGCTGCAGCGAAAATTATCGTCGCCCAAGCGGCGGCAGCGCCCTTTCCCCTACCGCGAAATCGTCCATATCGCATCGTTTCAAAACTCGCACGAGCAATCAAGTAGGCGATCAATGGGACTGCAGCCAGCGCGGTCATTACGAGATAATCTTTGTGCTTAAGATGCCCGAGCTCGTGGCCAATGACCCCTTCAACTTCTCCTTGATTCAATTGCCGCAGCAGACCCTCGTGAACAGCCAGTGTTGCACTCTTTGCGGTTCTTCCGAAGACAAAAGCGTTCGGAGTCTCGTCAGCCACAATAGCCAGTTTTGGCATAGGCAATCCGCTTTTGTCTGCAAGGTTTCTGACAGTCTCTTCTAGCCATGGGTTCTCGCCTGTTTCTAGGTAATGAAGGTTTGTGGCGGCACTGACAATAGAGGGACCGATCAAATACTCAAAGAAGATGAAGAAACATGAACCTATTACTGCTATGCCGTACATTTCAAGTGGCGGCAAATGCCAAAAAATGCTGATTATGTACATCAAAATAATAAGAAAAATAGCGAAAACAATTCCAGCTGACAGAATCGTTGTTGTCATTGACAATTTGAGTGCGGATAAACGAGCCAATCGAAGCCCTCGTCTTGTTCTCAATAATTCTCAGTTTTCAAAGCGAAGAATTAAATTTTGTCCCACGCGTTTTACTTACTTACGACTTGAACAACACCCCATATGCAAAAAAGAGCCAAAGTAAAGAAGGCTGGCTAAATCTTAAACTAAATTCAACATTAGCCTAAAACAATGGCACACAACTAGGCTGCCGTAGGGATAGGCTCGTTTGACACCGGGGTCTTTTCTCGCCAAATCCTCACACTCGGAGGACATATGACCACCCGCTCCTCGCCCAGTCTCGCGATGTCTCCGCCGACGGACTCGACAAACTCGCACAACTCGTTTACCGCTCGTTTGACATCATCAACGCTTTTGTTTGCGAGAGGAGTTATCCTTAGAATTAGGATGTTTCCCGATTTTACCTCGGTTTTCACGCTGTCCAAGTCCGATAAGTCCCGGAGAGGCATGGCTTTCAAGTAGGTTTTGCCAGAAGCACCCTTTAGCTCAATTCCCTTCTCTTCTTTCCTGAGTTTGCGTAGTATTCCGCTTAACCCTGGCAAACTTCTCCTCTCTGACACCCTTATCTGCTCTCCTATAGTTTAAGCGTTTCTTAATTCAGCGTCTGAATTCTTAATACAGACTTGCTATAAAAGTGTTTTATGAATCCAAAATCTGGATTCAGCCTTCACTAGGCCTTAGTCTCAAGTTTCTTCATGAAATTCCATATCTTGTCGCCGACGAAATGAATATTCTTGACAACAACGCCCTGCCTGATGTTCTTTGCCTCTTCCACATTGTAGATTGTCTCACCCACTGCTATGGGTTTACCGTGCTTCTCATCCACAACAAAGACAAAATCGTCCTCCCTAAATTCTCCTTCGAAACGCCTGATTCCGGGCGCCATGACATTTGCGCCGTTGCACACGTGCGAAACCGCACCCATGTCAACAACAACTTTAGGCGCCAAGGCAAAGAATTCGCTGAAAACTAAGGTTGGAAAGACAATTTCTCCCGCTTTAACCAGTAGTGGCTTGCCGTTTATCAGATAGATCTCAGCAAATTCTGTTTCAACAACTTCGACGTTAACCTTAGCCCTAAACATCTGCTCCAAATCAACTCCAAGTTTTTCCGAAGTCTTGTTTAAGAGGGCTTTTGCCTCTTTGGCTCTTAAGAAGTATCTCCTAAATTTCTCTGGCATGGGGCTTCTCCCTTAGATAGGTTTAAATGGTATAAGTTTAAGTATAAAAGACATAAAAGTGTAGTTCGAGGGCGTAAAATGAGCGAGATGACGACCGAAATACTTGAACAAAACCTGGGAAAAATAGTGCTCGTGCGATTAAAAGGTGGAAAAAGCTTACGCGGAAGACTGAAGGGGTTCGACCAGCACCTAAACCTGGTCTTAGAAGAAACAGAAGATACCACAAGTGCTGAGAACGTAAAGAAGTTAGGGTTGATAATCGTTCGCGGAGACAACGTGGTCCTGATTTCGCCACCACCAAGGTGACAACTTTGGGAAAGGGAACCCCGTCTTTTGGCAAGCGTGCGGGAAAAACCCTCCACATACGCTGCAGACGGTGCGGAAGGAGGGCGTACAACGTAACAAAGAAACGGTGTGCAGCCTGCGGTTACGGAGAAACGACAGTTATTAAAAGGAGTTCGTGGCGAACCAAGAACCTTCATAGAGAAAGAGTACGCTAAAATACATTGTTTGTTTATTGTGAGAATCGATAGTGCGCCTCATCCGAACAAAAATTTTTTGTGGCATACGGTTAATGTTAGGAACATGTAGCTAATTGCTTAGGCTTTGCGTCTAGGCATGAATAAAAAAGAATGGGCAATAATGTATTCGGTAGCTACCGATCTTCTTTATTCTTAGCCCACAAGATTGCTATAGGAGACACAATCCACAGCAAAACGTTGAAGAATACCCATATCATATTCCAAGGAAACAGCAACATTTCCAAGCCCGTTAGGACGACTACAAAACCTGCTGAGGCGTCAACCACTATAGTCGCTATTCTCTTCGCTTCCATCTTTCCATCTTCTCCTTTCTCCAGCAAATGTTATCTTGAAATTGTGAGTGTATGTTATCAGAAGCTATGTACCACTGTAGTAGCCCTTGTCAATTTTGACGTAGATTAGTGGCCCCTTGCTTCGGGCCAGTTCTCTCGCCTTCCTTAAAGCGTTATTAACAACATTCACTACTTGTTCTTCTTCGTTGAGGTATTCTCTCCTTTTCTCTCCCAATTCCATTTTTAGGAGATTTTCTGCCAGAATTGATGTGCCGCAAATCTCCCCGTTCTTTACGAGTGTGGACGTTACTACCTCTTGCATTTCTTGACGATTTGAAAGTCTCATCCATAAGGGCTCAGCGTTGTTAAGAACTTTTGCAACTTTGTCCCATCTCTTAGAGTTCTCGTTGCCTATTAGCAGTTTTACCCGCTCTTTCCATTTTTTAAACCACATTCCAGTCCAAACGTTCAAGAACCCTTCCAACTCGCTTGGATTTTCGTTAAAAAACTTTTCCAATCTCTCCGCGATTTCACACTCGTTTGCCTCCTTTCCAACAAGATTCCAATGGACTTTAAGGTAGTTCGTTAAATCTTGGCATGCTATCTGGAGCACTTTGCGGTCCGAACCGAAAACGTCCAGCGTTGGGTTTATGCTTTTGAGTTTCTCAGACAACAGCTCCTCGATGAAGTTCATTGGGTATTCCCGCTTTGACGCCTTCTCCACCTTAGACTAGAGAGTGAGCTTTTAATTAAGCTTTATTTATGGTTGCTTCTATAACTTTTTTCGATAATTTTTAGCTATATTTCGATTTCAGAAATATCTTAAAGCCTATTTTACAAGTTATTCGAGAAAATCAGGAAGCTGATTGACGCTTTCAAGAATTAAATCAGGCTTCTCCCTTTCTAATTCCTCACGAGTGAAAATTCCGGACGAAACCGCAACCGTTTTGGCTCCGGCAGTTTTTCCGGCTTTTACATCCGCCACAGAGTCTCCTACAACTAAACATTCACACGTCCGGATGCCTAGCTGTTTTGCGCATTTTATTAGCGCCTCTGGAGAGGGCTTTGGGTCATGCGTGTCAAGCGCTGTTGTTATAGATTGAAAGTATCTCGATAATCCAAATTTTTTTAGCTCCAAAAGGACTTTTTCTTTAGGGACACAGCGCATGGTGATTAGTCCCAGCTTTGCCCTTTCCGAAAGTTTTTGCAGCGTTTCCGAGATTTTCGGCATGGGTTTGGTTTTTGTGGCTGTCGCTTTATAGTAGGCTTTTAGGTATATCTCTAAGAATCTTTGCACATCAATTCCCTTTAACAGATTGTTTATTGGAAGGTTCTGCTCGAGTCTCCTGGGAAGTTCCAAAACTATTCTAGTGTCGACCATCTTTTGTCCCATCGCTGAAAGGGCGGTTTTTACTGCTTCTGAGTATGCTTCGGTTGAGTCCACTATTGTGCCGTCTAGGTCTAGGAGTATCCCTCTGGCTTTCAACTTCTTGTTTTCCATGTTCATCCTCTCCGTTAAGATGCTTGTCACCGCTATTGGGTTCGATAGGTTTTTATTTACGGTTAGTTGTCTAAGGTAAACACCCGATAAATCTGTTTAGGGCTGACACGTCGGAATGATGGGTGATGGCTAGAAAAGCGCGAATACGCTTAACAAGCACAGACTACAAAAAACTGGAAGAGGTATGTGAGGAACTGAAGGCCATCGCCCAGAAAACAGGGGTCAAAATGAACGGTCCAGTTCCATTGCCCACCAAAAGGTTGAAGGTTCCCGTCTTGAAGTCTCCGTGTGGCGAAGGAACATCAACATGGGACAGATGGGAGATGCGCATCCACAAACGCCTCATCTACATCGACGCTGAAGGGCACGTTATGAGGCGCATCATGCGGATTCGCGTTCCCGAAGAAGTACACGTAACCATAGAACTCCTCTAGTCACTTAAGCATAAGTCATCTTTTCTTGTCCCACTCGAATGATGGGCATGACCCCGCATTTTTCCAAAAATTCCAAGCCTTTCTTCGCTGTTTCAAAACGGCGATTCTCATCTATTTCCAATAGCCCTTTAATACGAAATTATCGTGAGGGCTAAGCTGGCAGTGAAAGCCAGAACCCAGATTTTCTTGTTCCACAGAAATATCTTGAATCCGTCAAGCAACCCAAAGGGAATGAGGTTGAAGAAAGCTATCCAAGCGTTAAAGGCTGCGCCGAGCAAAAATATTGGACTATTTGAGGGAAGAATAAACGCAGCCCCTAAAAGTATCGCTGACAACGCGATATTCGTCGCTGGCCCTGCGATTGATATCTTTCCCATATTTTCTCTGTCCGCCAGTCCGACTACCATAACCGCTCCTGGAGATATAATCTTGAAAAATGGCGAGACTATGGAAAACAGCGTCAAAATGGCGCCCATGAATGTAAGCCTAAACTCTGCCCAAAACCCCTTTTTTTGAGCGGCTATTTTGTGGGCTACTTCGTGTATGAGAAAAGATGTTGTCAAAGTCGCTGTGAGCACTGCCAACATGAAGGAGTCGCCTATTCTTGCGTAGATGTCTGGAAACATTCCTAATGATAGCCCTATGCCCGTCACGAGTAATGCGGCTGTTGCTAAATGCTGGACTTCTTTAGTGCTGAAACGTATTCTTCCTCTTTTTGGCTCGATTGGCACGTAAGCAATCGTGTATTCGTACGGCTTTTGCTTTTGAACAATAATTGTTCGCTTTTCCTCTTTTGGCGCGCGTGCACGTTCCATTTGCGGGCATTCATGGTTTTCCGGTAGGCGATGTTCGGAACAGAAATAGCCTCCACAGTAAGGACACCTAAAGGGTAGAAACACTTCTCTCTGGCATTTCTGACATTCCATGCAGTCGCGCCTTTCGCGTTAAGATGTCGGTGGTTAACCCTTTATATGTTTCCCAAAACAAATTGAAAACGTTAATGTTCAAAGTGCTAAATAGTTAAAACCAGTTACAACAAACTAAATCTAAGTGTCAACAGCTTAATGATGGGGGAAAGAGGCATTTGAAGGCCTTCAGTTTTGTTCACGCCGCGGATTTACACTTAGGCTATTCACAATACGGCTTAGAAGCTAGACGCGAAGACCTCGACAGGGCCTTTCAAGAACTAGTCGACAAAACCATCGAGTTAAAGCCAGACTTCATGATCATCGCCGGAGACTTGTTCCACCACGCACATCCGTCGAATGTCACACTAGAAAACGCCATCAAAAACTTTAGTCGCTTGCGAGGGGCTGGAATTCCAGTCTTAACCGTTGACGGCTCCCACGATTCAGCGCCCAACGTTGTAACTGGCACCATATTGAATCCTCTTGA
>Ga0315310_10001597_pt1 | contig 14396 bp, 12 predicted proteins | sample TDP5_MG_FD_203630 | JGI IMG/M metagenome (GOLD analysis project Ga0315310, IMG submission 203630) | Freshwater sediment microbial communities from Lake Towuti, South Sulawesi, Indonesia - TDP5 | ecosystem: Environmental > Aquatic > Freshwater > Lake > Sediment | place: Indonesia: South Sulawesi... | reverse complement strand
GTTTTGATATTTGGATGGTAACGTAACAGAAGAGCGCTAGGTAAATGACACCTAACAAGACGTAGAGCAAAGGGAGAAGCTTGACAGATTTTCGACCTAGGCTCAATCTTCCAACTCATCGTTCACACAGTTCTATGAGCACGCCTTTTGTGCTTCTGGGGTGAAGAAAAGCGATTTTTTTGCACTCGACCCCAATTCGTGGTTTCTCGTCCACGAGTTCAACTCCCTTCTCTTTCAGTTGTCTAAGCGTATCTTCGATGTCGGTAACGGTGAAGGCTATGTGTTGTATGCCCTCGCCTCTCCTCTCAATGAACTTGGCTACAGTGCCCTCTCTGTCCATGGGCTCCAGCAACTCGATTTTAGTCTCTCCCGCAAGCAAGAAAGCGATTTTCAGCTTCCGTTCCTCAAACGGTAAAACTTTCTCAACCTTCAAGCCCAACGTCTTCTCGAAGACGTTCAACGCCTCGTCTATCTTGCTCACGGCGATGCCTATGTGGTCCAAACCCGTTATCATAAACACACCAGCATGTATTAGTAAGGTTAAAAGTGTTCCATATAACAATTGACTGGACGAAACAACTCACACCGCCTTTCATTCAATACAATTCATATTTGGCGCCTAATAGAGGGGCTAGGTCGGCTGTGCGCACACACACATAAAATGCTCTTCAGTACTGAATCCCCCTGTCAGTCGGTATCACATCAGGATGCTTCACGTCTACGATTTCGTTCACAAAGTCAGCAAACTCAATGAGTTCTTTCGGGGCTCTTCTCCCAGTCAAAACCACACTCGTGCGCTTAGGCACGGTCTTCAAAAACGCAATAACCTCACCCACGTCGAGAAGCTTGCAGTCCAAAGCCAAATTTATCTCGTCCAAAACCAACAGCCTAGGCTTCTCCCGCTTCACAATCTTCTCGGCAAACCGCAAAGCCTTCAACGACAACCTCTTGTCCCTCTCATCCAAGTTCTTCAACCCAATCCAACCCCTCCTCCCAAACTGATAGATCTGATAGCTGGGACTGAACTTCTTCCCGAACTTGTACTCACCCGTGTTCTTCCACCACTTCAAAAACTGAATGATAACAACCTTGTAGCCGTGACCCAAGCAACGCAAAGCCAAGCCCAAGGCGTTTGTTGTCTTCCCAGCCCCCTCACCAGTGTAGAGATAGACCGTTCCCCACTTTCTATTCATTTTCCTTCTCCTTTCTTCCCACCTTATGCGCAAACTGGGCATATCTTACTGTAATCCGCAACCGTTCCTTCACTCTCGATCGGTCTCAGAACCTCAGCCTCCCTGCTCCCAGACCTGTAGACAGTTATGCCCTTGCACCCAAGCTTGTTGGCGAGCCAATAAGCCTTCTCCACATCATACGGCGTAGCCCAGTTCGGAAAGTTGATCGTCTTCGAAACAGCGTTGTCCGTGTACTTCTGAAAAGCGGCTTGCATGCGAACGTGCCACTCAGCGCTTGTGTCGTGGGCTGTTACGAAAAGGTTACGGATGCGCTCTGGAACCTCCTTCACGTCTAGAATAGAAGTTTTCCTCGCAATGGTCTTCATCAACTCCTCACTGTAGAAGCCCTCCTTCAAGGCAATGCTCTCAAACAAGGGATTAACCTCAACGAGACTTCTACCCAGACTCTCGGCGACCTCACGAACATAAGATACAGCGAAGAGAGGCTCGATTCCCTGCGAGCAACCAGCGATTATGCTTATGGTTCCCGTTGGCGCAACCGTGGTCACAGTGGCGTTTCGCATAGCCTTATAGGCTTTCTCCCACACGCTGCCCCTGAAGTTCGGAAAGCTGCCCTTCTCCTCCCCCAGCTCAGCGCTCACCTTGCGTCCCTCAGTGTTGATGAATTTCATGAGTGCCTCTGCTGCTTGCAGCGCTTTCTCCGTGTCGTATCTTATGCCCATCTTGATGAGCATGTCGGCGAATCCCATTACTCCCAAACCTATCTTTCTGTTCCCCCTCGTGATTTCTTCAATCTCCTGAATAGGGTAAGCGTTGGCGTCCACAACATTGTCAAGAAACCTCACAGCCAACCTGATTGTTTCTCTCAGCCGCTCCCAGTCAATCTTCTTATCTTCGGTCACAAACTTGCTGAGATCTATGCTTCCGAGGTTGCATGACTCGTAAGGAAGTAGTGGCTGCTCTCCACACGGGTTGGTTGACTCAATCTGTCCCAACCGTGGAGTTGGATTGTGCTTATTGATTGTGTCGATGAAGATCACGCCTGGTTCACCGTTCTTCCAAGCCATCATTACTATAAGGTTCCAGATAGCCCTAGCCTTCAGCCTCTCCGTCACAACGCCATTCCGAGGGTTGACAAGTTCGAAGTCGCCGTCTCTTTCAACAGCCTCCATAAACTTGTCCGTGACCGCCACAGAGATGTTGAAGTTTCGCAGGACGCCCTCCCTTTCTTTAGCAACAATGAAATCCATGATTTCGGGATGGTCCACACGGAGAATACCCATGTTGGCTCCTCTTCTGCGACCCCCCTGCTTGATGACCTCGGTGGCTGTGTCGTATATCTTGGCGAAGGATATCGGACCAGACGCTATGCCCCCTGTCGTCTTGACTTGGTCGCCCTTGGGTCTGAGCCTCGAGAAAGAGAAGCCTGTTCCACCGCCCGTCTTGTGGATTATGGCTGTTGTCTTCAGCGTGTCGAATATGCCCTCTATTGAGTCTTCAACTGGCAACACGAAGCAGGCGCTGAGTTGACCCAGTTGAGTGCCAGCGTTCATCAAAGTGGGCGAGTTGGGAACAAACTCGAGGCTCGTCATCAAACGGTAGAATTCGTCCTCAAACTTAGCCACCTCAGCCCTGCTCTTTCCATACTTCTTTTCAACCTCAGCCACAACTCTGGCGACTCTTCGGAACATCTGACTCGTGGACTCTATAACTCTGCCGTTTTCGTCCTTGCGCAAGTATCGTCTCTCGAGCACTAGGATAGCGTTTAGCGGCAGTTTCAACTCGTCAACAACGCCCAGTAAGAGCTTCATCCGCCTAATCTCAGTCCGCTTCTGACGATACAAGATGTAGGCTTTGGCGGTTCTCGCGTGTCCCTTGTCTATGAGCGTCTTCTCAACCAAGTCCTGAACCTGCTCGACTGTCGGAATCTCCCTAGGCTTCAGCTGCTCCTCCAGCCTCTCCACAACCTGCCCAGCCAACTTAGCAGAAAGGGCTCTGTCTTTGCCGCCCACTGCCTTGGCTGCCTTCCAAATGGCCTCAGCGATCTTTTCTTGGTCAAAATCAACGATTCTGCCATCTCTTTTCCTAATCTTCTTGATGACCGTCAAGTGAAACCCTTCCAAAACCACAAACGACTCTCGATTTATAGGACTTTCTATATCCAGCAAGTTTTAAGTGCATTTCGAATCTACTTGATACCCTCTCACACGTGGTGAATGAAAATGATGGAAACCTATCCTTGGTGGAACGATAAACAAAAGAAACTTGCAGAAGAGACCAAGAAGTTTGCAGACGCTAACTTGGCACGCGGCGAAGAAATCGCCTGGACTAAGGAGTTCCCTGCCGACCTTCTGAAAGAGGTTGCTGAGAGAGGGTGGTTCGGCGCGCCTATTCCAGAGAAATACGGGGGCACAGAAACTGGTGTGACAGGCTGCTGCATCGTGGCTGAAGAAACAGCCCGCGTCTGCTCCGCCTTAACTGGCGCCTACTCCGTGACTATGTTCGGCGGCGTCGAACAACTGCTGAAATTCGGCAGCGAAGACCAGCGGCAGAGGTGGCTGCCACAAATAGCAAAGGGCAAACTGGGAGCCATCTGCATCACTGAGCCCGCTATCGGTTCCGACGCGGCTGGCATAGAGACAACTGCCACGCTGGTGGGCGACGAATACATTATGAACGGAAAGAAACGCTTCATCACCAACGCTGGTGTAGCAGACATCTACTGCGTCTACGCCAAGACCAGCGAGCGACCCGAAGACAAGGCCAAGTATGCACATCTCAGCGCCTTCATAATCGAGAAAGGTATGAAAGGCTTCTCAGTGGAGAAAATAAACGAACTCGGCGGGTGGGTTGGCTTACCCAACGGATACCTGAGCTTCGACGACGTAAGGGTTCCAGTGGCGCACAGAATCGGCGCCGAGGGAGACGGCTGGAAAGTTCTAGTCGATGGACTCAACTTTGAGCGCAACCTCTTCGCTGCGGGGATGCTGGGTCCGATGAGAGAAGCCATAAAATACGCGGTGGGTCACGCTCAGAGACGCCTACAGTTCGGTGAACCCACAATCGAGCTCGACGTGAACCAGTTCAAAATCGCCGACATGTTTGCAGCCTTAAGAGCAGCCCGACTTCTAACATATCACTCAGCCCACCTCATGGACATGAAAGTGGACGCTGTGATGGAGGCAACGCTGGCTAAGCTCTACGCGTCTGAGGCTTATGAGAAGTTGATGGCTGAAGCGCAGCAGGTGATGGGCGGAGACGGTTGGACACGCTTCTACCCAATTGAACAGTTCATGAGAGACGCCAAGGTCAACCAGATAGGCGCTGGAACAAGCGAGGTCATGAGAATGGTTCTGTACAGGCAGGGACTGCGGGTCATGGCTGACGAGTTGAAGATGCCGCGTCGGCAGATACACCCCAAACTCGGAGTGCCGATCTCAACAACCAAACCAGCCATTGTTAGCGAAGTCAACGAGAAAACGTTGCTAGAAACCTTGGCTGAAGACTACTGCGTGAACCCAGGCTTGTTCATGAGTCGAAGCGACCTAAAACAAGTGTTGGCAGAAGCAACCGACCAACAACTTGACCAACTATTGACATCTCTTGAAGCGAAGGGACTGGTAAAGCTCTATAAGGACAGGCGCGGCAATATCGCATTGGCAAAAGCCACGTACAAGGGCTTGAAAGAGGCGAAGCCAAGAGAACATTACCAATGGTATCCCGACTGGATTAAGAAGGAGCAACTCTTCTAACCCGCAATTATCCATTTTTTATTTTGCCATGTAAGAGAAATTTTCTTAAGAGAGCATCATAGACCATGCAAAGTAGACGTGGGTGTAGGCACGGTGGAGTCATCGGTTCTCATTGAAGCTGAGGGTCTGACAAAAAAATTCGGCGAGCTTAAGGCAGTTGACGGCATCGATTTTAGGGTTTTCAAGGGCGAATGCTTCGGCTTTCTCGGTCCAAACGGCGCTGGAAAAACGACAACAATAAAGATGGTTCACTGTGTTCTGCCCTTGTCTTCTGGGCGATTATTTGTGGCTGGCAAGAGTGTGACCGAGGACGCGCGAGAGATAAAGAGCATGATAGGTGTGGCTCCGCAGGAAGACAACCTCGACCCTGACTTCACGGTTTACCACAACCTGATAGTATATGCGCGCTACTTTGACATTCCTAAATCAGAGGCTCACAAACGGGCTGAAGAACTGCTCAAATTCGTTCAGCTAGAAGAGAAACGAAACGTGATCATCGAACATTTATCATCAGGTATGAAGCGCAGGCTGATTCTGGCGAGGTCGCTCATAAACAACCCTCAAATACTCATACTGGACGAGCCCACAACAGGTCTAGACCCACAAGCACGTCACATGATCTGGGATAAAATCCGAAGCCTCCAAAAACAGGGAGTCACAATCGTTTTGACAACCCATTACATGGAAGAAGCCTTTCAGCTCTGCGACCGCATACTTATAATGGATTACGGAAAAATAATCGAGGAGGGTAAGCCTTCGGAACTCGTCAGGAAACACATCGGCGAGGAGGTCTTAGAGATTCCAAACAGCGAACAAGTTGCAAAGTTTCTTCAGAGCGGTTTCAGAGACATCAGAACCGAGGTTGTAGGCGAGAAAATCCACGTCTTCACCAATGAACCAAAAGAAGTTTTCACCAGAATTCTGAAGAAATTCCCCTTAAAGGGAGCAGTTATTAGAGACGCCAATCTAGAGGACGTTTTCCTGAAATTAACAGGGAGGAGGCTCAGAGAATGAGAGGTGGAGAAATCACTGCAAACTTTAGATTGCCTAGGCTGAGCTATCGGGTTTGGAAGGTTTGGATGAGGGACAGAGACGTTTACATGAAGACTTTTAGAGTGAACTTTGTTCCACCCTTGCTGGAGCCAGTTCTGTATTTGCTCGCCATGGGCTTCGGCTTAGGACTCTTCGTCCAGCAGATTGAGGGAGTTTCCTACGTCCAGTTCATCGCCCCGTCTCTCGTAGCCATATCCATGATGTTCAACTCCTTCTTCGAGTGCACCTACGGCTCGTTTGTGCGCATGTATTACCAGAAGACCTTCGACGCCATTATCGCCACGCCCGTCAACCTTGACGAGGTCATAGCCGGCGAGCTGTTGTGGGGGGCTACCAAGAGCCTAGTCAATTCGGCTATAGTGTTGGGCATCGTAGCGCTTTTCGGTTTGGTTTCCAGTCCCTTAGCGCTACTGGTACTGCCTCTTTCTTTTCTTGTTGGGTTGCTTTTTGCCTCCATAGCCATGTGCTTTACGGCTGTTGTTCCCAACATAGACGCCTTCAACTATCCTCAGTTTCTCCTAATCACTCCTATGTTCTTGTTCAGCGGAACCTTCTTCCCAATAACGGCTCTTCCTCAACTGACTCAAATGATAGCCCAGCTCTTTCTCCCACTAACACACGCCGTGTCGCTGACAAGAAGCCTAATTCTGGGAAGACTTGAACCTTCCCTACTGTTGAGCCTCGTTTGGCTAACGGTTGCCACCATATTTTTGTTCGTTTTGTCCACCAATGTGATGAGAAGGAGACTAGTAAAATAGAAGAGAGCTGAAAAAATGACTGGCAAAAGTGTTTCGGAAGAGTTGAAATTCGGATACGAGTGCACCCCATACCCTTGGGAAACAATAAGTGAGTTAGCGGTTTACGCTGAAAAAGTCGGTTTCGACTCCTTTTGGATGGCTGATCACGCGGTGGGTTTTGGCATCAGAAGATGGGACGCCCTCGAGGCTTGGTCTGTGTTGTCTGCGGTCGCCCTACAGACTAAGCGGATACGGTTGGGCACCTGCGTCAGCGACACTTACAGGCATCATCCAGCGGTTTTGGCTCAGATGGCAACTACTTGCGACATTCTATCGAATGGGCGGGCTATAATGGGCGTAGGCATAGGAGAAGCCATGAACCTCAACCCCTACGGCATAGTCTGGGACAAACCAGTTTCCAGAACAATAGACGCATTAAAAGTCATGAAGCTTCTCTGGACAGAAGAGTTTGTGGACTACGAAGGACCCTATTACAAGCTGAGAAAGGCCTTCCTGCAGCCCAAGCCCATCCAGAAACCTCACGTCCCACTCTATATTGCAGGCAACTCGCCTCGAACCATGAGAATGGTAGCCGAATTCGGCGACGGCTGGGTTCCAGCCTCGGTTCAGCCAGACGAGTATCGAGAAGGTCTGAACTATGTGTTGACCGAAGCGAGCAAGATGGGAAGGTTCTGGGACGGAATGGGATGGGACAACCCGCCGGAGATTGAGCCAGGGCTGTTCATCTACGTCGTCATCGCTGAGGATTATGACACAGCGAGGCAACTCGTGTTGTTGCCAGCCAAACTCTACCTGCTCTCCAGACCGAGAATTATTGAGAGACTCGGCTACACAGCCCCATCCAAGGAATTTGATATGACGTTTAGTCTGGTTTTCAACTTGGAAACAGGTGAGGAATTTCTGAAGAAGGCTCAGGAAATCCCAGACGAGGTTGTGGACAAGTCGCCAGTTATTTTCGGTTCGCCAGACGATGTCATAGGCAGAATTGAGAAGTATGTGGAGGCTGGAGTGCGCCACTTCATCTCACCATTCTTTGTTCCGCCAAAAGTGATGAAGGAATCCTGCAGCCTCTACGCGGAAAAGGTGATATCCTACTTTAAACAGTAACCTCTCTCTTCTTCAAAGGCGTGGAATATTGCATGAAAAAGGTTGCCGTGGTTGGTGTTGGTCAGACAAAGTTTGACAGACGCTCAGACGCCTCCATACGTGAGATAGCCTTCGAAGCCTTCAAGGAAGCGGTGGAAGACGCTGGCGTAATGCGAGGCGAAATCGAAGCATCCATAATCTGCTCAGCCACACATTACGACAAGCAGCGCACTCCAGCCGGCGTCATAGCCGAGTATTTGGGATTGAACCCCCAGCCAACCTTTAACGTTGAGGCTGTGTGCGCCTCAAGCGGCGTAGGCGTAAGAAACGCTTGGGCTCTGATAAGCTCGGGTTTACACGACATTGTGGCTGTTGTTGGCTTTCAGAAAATGACCGAGCTGCGCTCAGACGAGATTCAGGAGGTCATGGGGCGTTCTGGCGACGTCATGTGGGAATCGCCCTTCGGTCCGACCATGCCTGCTTACTTCGCTATGTACGCCAACGCCCACATGAACAAGTATGGATCAAGCGAGGAACAACTAGCTAAAGTTGCTGTCAAGAACCGCTTTTATGGCGCCAAGAACCCGAAGGCGATGTTCCAGAAGGAAACAACGGTTGAGGAGGTTCTGAAGTCGCGTCCGATCGCCAGCCCTTTGAAGCAGCTTGACTGTTGCGCCAACTCAGATGGAGCCGCCTGTATCATACTCGCAAGCGAAGATAGGGCTCGGAAGATTTCGGACACACCCGTCTGGATAGCTGGTTTGGGGCTTGGCTCTAGCCCTATGACGCTGACCAGCAGAGGCACGTCATTGACCTCATTCACCTGCGCCGTAGAGGCGGCTAAACAGGCGTACAAGATGGCTGGAGTCACACCTAAAGACGTCGATGTGGCAGAGGTTCACGACTGCTTCACCATCACAGAAATCATCAACTACGAGGACCTAGACTTTTGCGAGCGAGGTCAAGGCGGAAAACTCGTCGAGGAAGGGCAGACCCACATAGGCGGCAAGATTCCAGTCAACATCGACGGCGGACTACTCGCAAAGGGACATCCGATCGGTGCGACTGGCGCTTCACAAATCCGAACCTTGGTTCAGCAACTGCGTGGAGAGGCGGGCGAAACGCAGGTTAAGGGGGCGGAAGTGGCTTTAGCCCACAACTTGGGCGGGATAGGCATGTACTGCGCTGTCACGATTTTGAAGAGGTGAAGGATTGAATGAGCTTCGCAAGGTTTGGCAAGGCCAGTTATGTGGCTGAGACCAAGGTTGAGGATTTTATGAAGTATTTGGAGCAGGGCAAGATTGTGGGTTCAAAGTGTAAGAACTGCAAGCGCGTGTATTTTCCCCCTCGCGCTGATTGCGACTGCTTGTCGGGCGAGACAGAGTGGATTGAGTTGAGCGGCATGTGCAAGCTAGTCACTTATACGACTGTTCATTTTGCGCCCTCCAGCTTCCGATACGACGTCCCATACGTCTTGGCTGTGGCGCAGTTCGAGGAAGGACCAACGGTCTTCGCACCTCTAAGCAAGGACATCAAAGAAGAAGAAATCAAAATTGGAATGCAACTCAAGCTGACACCAGTGAAACTCTTGGGCGACAGAGTGATCTACGAATTGAGAATGCCAACGTAGAACTGGCTAAGATGAAACTTACGCTTCCAGTATTTCTTGCGTGCTTGGGACATCGTTCTCGGAAGACAAGAACACATGTTCTCGACGGGGGAGCCGATCGATTGGAAAAACCCGTACTCTTCTCCAGAGGACAGAACCTACTCAATCTAATTCCAGCAAACACATAGTTTTCAGCATGCACAATGCATATACTTAGCATTGATAAAGAAAAAGGAGTTGCAGAGGATAACCAGTTCCGAGTAGCTCCTAGGAACCGGAATCACTTTTCATTGAAGAATTTGTCTTTAAGTTTATGATAAATGAACGCACATTTGAAAACATCAACCAATTGAGTGTATGACCTAAAGATGTATCTTTCTCTTATCTGATGAAATGGGTCTTTGGTGATTTCAGTTTGGAACTTCGATATGATGTCTTCGGGAGCTATGACAAAGAACTTGGCATCAGTTATTTTTCTGATTTGATACAACCTCAATAAGCCAAGTGTGACTCCGGTTGTATGTTCAATTTCAAAGCAGAATTTCGGAAATTCCTCCTCAAACCATATGACATCAATGTTTTTTACAGTGTCTAGCAGTCTTTGATAAGTGAATTGTGGGATCTCTTTCAGAGTTGTTAAATCCCCCAACGTCTTGCTCTTGTATGCTTTCGACGGGTCTGCAACATAAGTATCATATCCCAGCATGTTGCCCAGCTCAAGCAAGATGCCTTGAATGTCGGAATGATTTAATTCCTCGATTTTAATATCGGGCATCTCAAATTTGGGCAACCCAATTCTGGGAATTTCTTCTTCAACTCTCTTTTCACGTTCAGGTTTCGGTTGTTTTTCGATAACCTCATAGAATACAAAAGCTAGGAAGAAGTCTACATCAATGAAATCAGCATTCTCAAAACCATACTTGACGAGTTCGCTCTTTATTAAAGACAAAACCGTAATGCACTTAACGTAATCATTCCCATCGATTTGATACTTGTAGACTCTTTCTGGAAGTAGCTTTATTTTGAGAAATGGCAAGACGTTTTTTGGCTTATCATTCCATATACAATAATTGGCTGGAGATGCAAAAAGTAGAATCTCAGTAATGGAAGAAGGACCCAAGCCCTTAATGTTACTTTTGAATCTATCGAACCTTACCTGCAATGATTCTGTTCCCTGAATGAGTTCCTTCAGTTCTTCCCTTAGCTTCTGCAATGAGTTATCTTTCAATAGCTTGCTGACAAGGTAGTCTTTGGTTCTCCAGATATCGGTTGCCCAGAGCGTCTTAATTATTTTGCCGAACTCTTCTTCTGTTAGGTTCAAAACGTGTTCTTTACCGAGCAGCTTCTGAATCAGTTCTGTTCTGTTTTTTCTATCTTGTGCCCACTCAAGACCCTTGCTCGTTTTCAAAAAGCCTTTGAATTCCTCGATATATTTCTTGATGTTCTCTCGTTGTTCGCCAGTAAGTTCAGACATGGTCAAAGAATTAGTTTTACAAACTTTTAAACTTAACAATTCCCAGATATATTAGGGGGCAAAAAATGAGTGCGCCTGACGGAAGGTGAATGTATTGAAAGAATGGTTGTATTACAAGATATATGCAAAATCAGTTGAAAATTGGTATCCAAATCTACTAAGGAAAATCATTCAACCGCTTATTTCAGAGAACAAAGAACAAATCGAGAGTTTCTTTTTTTTTCAAGTATCATTTCCAATACGGAATTGGTGAAGGTATAGAAAACACATGTGAACAGAAGCTGAAAACCAATAGAGGGGAATGGATTAGTTTCATAAGATTCAGAGTTCTTGCAGAGCGAGAAAATATCTCAGATTTTGAAACGAAACTCTTGAAACTTATTGAAGCATGTCAAATAGTTCTTGAAAAGGAAAAATGCAAATATGATGAGATGGCTGACCTTGGAAATCGTTTCGGTAGAGAAAGAGTCGAATTAGTGAGAAAATATCTTGAATATGCATGTAGAATTTCTCTTTCATTGCTTGGAGAACTGAGAGATGACGATTATTTCGACAAGATTAGCGGACTCATTCACTTACCTTCAAACATTCTGGAATATAGAGTAAGATTACGATGTTCTCAATGCGGTCAAGAATTCGATTTTCAACCGTAGATGGAACAGCCTTCTATTAGTCTTTTTTAAGTCAGTTAATCAATTGGTTAAATTGGAAGAAAGCGAAATCAGAACTCAGAGTTCCGTTGTCGGGAGATATCTCGACTATGAGTAAGATTTGACTTCCACCTGCGCGAGAAGATATAAGTGCCCGTTGCGAAATTGGAAAGTTGAGGCTGAATGTCGGTAGTCGGTTTGGACTTGGCGGGTGTCGAAAGTAGACCCACTGGTCTCTGCATCCTTAAGGGTTTGATGACAGAGACTTTTCTAGTCTACACGAATGACGAGATAGTAAGGAAAACCGTGGAAAGCAAGCCTAAGATTGTTGCCATTGATGCCCCTTTGAGTCTTCCAACTGGCAGAAAGTCCATAGAACAAAAGACTGGTGTCCACTTGAGGGAGTGCGACAAAGAACTCCTACTGAGAGGGATAAAATTCTTCCCAGTCACCCTCGGACCCATGAGAAAACTAACAAGCAGGGGCATAACCCTAAGAAGAATCTTCGAAAGCAAGCACTTTAAGGTGATAGAGGTCTATCCAGGCGGCGCCCAAGACATCCTAAAAATCCCCAGAAAACAACAGGGACTCGGAAGACTGAAAGCGGGTCTGGAAGAGTTAGGAATAAGGGGTCTGAACGAAGGGATGAACCACCACGAGCTAGACGCCGTAACCTGTGCCCTCGTGGGAAAACTCTTCCTAGAACGGAAAACAATCACTTACGGAACTCGCGAGCAAGTGATAGTGATGCCAAGATGAGAAATCGAACAAAAGACACAGCGCAACACTGCACTAATAGGGATTGTCTCTTCTTGTTAATCAAGGAAGAGCCGCAAAATCGCTAGGAACACAGTCTTCTCGCGCCGATTTTGGGACTCCCAAACAGACGCCGAATCCAACTCCCTCCCGCGTTCAGCGTCCACTACGGGCTCCGTTCCAATCGCCTATTAGACCCCCCTCTCCCCCAACTCCGAATTTATTTTTTCACCCCTCAAGCTCCAAAGGCAACATTATCAACATGACCCCCTCTCTCTAGGTAGGTAGTCTCACACACGCGCACACCCTCAGATCTTTGCGTCTTCAAGTCGAACCAGATTGTTTGGTCTGTTGACCCTTAGGTTTGGGCAGAACAGCCTCGTACATTTCGTCTTCCGCGAGCTTGCCTTGAGCTATCAGCTGTCTTAGTTTGACGAAGTCTATTGTGTCCTTGCCCGTGATTTTCCTTGTGTTGAAGGCTTGGAATCCCACGAAAGCCTCGTAGTTCATGTTGGCTGCAAGCCAGTGTCTGTTGTAGTTCTTGGCTTGGTCCCAGAAGAACTTCTTCTTTGCTCGAACGCTGTCAACAGCCTTTATGAGACAGCCTGGGAAGAGGTTTGCGAACAACCAAGTCACTTTGTTTACCTCTCTGTCTAAGAGTTCTAAGCTGATCTTATTCTGTTCTCTCACCTGCCTGATGTAAGTCATAGCCTTGTCGTATTCTTCCTCCGTCTTGAACTCGCCGTAGACGATCTCACCGTCGTCCACGTACCTATCAGTTATCACCGAAGGATTGCGAACCCACTTGCCTCCATCGCTTATGACCGGAACACCCTTGTTGATCAATCCAAGTCTCTTCATCTTGTAGGCGCTCCACATCTCGCACGAGACACAGTTCCATAAGGCGTCTTCCATGCTCAAGTACCACGGGAGAAAGTCTGAGGAGCCGCCGTCTGGTGATGACCCGTGTCTTGGACCCGCCTGCCCGAAGATGGCTAGGTCTGAGGCGATGGACACGTCGCACGCCATTCCGATTTCTTGTCCTCCAGCCACACGCATACCGTTCACTCGGTTGATCACGGGTTTTTTGCACATGAGTATGGAGTCCACCATGTGATTGAATAATTCCATGTATTCGCCGTACTCGTTGGGTCTCTTGCTGTAATACTCAGCGTATTCCTTGGTGTTGCCACCCGTGCAGAAGGCGTTGTTTCCCTCTCCCGTAAAAACGACGGCCACGACGCTTCTGTCCAGTGAGGCGTTTTCAAAGCCCGCTATGACGCCCTTCACCATTTCTGTTGTGTAAGAGTTGTACTGTTGAGGGTTGTTCAGGATAATCCACGACACGTAGAGGTCGTCGATGGGCTTTCCCTCAGGGTTTGTGAGGGGTCGTTTCTCGTAGATTACGCCCGGAGCCTGCTTGCTCCAGTGCATGTCACCGTGCAACGCGTGGTTTTTGAGTTCGTTGTCTCTCGGTAACCAATCCAATCCCATAATCATCTTCTCCCTTTTTTCGTCATGGTGTTGTTTGGGATTTAGGCTTATAGCGTTTGGTGTCTTTATATGAATTTCTTCAATGAGTAATGTTTTCGAGAACGGGCGCGTGTGAGAGACCTCTCTACCTAGAGAGAGGGGTCATGTTAGAGCGAATGTTGTTGGAGGGAAAAAAATAAATTTTTGTGGTAGGGGAGAGGGGGGGTCTAATAGACTGGTTAAACAGTTGGAGTTTTTGGTTGCTTTGGCGGGAACAGCGCATGAAACGGGCTGCTTTGAGAGTGCGCAAAATCAGCACGAAGAAAGGCTTTCGTGACCACGTGTGTGCGCTACATTAATTTGTTTGAGAGATTATAATCTAAGAATCTCGTGAACATGGGTTGGACCTTGTGTATGCTTTCTGGAAAGGGTCTCATTGACCGTTTCAAAACAATAGTGGGCGCCGAGAACGTTTTAACCGACGCTGAGGACCTCTATGTTTATTCTTTTGAGCATTTTTTCCGAGAGAGGCGCTACACCAACCTAGCGGTCGTTGTCCGTGTCTCATCTGAAGAAGAACTGAGGAAAATAG
>Ga0315310_10001596_pt1 | contig 14400 bp, 12 predicted proteins | sample TDP5_MG_FD_203630 | JGI IMG/M metagenome (GOLD analysis project Ga0315310, IMG submission 203630) | Freshwater sediment microbial communities from Lake Towuti, South Sulawesi, Indonesia - TDP5 | ecosystem: Environmental > Aquatic > Freshwater > Lake > Sediment | place: Indonesia: South Sulawesi... | reverse complement strand
CCACTGGTGGAGCTCGCCAATGCCGGCATAGTGCGGGCAGGGCGCTGGGGTAATTTCCCAATCTTGTGGGCGAAGTTCCAGTATTTCGCCGGCCATGCCTTCGCGGGGAATGTAACAATCTACGATGGCAACCTTGCGTCGTCCCACAAGAAAATCCAGTAAGGCAAAGCCTGAGAGCGCACTAACTATGCACTCCACTTCCTGCGGCAGGCGAGCTTGCAACTGGCGCACAATGTGGATGCCTACGGCATCGTCGCCGAGCAGCTCGTTCCCCAAGCCCAAGACCAGAAACGGGCGACAGCTCTCGTTCATGTGCGAATTTCGCGTAGCAGCTTGCCTTGCGGGTCGCGAATAGAAATGCGCAACGCTAGTCCTCCAGGCAAGGTATGAGTGGCGCAACCGTGGCAGGGGTCGTAGGCACGAAATGCCATCTCGACCATGTTCAGCAGACCTTGGTCGTCAGCCGGTCCTTCTTTTCCTAGCAAGGCGCGGGCCGCTTTGTCCACCGAGAGGGCGATGCGGGCGGCGTTGTTCTGGGTAGCGACAATTAGGTTGGCACGCTGAATGATGCCCCGCGCGTCGGTCTCGTAGTGGTGAATGAGCGTGCCGCGCGGCGCTTCCACCACCCCGATGCCCAGGCGCGGTGTGGCTGTGGGTAAGGTGCGGATGTTGGGCTCGGTGAGTTGGGGTGCATTCGCCAGCTCTTGCAGGCGCTCGGCGGCGTACACCATTTCAATGATTCGCGCCCAGTGATTGGCCAAGGTGTGATGGACGGGCTTGCCGCCTAGGGTGGCGAACATTTTCTCGTAGGCTTCTTGCGCTTGCGGCGTTGCCATGCCCGCGGCGGCGTTCAGTCGCGCCAAAGGCGCGACACTGAAGATGCCGGAATCAGCTCCATCCGTGAATCCTTTCCAGCCGATGGGTCGCAGATAAGGAAACTTCATGTAGCTCCAGGGTTCGGTGTGTTCAGCGATCACCTCCAAGTAGTCTGCGGGGGCAAACTTGCGCCACTCCTTTCCCTCAGGAGTGACCACGCGGACTTTGCCGTCATAGAAATTCACGCGATTGTTTGCGTCCACCATCCCCATGTAATAAGTGCGATGGGTGTAGGTATCGGAAACGATTAGGTTCACATACTCACGATTGTTCAGAACAATCTGTTCGAAGGTTTGCAGGGTGAAGAGGGCAAAGTCGCGGCCGCGGGCAGCAACTTCGCCGAAGCGTGGCCGGTCGGCTTCGGTTATTCCCTTGGCCACGCCTCCCGGCAGACCTGTTACCGGATGGGTAACTTTGCCGCACAGGAAGGTATTCAGGTCGCGCAGTTCGCGGCGCATGGCGATCACACGCTTGCCAACTTCCAAACCCACCTTGCCTAGCACGCCGAGAATATTGCGTTCCGCGGGCGCGGCCCGTGGTCCCACGACGAAATCGGGGCCGCCGAGGAAGAAAAAGTGCAAGGCGTGATCCTCGAGCATGAAAATGTTGTAGGCTAGCTCGCGGATGAGCTTGGCTGCCGCTGGTGGCTCGACCTGGTAAAGCGCGTCGAGGGCTTTCGTGCTCGCCATATGGTGCGCCATGGGGCAGACGCCGCAAATGCGGGGTGTGATTTGCGGCATGTCCTCTGCCGGCCGGCCGACGGCAAACACTTCAAACCCACGCAACTCCGGCACCTGCAAGTAGGCGCGATTTACTTCACCTTTTTCGTCCAGAAAGATTTCAATGCGCCCATGACCTTCCAGACGCGTAACCGGATCGATTCTGATGGTGCGTCCCATGTCTTTTTACCTCGCGTTGATCTTCCGCCGCTGTGGCAGCAGGGCTGCCGGCAGGCTATAGCGGTAGAAGGTGCCGGCAGGATCGGGGATTTTGGCGAAACACTCCCGGAGGACTTTTTCATCGGTCGAGTCCACAATGGAAGCCACTAACGACAACGCCTTGCCGCCGAAGTCGCGAATGGGTTCGAGCGGGCCGAAGCAGCCGGTACAAGGCATGTTGGCTTGCACGCATAGCGCGCCGCAGCCGCCGCGAGTCGCAGGCCCCAGGCACAACAACCCCTGCGCCAGCAGGCAAGTCTTCGCATCTGGAATGACCTCGTGGACGCGCTTGATGTCAGAAATCATCAGTCGCTCGGGCTTGGAGGCGTTGCGCTCGCATTCCTGGCAGAGTGCTTGCGCTGGCGCCAAGACCGCACCTTTAGGCGGGAGTTCACCCTTGAGAATCTTCTGCACTGCTTCCAGGGTGAGCTGGGGTAGGGGTGGGCAGCCGGGGATGTAGTAGTCCACGTCAATCACCTGGTCGAGCGTGCGTACGGTGTCGTCAAAGTGGGGTAGCTCAAGTACGCCATCCTCCGCCATTCTTACGTGTTCCTGCGGCATAGTATCGGGGTTAGCGGCCAGCGAAGGGGCTTCCCGGTAAACATAATGGAGAATAGATTCACGATCAGTAAGATTGGCCAGGCCGGGAATACCACCGAGATAGGCGCAGGTGCCGTAGGCGACAACGAGCTTTGACTTTTCACGCAGGAGCTTGGCCATCTCCTCCTGTTCAGAGAGTCGAATGGCGCCGTTGATAAAAGCCACATCGATGGCGCGATTCTCAAGAGCTTCGACATCCTTGCGCTTGAAGTCCAGCGCTACCGGCCAGAAGACGATGTCCACCGCTTCGACAACAGGGAGAATGTTTTCTGCCAGATCAACTACAGCTTCTTCACAGCCACCACAGCTCGCGCACCAGTAAAAAGCTACCTTAGGCCGGGACATGTTCCATCTTCTCCTCTTCTAGCGGGGCACGCAGCGGTCCTAGCTGACGAATCTGCTCCCGGAAGTCTGCAATCACCGCGCACAGCCTGTCGGCCTCGGCAGCCGAAATCCACTCCAAACGCAAGCGCTCAGGCTCGATCCCCAGTTGCGGCAGAAGCTGTTTGAGCAGCAGGATGCGGCGGAAGGCTTTGTGATTACCTTCCTGGTAGTGGCAATCGCCGAAGTGGCACCCACCGACCAAAACCCCATCGGCACCACAGCGGAATGCCCAGAGGATGAGCTGCGGGTCCACGCGCCCAGAGCACATTGTACGCACCACGTGCACGTTGGGCGGGTACTTCATGCGCGATGTTCCCGCTAAGTCAGCAGCGAGATAAGTACACCAATTGCAAAACATGCCCACAATGCGCGGTTCGAAGTCCTCGTTCATGCCAGCACTCCTTCAACTTCGGCAAAGAGCTCCTCATCCAAGAAGAGGTGTTGCTGTGCGGCTCCAGACGGGCAGGCAGCCACACAAGTGCCACAGCCTTTGCACAGGGCTTCGTTCAAGACAGACACCCGCCGCTCAGCATCGAAACGGATGGCAGTAAAGGGACAAAGTGCAACGCAAGCCTGGCAGCCGGAGCAGTGCTCCGCGTCAATCCAGGCGGTATTCGGCTCAAGCTCCACGCAGCCTTTATCAATCAAGGCCAAGGCTTCGGCCGCGGCTGCACCTGCTTGGGCCACACTGTCAGGTATATCCTTGGGACCCTGACAACAGCCAGCAAGAAAGATGCCGTCACTAAAAGTATTCACCGGGGCCAACTTCGGGTGCCGTTCTAGGAACCAGCCCTCCGCGGAGCTGGTGATGTTGAACAGCTTGCGCACTTCGGCAGCGTCCGCCTGAGGTTCCAAGCCCACAGAGAGAATTACCATGTCCACCGGGATGCGTCGCGCGATACCAATCAGGGTGTCCTCTACGCGGATGATGAGCTTGCCTTCTTCTTCCGGAATGGCTGCCCAGTCATTTACTTCACCCACACGTCCGCGAATGAAGTGCACCTGCTCGTCCAGCAAGCGCTGGTAGAACTCCTCGAAACCTTTCCCGGGCGTGCGCATATCGATGTAGAAGTTGTACACCTCGGCCCCAGTACGCTCTTTGATCAGGTGGGCGAGCTTGAGCGAATACATACAGCAGACCCGGGAGCACCAGCGGTTGGTCTGGTCGTCCCGCGAACCTACGCAATGGATAATGCCCACGCGCTTCGGCCGACGGCCATCGCGTAGCACTATTTCTCCCCCGGTGGGGCCACTGGCATTGACCAACCGCTCCACTTCCAGGCTGGTATAGACGTTCGGATAGAGGCCGTAGCCGTAGAACGGCAGCCGGCCGGCGTCAAAAGTCTGGAATCCTGTGGCCAGAATAATCGCCCCTACCTCCAGCTCAAGAACCTCTTCTTTCTGGTCAAAGTTAATGGCCGCACGGTCGCCGCAAGCTTTCACGCAGCCTTTGGGACATTTGCCAGACTTGAACAATATGCAGGTTTCAGCATCGATCACCGGCACCAAGGGGACAGCTTGTGGGAAGGGAACATAGATGGGCTTGCGTTTCCCCAAGCCGAGCTCAAACTCGCTCGGGTAGCGAGCATCCTTATAGACACAGCCAGTAATGCATTCCAGACAGCCGAGACATTTGTTCTCCTCCACGTAACGCGGCTTGCGCTTCACCTGGACGCGATAGTTGCCCACGAAACCATCCACACGTGTTACTTCGCTATAGGTCAGCAAAGTGATGTTGGGATGCGCCTTCACCGCCGTCATCTTCGGGGTCAGGATGCAGGCGGCACAGTCGAGTGTGGGGAAGGTTTTGTCAAACTTAGCCATATGTCCGCCGATGCTAGGTTCGCGCTCAACCAAGTAAACGTGCTTGGCCGCATTAGCTAAGGTCAGAGCAGCGTGGATGCCGGCGATACCTCCGCCCACTACCAGCACCTGGGGATGCACCGGGTAGCTCTTGGGCGCTAGCTCCTCGTGGAAGACAACGCGCTGCACCGCTGCCCGCACCAAGGCTTTGGCTTTAGCAGTGGCCGCAGCGGAATCTTCTGTGACCCAGGAGACATGCTCACGGATGTTGACCATCTGGAAGAGATAAGGGTTGATGCCTCCGGCTTGGGTAGTGAGGCGGAAGGTGTGTTCATGCAGGTGCGGAGAGCAAGAGGCCACAATGACACGGTTGAGTTTCAGTTCTTCGATATCTTTCTTGATCAGCTCTTGTCCTGGGTCGGAACAAACGTACTTGTATTCCCGGGCGACGCTGACGTAGGGAAGGTGGCTGGCGTATTCCGTCACGGCTGCCACGTCCACACGCGCGGCAATATTTGTGCCGCAGTGACACACGTACACACCAATGCGCGGTAAGGCCGGAACGTTGTGTTCGTTAGGCATGAGCTACTTCCTTGATTTTTTCTAACGCAGGTTCAGGAGAGACTAATAGGCGGCGAAAACCCAGCTGCTCCCGCGGAATTCCTAAAGCTACTCCCACCACTTGCGCAATAAACAAAGTCGGAATGTGAACGTCCTCGTGGTAGCGTTCTGAAATCTCATCCTGATAGCACTCCAGATTGAACTGACAGAAGGGGCAACTGGTGACGACGAGATCCGCATTGCGCCGCTTAGCCTCCTTCAAGAGGAGGTAGTTGAGGCGGTAGCCTACCTCGCCCACCATGCCCGCCAGCGGCCCGCCACAGCAACGCGTCTTCAGTGGATAGGGCACCACTTCGGCTCCTAGGCATTCCAGCAAACGATCCATAGAGGTAGGGCTGTAAACGTCATCGAAGACCGGATAGGGACGAATGAACTGGCAGCCGTAATAAGGCACCACGCGTAGCCCTTCCAGCTTGCGCACTACCTGCGACTGAAGGCGCTCCAAGCCATAGTCGTTTACTAGAATGTCCACCAAGTGACGCACCTGCACTTGCCCGTTGTACTCAAGTCCCACTGCGGCCAGTGCTCGGTGCACTTTCTCCGCTAGCTTGGGATACTGGGCGAGATAATCATTGGTCTTGTGCAGTGCCAGAAAACAGCCGGCACACGGCGTGAAAAGCTCTTTCTCGCCCAGCTTCTGGGTCAAAGCCAGGTTGCGCGCGGCCAGAGCAAACATTGACGGCTCGTCAATGGCCAGATAGACAGTCGAACCGCAGCAGTTCCAGTCGGGTAGTTCTTCCAGCTCGATACCGAGCTTTTCGAACACGGCAAAGAGCGCTTCCTCACAATGCCGGCCAGAGCCGTGGATGCAACATCCAGGGAAATAGACGTATTTCATTATGACCCCTCTCTAATCACTTGCAGCATGGTACGAATCGCGTGTCGGCCTTGAATGACATCGCGTTTCAAGCAAAACCGGCCACGCATTAACAGCCGGCGCCCTAAGCGTGCCATGCGAAAGATCGAGAGCGGATTGCACTTGATGAGCACGCGCATGCTAAGTCGCCCTTCCGGGTTCCGGCCGTATTTTGTGACCAAGCGGCGGAATTCTGCGGCCACCGTCGGCAAAGGATGCCGCTTCGAATTGACCCCTAGCTCGATGGCATAGCGCTTGAGGGCATACATCAAATCAGTCACCTTGAGCTTACGCGGGCAGCGCACCGTGCAGACATAGCAGGAAGAGCAAATCCAGATAGTACTGCTACGCAGGATATCGTCCATAAAACCTTCCCGCGCCATGCCTATCAGCGTGCGCGGGGTATAGTCCATATAGATGGACAGGGGGCAGGTGCCGGAGCAGGTGCCGCATTGAATGCAGTCCCAAATGCGCTCGCAACCTGGTATTTTCGATAGCTCGTACACGAAACCACGATTGAGTTCTGCTTCATATTTCAGTCGTACCGGAAACATTTCCACTCCCTTCCTTATTCGCTCTCCGGATGTCACCGACGAAATGTCATTGCATCTCTCACTCTGAGCGTACCTATCGGGCGGCCACGTTAGTTCCCTCGGCAGACACCACGCGCTTACCGAAAACGTAGTGCGGCCGCCACGCGTCCGACGGCGAGCAAGTGTGCTGCCAGGCGCAGGTTAGTGCCATAGCTCCGTGCAGTCGCTTTCACCTCTCGATAGGCGTTCTGCATCCCGGCTTTCAGGCCTTCCTCCACTTCGGCTGCGGACAAGCGGGAATGGTGCACATTTTGTGTCCATTCTAAGAAAGACGCCACCATGCCGCCTGCATTGGCCAGAATGTCTGGGATCACCAATACGCCGCGAGCTTCGAGAAGCTTATCGGCGGCACGCGTCGTCGGCCCTCTAGCACCCTCTAGCACGATTGCCACCTGGAGGCGCTCGGCGTTGTTGGCAGTCAACTGTCTCTCGGTGGCTGCTAATATGAGAATGTTGCAAGGGGCTTCGAGCACATCGGCGTTGCGAACGGCCTCCGCCTGTGGGTAACTGAAAAGCACGCGGTTATGCTCGACGTAGGCTTGCAGGGCCGGGATGTCGAGCCCGTTCTCGTTATAAAGCCCACCCGAAATGTCGGCTACAGCCACAATGCGCGCACCCGCCTCATGGAGAAATCGTGCCACGGCCGCGCCCACCTTGCCAAAGCCCTGAATAGCCACCTGCTGCTCTGGCAAACGGGCGTTACGTTCAGCCAGCACTTCCTGGATAACGAAGAAGAGGCCCCGGCCAGTGGCCGCAGCATAGGCTGGCAATCCCCACAAGATGCTTGGCTTGCCAGTTACCGTGCCCAGTTCCATCTGCCCCCGAACACGTGTGTAGCTATCCAACATCCAAGCCATAGTCTGGTCATTGCTACCGAAATCCGGGGTGGCAATGTCTTTGAAAGGCCCGATAAAATCGCGCAAGGCGTAGATGTAGTCTTTCGTCAACTGTTGCAACTCGCGTTCCGACAACTTCTGCGGGTCACAGACTATGGCTCCGGCGCTGCCTCCAAAGGGAAGGTCGAGTAAAGCACATTGCCAAGTGAGCGCAACGGCCATGGCCTTGACCTGACTGAGGTGGGCGTCGGGGGAGAAGCGCACCCCGCCCAGGCTGGGCCCACGCACGGTGTTATGCTGCACACGGAAGCCGGTGAACGTCGCTACCTGGCCGTTGTCACAAACTAATGGCAGATGCACGGTCAGCTCCCGTTCCGTGTGCTTCAGCCGATGCACAATCCAGTCTTCGAGATCCAAGTGGTGTGCCACTTGCTCAAACTGCAGTGTGGCCTCGATGAAGGGGTCGTATTCTTCTTCGAGTTCTATCGCCGGAAGTGGCAGGAAATCTTTGGCGTTCCCCATGAGCTTCTTCCCTGTCCTTTACCTTGGCAGGACCCACCAATCAGTGTCGGGGGCCCACTAGCGCAGAGTGCCACGCTGGTGCTGTGGTAGGCCAAAGGCAGCCACCCAACGCCATTCCGCCTCCGGTGGCGGTGGCGGCACGCGGCGTGGAAAGATCTCCAGATGCAGGGCCGCGTAATAGAAAGCCACCACTGCCGCCGTGATCACAGCTAGGCTGATTGCCATCTCTGTCCACTTCGGGAAGTAGTAGGCGCCGGCGCTAGCCTGCAGGGCGTTGACGGCGACATTGAGGCGGTTGGCCATGAACCCCATCACCACCAGCGCACAGCTCCAGTACAGCCCCAGCACGCTGCCACGGACTCGCTGCGCGCTGAGCAAAACGAGCGGCAGGATTAGAAAGAGAGAAATCTCCAACCAGAACCAGCCGGTCTCCGCCCGTGACTTCCACAAGTACTCCCAGCTACCTCGGGAAATCAGATCCAGGCCACGGAAGAGCGCATAAAATATGAGCAGGAGCACGATGACTCTGCTCACCTCATGCAGAATCGCGAAATCGAGCCGGAATCTCAGCGAGCGCGCACACAGGTACAACGCCATCACCACCAGCGCCAAGCCAGCAGCGATGGCAGAGAGGAAGAAGAAGGCTGGGAGCTGCGACGAGTACCACAGCGGGTAGAGCTTCCCCTTGGTGATCAAGTAGAGTCCGCCTAGAAGTGACTGGTGCAAGGAAGAAAGCAGCACGCCGACTAACACCAAGGGGATGAGGATGCGTCGGTGCCAGCGCGCGTGCCAGTCACGCAAGCGGTGCCAGCGTAGCCGTTCGAAAACTGCGGGCGAAAACTCCAAGGCTAAAACTGTGGTGTAGAGCATTAGGCACCAAGCTACCTCAAACAACACCGAGCGGCGGTTCCACAGCAAGATGGGGTGCCAGATGCGCCAGGGCAAACCTAGCTCAAAGAGCAAGCCAACGACGACAGAGATGTATCCTAGGAAAGCCGTCAGAACGGCTGCGCGCAGTACCGGGCGGTAGCGCTCGAGTCCGAGGATATAGACAGCCGCGGCAATGGCAAAACCGCCAGCAGAAAGGCCTACACCGCACAGAGTATTCAAGCCCACCCACAACCCCCAAGGAAACGGATCGGAAAGATTGGTGCTGGCTCCCAGACCTTGTGCGAACCGCACTAGCGTGGCGTAGAGACCGGCGGCAAAGATTATGGTTACGACTACGCGCCAGAACGTAAGCTTGGAGAACTTGAAAGCTGTCATGACTTAACTCCTTTCTTCTGCCACCCGGAGACCAACTCCTGAGAACGAGCTAGCGGCTGACTTTCCTGCGCTTCCGCTAAGGCGACTTCCTGCCGGCGCTGCGTGATCCAGTAGAGAGCCGCTAGCAGGGCGGTCCCCGCCACTACTACCGTAGGTATATCGCTGAGTGCGGTGCTGGTGAGGATAGGCATGGGTTGCTCACTAGGTGGAGTAACAAATCCCAACTTCTCGAAAGGCACGTCGGAGAGGAAGAAAACCGAAGTGCCTCCAACCTCCTCCGCGCCATAGATGCGGGGCACGTAGGTAGAGTTCTCGTCAATGCGCCGCCGCGCCTCGGCCAGTATCTCCGCACGATCCCCAAATTGCGTTGCTCCCACGGGACAAGCCTCGACACAGACCGGCGTTTCACCCCGCGCAATACGTTCCGCACACATATTGCACTTCTTCACATAAGGGGCGAGGTGATCCCACTCGTAGCGCGGAACCTGGAAGGGACACGCCAGCATACAATAGCGGCAACCAATGCAGCGGTCGGCAGCGTAGATGACCGGTCCCAACGAAGTCTTCTGCAACGCACCTACCGGGCAGGCGGAAGCACAAGCAGGATCTTGACAGTGCATGCACAGCCGCCGCACAAAGCGTCCCTGAGACTCTTGCACCACCGTGAGTGCTGTTCCCGACAGCACCGGCTCCGATTCTTCGGGAAGATTGTGAACTTGCTTGCAAGCGCGTTCACAACTGTGGCAGCCGATACAGCGGGTGATGTCAACCAGGATAGCCTTTGCTTGCGTTTTCATGCTTTTACCTCTTCCTGGTGTCACTTTTCGCCTAGGTCAGGAAGAATTCCCTGATCATGCGCCGCTGAAGACCAGGCTCCACGCGCGCCAACAGGCCGGCAATGGGCAGCCCGCCGTCTTGTGCTACCGGGACACCGAGCTGGGATGTGATGTTGCCCAGGCGATCGAGGGTGTTTTGCATCCAGGCCCGCACCAACGGACCTTGCATCAAGTTGTTCAGATTAGTCGCGATGTCCGGCGACTTGACCACCAGGATCCAGCCGTCTCTGTAAGGATCCCTGGTAACAATGCTCGGGTCCTGGAGGACATTGTGATTGACAGCGATCACTTCTCCTTCAATTGGAGAGAGCATGTCCACCGAGAGGCCGTTGCGCGTCACCGTCCATATTCGCTGGCCCTGCCGAACCCAACGATTCAACCCCGGCACTTCGATCCGGGAAATTTTCCCGATCAAGTTGGCAGCAAAGCTGTCCAGACCAATGCGTGCGTTCTGCCGGCCTTCATCCAGCACCCAAGTGTGCCCGGGATGAAAACAATACCCTTTGGGAATTTCAAAACCGTTTTCGCGCACCATCTCCAGTACGGGCGGACTTGCGCGCACCAAGACCTGCTTGCCTGCGGTTACGGTTTCCTGCCTGCGGCTTTGAAAGTAACTAATCGAGATGAAGAGCAGAAATGTAACTAGGGTCAAAAGGATGAACATAAAGCCTCCTTAGCCACGCTTAGCTTGAAGGCGCGCAAAGCGGTGGCAGCCTTCAGAGCTGTGCGAGCCCAGGAGCGCGGGTACAGACTTGCCTGACTTCCTCCACGTCCGCTCTTCAGATGGCTCCCTGTCGCCTCGTTCATTGTCCTCAGTCCGCCTGGCAAGCTAGCCATACCTGCCTTACTCCTGTCTTGCCAACTAATCGAATGCACGTGGAGGGCAAAAGGGCAGGCAGGATTTTTGATTGAAAAACAAGGACTTACAGGCTGAGATAGGCAGGGAGAAGGATGAGCCGCTGCATTTTGCTAATGGTTAGCGCACCTTGCAGTGGTGCAAATTGCATTAGCTCTCGTTCTGGCTTTGCTTCTTCAGGCGCCGGAGCAAAGAGGTGGGATGGATGCCGAGAATCCTTGCCGCTTTGGCCTTGTTGTGGCCGGTGGCCGCGAGCACTTCTTCGATGTAACGTTGTTCAAGCTCGCGCAAACTGACGAATTGGCGCTGGGGCGGCGGCATGGGAGCTGCGAGCGGCTGGGCTGGTTCCCCCTCCCCGGTATAGTCGCGAATTTCTTTTGGGAGGTGGGCGGCGTCAATATCACCTTCGGGGGCGAGAATCATAGTTCTTTCGATGACATTCTTTAGTTCGCGAATGTTTCCCGGCCAGGGGTAGCGCACCAGTAGCTCGGCGGCAGCAGGAGTAAAGCCCGTGAACGATTTCTTCAGCTCATGGTTGAACTGCTGGAGGAGGTCGAGTGCTAAGGGCAGGATGTCCTCCCGGCGCTCACGCAGCGGAGGTATGAAAAGGGGGACAACATTGAGCCGGTAGAAAAGGTCTTCACGGAACTGGCCCTGATTCACCGCTTCCTTCAGGTCCTTATTGGTGGCAGCCACGATGCGGACATCAACGCGGATGGGCCGGGTGCTGCCCAGACGCATGAACGTACCTTCCTCCAGTACCCGCAGGAGTTTCGCCTGCACGTTAGCCGACATATTGCCGATTTCATCTAAGAAGACGGTGCCACCGTGAGCTCGCTCGAGCAAACCCTCCTTGCGCCGGCGGGCATCGGTGAAAGCCCCGGGCTCGAACCCGAACAGCTCGCTTTCTAGCAAGGTATCGGGTAGGGCGGCACAGTTGAGTTCAAGCAGAAGCATATGGGCGCGGGGGCTGTGGTAGTGAATCGCCTTCGCTAATACCTCTTTGCCAGTGCCACTTTCACCCTGAATCAAGATAGTGGTGCGGTCGGCTTCGGCCGCTTTGCGGGCCATCGCCAACACTTCCCGCATGACTGGGCTCTGGGTAACAATACGACCAAAATCGTAGCGCCCCTTAGCCAACTGAATTGTCTCTGAGACGCGTACACGCAGGGCCAGCGTCTCCCCAGCCCGCTGCATGGTGTTGACCAAATCTGCGAGGTGAAAAGGCTTGAGCAGATAGTCGTAAGCGCCCAGCTTCATGGCTTCTACGGCTCGCTCCACCACGTGGTAAGCGGTCATCATCAAGACAATGGCAGCCGGGTTCTGCTGCTTGATCCGCCGAAGGACTTCGATGCCATCCATGCCGGGCAGCACCACATCAACTAGAACCAAGTCAGGCTTCTCTTCGGCAAAGACTTCGAGCGCCTTCTCCCCGCTCATGGCCACAAAGACTTCAAACCCCTCTTCGCGCAACGCCTTGCTGATGGTGCGCAGAGTCAGAGCTTCGTCGTCCACTACTAAGACGGAATAAGCCATCGCGCTTCTAAGCTACCACCTCTTCTGTTTCTGGCACCGGTCGTCCTTCTTGCCGAATGGGCAAAGTAATGCACACGGTCGTGCCGCGCTGGGGAATGCTTTCGACTCGAATGTCACCCCGGTGGCTACGCACATAGGTTTGGGTAATGCTCAGTCCCAGCCCCGTCCCTTTGCCTCTTTTGGTGGTAAAGAAGGGGTCAAAGACATGCGGCAAGATGTCTGCGGCAATGCCGCAGCCGGTGTCGGCAACACAAATCTCAACCTTGTCAGCAAATTTTACTTTCTCCGCAGAGACGGTAATCGTCCCGCCTTCCGGCATGGCTTCGGCAGCGTTCAAGAGCAAATTCATCAAGACCTGTGAAATCTGGCTGGCATCGGCGCTGATCGCGGGCAGGCCGGGAGGAATTTTCTTTTCTAGCTTTATGCCGCGGAACAGCGGCTGGTGGCACAAAAAGGCGAAGGTATCGCTCACCAGGCGATCCAGATTGATTTTGCTGAGTTGCAAGGGGCCCGGACGTGCGTAGTTGAGCAGGCCGCGAACCGTTGCAGAGATGCGCTTTGCCGCTTCGATACACTGCTCAATCTCAGCTCGTTCCTCATTGCTTGCAGCCGTCTTCAACTCCAATTCCAAATGAGAGAGAATGCCAAGCAGGGGATTGTTGATCTCGTGCGCCGCCCCGAGAGCCAGCTGTGCCAATGCCGCATACTTCTCGTACTCGGCTAATTGGGCCTGGAACTGTGCCTTCTCCTTGGCCAGATCACGCTCCTCCTCCAAGCGCCGCGCTAGCCTTTGCTGGGCGAGATCGCGCTCGCGCTCTCGCTCTTGGGCGACTTGCAGGGCTTGGCGCAGCTCAGCCGTGAGCTTCTGCATATAGTTCACCGCATAGCGCCCGGATACAACCGCCAATACCACGCCCAGCAAAAGGAAGGGAGCCACATAGAGCAAAATCGCTCGGCGTAACTCGTGGATAGGAGCAAGTATCTCATCCCGAGCTACCTGTGCCACCAAGTAGTAGTTCTTGCTACGCAGCTTGCGGTAGGCACACAGAACCATTTGACCCCGGTAGTCGCGGTGCTCGCTCATGCCCGCCTCGCCCTGATAAGGATTCGGCCCCTGCGGAGCAAAGGCTGAGTCTGTCAGCACCTGACCACCAAAGCGCGACGGGGAGGCAAACTGGCCGGCTGCGTTGACGAGAAATGATTCTCCCGTCTGACCGATACCCAGATCAAGCAGGCGGCTGTTCAACTTGTCCAATTTCAACGCCGCTACCAGCACCCCTGCCACTTGACCTCCTCTGCCGTGCAACGGTGCCGCCACAACCATTTCGGTTTTTTGCGTCAGAGGCGAGAAAAAGACATCGCTGATAACAGTTTCTCCCGCTTGTGCTTGTCGAAAATAATCCCGATCCTTGATGTTGCCGCGAATATCCCCAGAGGTAGCCACGATTTCTCCCGAAGCGTCCGCTACCACTAGCTGCCAATACCAAGGATTGTCCTCCACAAACCCACGTAGTATGGGAGTCCACTGCACTAGCGGTGAGGAGAGCCGGGAGAGCGCCTGTGCCAGTGACTCGACTTCTGTCATTCGTACGCTGAGCACGTCATCGAGGAGCTGGACGTTGGTGGTCACGCCAGCCTGCAGCCGCGCATAGATCTGACCGCGCACGTAGCGCACACTGACATAGTCAACTAAAGCGTAAAAAAGGGCAAAAGGAACCAAGAATATGACGGCTGCAGCCAGGATGGTGCGCCGGCGCAGTCGGGGGTAGAAGTGTTCGTCGCGGCCTAGAAATTCACCTGTCATCCCACATACGCATTTTACCCTGCTTCTCACCACGCGTGCTACGGTAGTGTACTCCACCAATTTGCGCACCCGG
>Ga0315310_10001595_pt1 | contig 14403 bp, 14 predicted proteins | sample TDP5_MG_FD_203630 | JGI IMG/M metagenome (GOLD analysis project Ga0315310, IMG submission 203630) | Freshwater sediment microbial communities from Lake Towuti, South Sulawesi, Indonesia - TDP5 | ecosystem: Environmental > Aquatic > Freshwater > Lake > Sediment | place: Indonesia: South Sulawesi... | reverse complement strand
TCCAAACCTCTGGAGAGAATAAGAGATCTTTCTGTCCAGCATAATCGTCTCCAAGGCGAAAAGCGTCAATTTCATGCTCCACGATGATTTTAGCCATCTCAACATCAAAATCCACAATCCTATCAAGAAGTCTTTCCATGAATTTGGGATTATGATAAAAATCTATCAGTGACTGATGAAAGCCGTGCAAGGTCCAGGCTCTCTCCCAAAGGGAGAAGCCGATTCCAGCTATGATTGCGAATTCTCCCCTATACATTTTTATCGCTTCTTCAAGGTCCTCTAACCTACCTGGAGCAGATGGATCAGGAAACTCGTATTCATCTAGGCTCTTTTCATCAACGATAGGATGGGTCTCGAACCAGTCTATGGTACCTTTCATCCTCGGCCTTCTGAGTATTCCCCACTCATCCAGCCAGCTGCCATCATCAAACCTTTTGGGCCTCCAATTCTTCGGGGGTCCTGGTTCAAAGATTAATAGGTCGCATCCGAGCGCTCGGCACAATTTAATGCCATACGTGAAGGACCTTGAGACAGAGTTGTCTTTAAAATTGTAGTGTTTGCATAACAATTGGAAAGGTTCATCAGCAAGTTCGATATCCAAGGGGACGCGATCAGGTTCTTCCAAGTTCATAGCGGATAATACTCTCTCACGGCTATTCACGGTTTTAATCCCCCTAACCAATAAAGCCACGCAAATTAAGTTATCTATTCCACTCATTTAAGATTTGAGAAGTTTAGGTGATCAGATTTGGTTATTATAAAAGGACGGCGACAGTTGGAGATGGTCTGTAAGCTGTCTAGAATCTACTTTTTGATAATAAATGCTCTATGGTGTCTGGCCAGTCACAATCAATATCGAAACGCCTTTTAATCTCATCAGTTACAATTCTCGATTCACTACCGTCTGGAAATCTACAAGGAGAAAAATGATGATCCGTGGAAGCAAAAAAGAATTTTTCTTCTTTGTAAAGAGATTTCAGATAAACCGCTTCCGCTAATATCTCTTTGTCTACCGGCTCAACTGGTTTGTCTTGTAGCCTTCTAACTTGCCGTGTCCTTTTTTCATATTGCTCACGATATATTTTGTAAACAGTTCCTTTCAATCTTCGAGGACCAAACATTCTAACTAACATTTCAGCATATTCTTCTGGACTTACTTCTATCGAGTCTTTTAGTTCTTCATACATCTGGTCAACGTGTTCTAAATTCTTATTTTTATCCTCTTCAGGGATTGGTTCTCTTTGCAGTATCGCCATATTCTCTTCAAGATTATCCAAACATAAATCACATAATGTTCCATGGATCTGAAAGAGAATGGCTCTCATTTCCGGTTTTTCCCAATATCTTTCTCTAATTCGTCACTCACAGCTTTGGCTAAAACGACATGTGCCTCCCGCTCAACAGTCATCGTCGTTATACCGACTTTTTCTCTTATTTTTCTTTTCAAAACATCCATCAATTTTTTTGGATATGTCATAAAAGCGATGTATTATTTTAACCCCTAAATCCTGAGAAACTGCGAAAGTAAATGCAGAAATTAAAACATTGGTTTCAACAAGAACTTTAACCAATTAAAACGCCGGCCCAGATCCTAGCATCGAGTTCTGAAAACTCTTCTTGAAGAGAGTCCTTATCTAAACCTGCCATTTCCTCTTCAAGCGATGGAAGCATATTAGCTTCTTCAGCCATTTGTCTAAGGTGACGAATGCCTTCCAAAGTTTGATTAATCAAAATAAAATCAACGTTGGGCTCACGTTCTCTCGCTTCAATCAATTTACTATATAAATCATAAATCGAATACGATACTCTCCTGAAGTCTATTATTACTCTGGGATTTTCTTGAATAGTTTAGCCTCGGAAATTCTTTCTTTAGCTTTCTTGAGAACTGCACTTGCATTCTTTGAAGCAAGAAACAAAATAAATGCTGATTGAACTGGCACTTTCTCACTTTTCATCCAGTATTGCTCATGCTCGTTAAATCTGCTAATCAATTCATCTATCTTCGAATTTACAGATTCATCAATTGTTTTTGTCCTTTCCATACCACTGAGAGCGTTAAAGATGTCACTGAATATCTCGAAAAAGTTCATCTCTCGCTTCCCGCTATTTGCATTATCTTAATCCTTAACATGTAAAGCTTATTCAAAACCTATAAAAAATATGAATTGTAATATCCATTAAAGCCTGATTTTAGTCATTTTGGTATTTTCATAAAGGTTTTACTCTAATTCAGCTTTCCCTAAGGTTATGCAAGCCACCAACCGATAAGTGCACAGAACCCTATTTCCCATCATATTTAAGTTGAATGTCGTAAATGCCACAAAATGTAACTCAATTAACGAATGAGAAGAGAGCAATTCGCTACATGAAGACGTGGATAAGATATCCAGATCCAAATTTATATTCTACTTCTAAATTTGTTGGCAGCTTCGACTAGGTTTCTAAGTTTTATTGTAGCAATTCTGTACCCTTTCTCAACTGGTCCGTTTACCCTTAATTTTTTGAAACCACAGTCCGGCGTAAAGATTAAGTCATCTCCGTATTCTGTTGATTTTTTCATTATTTTCAAGATTTCATTAACCGTTTCTATACTAGGGTTGCGACTGGAAACGCAGCCGACCGATAAAACCTTTCCACTTTCTTCCAGTCCTCTTCGGTTATACACGTTGAAGTTTTCAGGCGTGTCATGAAATTCGTGGCTTAAGAAGTCCAAATCAGTACATAGTAATGTCTTTGCTAAGTGAGGTGATACCCTTCCACAGATGTGGGTTCCCGTTAGTCTTTCTCTACAGGATCTTTTAAGATCATTATAAATTTCAATGATGCCTCTCTCATCGTATTTGAAGAAGAGCCTCGTCCCAACAGTAACGCTGAGAATAGGCTCATCAACCGATATCACGTAAGCGCCTTCAGCGAGTATCCTGCAGCTTTCGGAAACGATACTTGCAAGTTGCCTGATTTTCTCTATGTCAGAAATCGCGGTGTTGAAGGGAAACACTCCGTTCCGAGTCTTCACATAGGAAGCTAAAGTGAAAGGTCCTGTTATGCAGGCTTTCAACTTTACCTTTTCAAGAGCCCCTTCACCCTTTAAATGGTCTACAGTCCATTTATATGGTTCTAATCCCGGCGGAGAAACAGGTTCTCCTATCTCTTCTCTCTTCAGTACATATCCTCCGTTCTCTTTAACGATGCCGCAATCCTGTTTCACCAAGTCATCTAGAAACTGTTTACCCATATCGATTAGCTGCGGATAGTTTGGGAAATCAATCCCAATTTTTATCAGGTCCTCTATGCATCTCCTCCTATTCTCATTCGAGTCCTCTAAAGGGAAACTTCCAATCGTAGCCGTGTATATGCCGCTTATCTTCAGGTCAATCGCCTAAAAAAAGAAATGCTTTGCTAAAGAAAAACTTTCCTTCTTCTTATAATCTTCGCTTTTATCTTTTCCTAAATTTGGCAACGCGATTTGCGATTAGTGTAGCCACTGCGCCTGCGGCTATTCCGCCATCGATATTTACGACAGCTAATCCAAGTGAACAGGATTGAAGCATAGCCATTAACGCGCTTACACCTCTCTCTCCTAGACCGTAACCGATTGATGTTGGAACAGCTATCACCGGGACGTCGACTAAGCCTGCCACGACTGAGGGTAGGGCTCCCTCCCTTCCTGCAGCCACTACAAGGACATCTACATCTTCTGTAATCATCGTTTTCAACGGAGGAAGTAGTCTGTGTATTCCGGCTATGCCTACGTCATGCACTGTGATGACCTCACATCCCATTTCCTCAGCGATAACTCTGGCTTCTTCGGCTACTGGAATATCTGAGGTTCCGCCTGTTAAGATTCCGATTTTTCCACCAGTCTTCTTAACTACAAAGCTCTTCTTTTTTATCACAATCAGCCTAGCTTTATCGTTAACCTGTGAAAACGCATCATCTGGCATGGCTTCTTTTACGGCGAGTATCTGCTCCTTATCAGCTCGACTGATTATGGCTCTTCCACTCTCTTTCAACATCCTCACCGCTATCTCAGTAAGGTCTTCGGAGTCTTTTCCTTCGGCGAGGATAACTTCAGGGATGCCTTTCCTTAGCTCTCGTCCAGCATCTATCTTGGCTAAGTTGCCGATCTCCTCAATAGCTAAAACTTTGAGGAGCCGCTCAGCCTCGTCGATAGATATTTCGCCTCTCGCAACCTTCTCCAATATTTCCCTCACGGTGATCGCTCCTCGAAATTGTATATCTGCAACCGTAACTAATATTTCGTAGTAGCAAGATTAATAAAGGCGATTCGGATGTCAAGCCATCATCAACTCGCCATTATAGATTGCCAAGCAGCCGGTATTTCTGGAGACATGTTTTTAGGCGCCTTACTCGACCTTGGTGCTGATGTTACAAAAGTAGTGAACGCCATAAAGTCTATCGAAAATTACGTCAAAGAATGCAAAAACCTTAGGGTCAGCATCAGAACAGTCAAGCGAAGAGGATTGTGCGCTAAAAAAGTCGATGTAAAAGCCGAAGGAACTATTGAGACGAAGGGAATAGAACTCATAGAATCAGTCGAACAATGCGTAAACAATCTAAGACTCTCAGAGAAAACCAAGCAATTCGCATCAAACTCCATACGGACTTTAGTAAATACTGAGGCGAAAATCCATGGAGAAAAACTCGATGAGGTTCATCTGCACGAAGCTGGACAAGTCGATACTCCAGCAGAGATCATCGGCTCAGCAGCTGCGCTGGAAGATCTTAACTTCTTCGATATGAAAGTTTATTCAACGCCAGTCGCGGTTGGAGGAGGATCATTCAAGTTTTCTCACGGTACGGTTTCAAGCCCGGCTCCGGCAACGATGGAGATACTTCAATCTAAAAAATTTCCTATGGTTGGCGGTCCTGTCGAATCGGAGCTGGCAACACCTACAGGGGTTTCCATCCTCGTCAATCTAGCATGTGAGGTAACTCGTTTCTATCCTCCAATGAAGCCGACTGCCGTAGGTTACGGCGCCGGGATGAAAGATTTTGCGGAGATGCCGAACATACTGCGAATTACTTTAGGCGAACCTCTCGGTTATGAGCTTCTAAAGGACGAGGTCTCAGTTTTAGAGACGAACGTCGATGATGTAACTGGAGAGGTCATTGGATACACTCTGGATAAACTGTTAGGGGAGGGAGCTAAAGACGTCGGCATCATCCCCATGTTTACGAAGAAGAACAGACCAGGGCAAATTCTAAAAGTTATCGTAGACAAAGGAGATGTGGAACGTCTTTCACGTATCTTAATAGAAGAGACGGGTAGCCTTGGCGTCCGAGCGTATCCTTGTGAAAGGCGGATACTCGCCAGGGAATCTATTCCAGTCGAGGTGGTGATTGGCAATCTGAAGACGACGGTTGAGGTAAAGATTGCCAGAGATAGCAAAGGCGAAATCATCCAGATAAAGCCTGAATATGAGGATGCTAAAAGGGTGGCCGATGAGACTAGAAAGCCTTTAAGGAAAGTCTTAGAGCTCATTGAAGATAGAGCTCGAGAGATCCTCCTAAATAGGTGACCTGATGAGCAACTTAGACGAGAAATATGAGAAGCTCAAGCGTTTCATCTACGAGAAAGGAAAGGATGGAGTGGTAATCGCGTTCTCCGGAGGCGTAGACAGCTCAACTCTCGCAGCCGTATGCCATGATATTTTAGGAGAGAAAGCGGTTGCGGCAACAGCGATCTCATCGACATACACTCCTGAAGAAGCGGAAGAAGCCAGAAGGATCGCCCAAGAGATAGGAATCAAACATGTTACTGTAGAGACTAATGAGCTGTCAAACGAGAACTTTGCTAGAAACCCTGAAAACCGATGCTACTACTGCAAAAGCGAACTACTAGATTGTCTAATCGACCTAGCGGGGAAGCTCGGCTTCGATGCGGTCTTCGAAGGCACAAACTTCTCGGATTTGGGTGGTCACAGACCTGGCTTTAAAGCTGTCACGGAAAGGGGGAACGTTTACAGTCCCTGGGCTAAGAACCAATTTTCGAAAGAGGAGATCCGAATATTGGCTAAAAGGCTGGGGCTTTCAGTTTATGATAAGCCCGCTCTAGCATGCTTGGCTTCTCGTATACCGTTCGGTGAAAAGATTACAAAGGAGAGGCTTGATAGAATTGGAAGAGCAGAGCAGATAGTGAAGAGAATAAGCGGGGTTCGTCAGCTTCGAGTCCGAGACCATAATGGGATAGCAAGGATAGAGGTAGGGAAAGACGAGAGAAGATTCCTCTTCGGTGCTGAAATCATGGATAAAATAGCTGATGAACTGAAAAAGTTAGGCTTCAAGTTTGTTACGATGGATTTAGAAGGATACAGGACAGGAAGTATGTTAGACGCCGTGAAAAATACTCTAGGGGAGTAAACTGGCTTACTGTAGATTCAAGCCACAAGTTCCAGAGTAAACCTTAGAATTCCGCTACTTATTAATTGACGCCATAGTCACATGATTATCCTTTTATCCGGATCAATTTTCTTAATAGCCGTTCGCCCTTTCGTGTGTCAAATATCGGAGGAGACCATTCCACCTCAATTTTTCTTCTTTCGGCAATAACTTGCCTATTTCTTGTCGGATCGAAGCCCTCCTTGCTGAAATGTTCCCAATACATTAGGATGCCTCTCTCATGCCATTTCGGTATCTGGCTTAATCTTACTCCGTACCGTTGAACCAGCCTCTTTAAATCTTTCAGTTTCACGTTTCGTAATTCTTCGGCAGCCCTTCTAGGCTCCAATCCTCTTTTTCTAATTAAGCAGTCCTGAGCATAAGTGTTATAGCAGTTTCTGTAAGATTCCTTCTGCCTCCAGATTAGGTATTCTAGGGCTTCGCTTCCCTTTATAGATATGACTTTGCAATCGAATGATATCTCTGGCACATCATTATACCGTCGGCTTAGAAGCCTATAGAGGCTGCTTGAAGCTAAACCAGCGAAGACGGAGTCTATCTTCTCTAACCTTCGGTTAAAAACTGTGAATCTCGATAATAGGAGGTTCATCTCGTCTGAGAAGAGGAAAGCAAGATCGGGGTTAAAGTTCTTAAAGAATACTCTGGCTGTTTCCACCAAACATTCTGCCAAGAAGCGGTCAAAGGGTTTTTCAAGTCTAAGCTTTCTCGATAATGAATGGAAGTTCCAGCCGTCAAGCCTAATGAAAAACGAGTCCTCTGGAATTTTGAAATCGGAATAGATCTCGCCCACCTTCGGAAACAAGGTGATTTCCTCATCTAAATAAAATAGGGCTTAACATAACAACTTTCACTGGCAACAACTTCTGACAGATGTGGCAGCAACTTTTCGCTTGTTCTCTTTTGAACGAGTCCGAGGAGTTTGTAGTGCGAGTTTTAGTGAACCGGGAAAAGGGCTTAAAACCTTAATCACGAGCAGATTCTAACCAATGCTTGGCAATCATGAAAGCTGGCGATATATGATGAGCGATGAGCCTGGTGCGCCCTCTATCGTGACATCCAACCCATCGCCGAGGTGCTTACCTATGAAAGTTCGCTTGATATGGATATCCTTAAAGTGAACCTCATAGCGAGCCGTCGGCAAAAGACCGTTTAACTTCAGTCGGATGGTTGTAATTGGGCATTTATGCCGTCGGAAGGCAAGAACGATCCCTTGGCGTAAGTCTTCGCGATGGAACTGGAAGGCTATCCAAGTGTCGTCGGTTATGCTGTGCGGCGTGAGGGGATGGAAGTCGCCGAAGAAGAAGTCTCTTATGCTCTTGAACTCCTCGGCGAGGAGCCGGGCTTGTTCGACAGGGAAGGGTTCCTTCTCCTTTCCGGGCGGAGTAATTTTCCACAGGGAAGGAATGTCCGGATGATATACATTCCATCCGAGGACTATGCCGTTGTTGATTGAGCTTCGGAAAGAGTAGACATCGGGATAGGCGTTGCCAGTGCTGGTTGAGGGTAAGTAGAGGCTGATTCCGTACGTGTGCGATTGATAACCGTTGGGTTCAAAGTATTGATAGTCCGTTCGCCAGAGGACGACGCTGCGGGTGACTGTCTCAAGGTCTATTCGGCGTCCTCCACTTGCGCAGTTATCTATTATCAAGCCTGGGTGCCCCCTCAAAAGCTCGTCCCAGAATGCGTATAACCCTTCGATGTGGCGGATTTCGGTTATGCCTTGTCTGTCAGGTTCATCTGCTCTTCGCCAGTATGGAAGCGGGTCCATATTGAAGTCCTGGCGATAAATGCTTATACCTTCCCTGTCAATCATACCCGAGATGTGCTCAGTTAACCAGTTGCGAGCATCCTCGTTTCCGAGATTCAACAGTCCATTCGGATTTCCAGGTAATCTCAGAACCCATTCCGAATGCTCCCGGTCAAGCCATGTGCCCTGATACACCCGTTCAGGTTCAAACCAAAGTATGAGCCCCATCCCCATCTTCTTCAGGGCATCAGTGACCGGCCTCAATCCGTTTGGAAAACCATCCTTCCTAATGAACCAGTTTCCCACGCCGTTTGGCCAGCGGCCTTCAAACCACTCGGCGTCTATCCAGAGGCACTCCACCCCATACTGGGTGAAGCGTGAAGCAAAGTCGATCTGATTCTGTTCTGTGGCTCTATTCGACTCATCATACAGCGCTGAGGAGGAACAGGCAAACGGCAAGGTCACGGGCTTCCCGTCCTTCTTCGGCATGCGATGTGCAACGATGAATCGGCGCAGGAGATTGTGTCCCAGAAGATAGTCGTCACCTTGCCAGAAGAGAAGTAGTATCCGAGGCGTGCGTATCTCTTCCCCCGAGTGAAGCTTGAGATGCGTCAACTCCATCCCAGCTCGAACGTGCAATGATGAGCCTTCATCCCTAGCAAACGATGCAGCCCACTGACCAGACCATCCTATACCGACCATCACGCCTCCTTCTCCAGCAACCTCAATGTTGAAGAAGGGAAAGGCCGTCGTGTTGGACGACCTGCCGCCAATAGGTGCACGGCGCAAAACGTGCTTAATCAACTCATCAACAGGAGCGAAGTCATCCCTTCTCGCAGTACTCCCAAGCGCCCGGTGCAGAATGAAATCGCCTTTCTCCTTCGTCGTGAACGAGGTATCAAGTGCTTGGATATCCTCAATTACAGGCGTGTCAACTTTGCCATGGTTCTTGAACCTCACTGCCCACCCGATCGCTGGAAAGTCTTTGAAGACAATGCACCCACAACGAACCTGAAGTTTCGTCTCTGGGTCTTCGTATGTGAAGATACGTTCTGTTTGTACATTGTCCAGTTGCTTTTTCTTGCGGCTGAACTTCCAATCTCTAATGAACTGCTCAGAGGGCTTACCTGCGTATGTGAAGGAGAAAGGCGGCGGGATGCCTGTGGCGAAACGGTTTGCTACCCATGTTTCTATATCGTTATACATATCTTTATTTTGCTTCATTGCGTATTTATGTTCTTCTTGTGCTGAGTAGCATCGTCATTTGCCCCATTTGAACGAGAAAAACACGAATCAAGTAAATTAAAGAGGTTTAAGTGGAACATAGAGGTAAGGATAATAAATACAGTGTGCTATACGAAAGTTTTAGGGTTGGTTGAAGACTTCACGAAGTTCTGGGTCTTCATATTTTGGATATACTTTCTTGATGAGTGGAACTTTATATGCGCCTTCTCTTTGTACCGTATGAAAGAAGGGCACACGCAACTGCAATTCCCGCATGGTCTCGGCAGACGAGAGAACCTTCCCTTCAAGTATGCCGATGTACTCCCCTTTATAGACCTTAACTAAAGCATCTAAATTGTCCCAGTAATATTCTGCATCTTGAGAGAGTCCCTTTCTTGCCTTTAGGTGAAACTTAGGAGATAGACCCATTGGCAATTTTTTATGAAACTGGGTCTTCAGAGCATTAACGTTGTCCCCGATAACTTTGATGTCTTTTTCATAAATCGGTCCTAGCCCTATGGTGCTTGCCAATTTTATGTGGTTTATGTCAAAGAGAAAAGGTTCTTGAGGGAAATCAGCTTCAGGGTCGAAACCCATCAGTCTGGTACCCGTAGCGTCTACAGCGACGCTGTTGATGCCCGTCACCAAGACTTCAGTTTCAACTGGTGGACCTGTCCACTCCTCAAAATCCTCTCCAACAATCCCCTCGATGATGTTTAGGCAAGGTTTGAAGGCTGAAGTTAGATCCACGAGGCATCGGGGTAGACGAAAAGGGTAATGAAGGTAGGTTCTGCCAACAACTCCATAGAATTCGCTTGGTGGAAGTCCGAACAAGTTTTTCATACACAAAGACACGCCTGCGAAGATGTGGGCTTTCAGCTTTGCGATAGAAACTACGGCATCAGCATCCGCAGCATCCTTATTGACGTAATATTTTCTACAGCACACCGCATTTGGAACTTCAACTTCCACATAAGGACCTTCGTTCAGGTCCACAAGCCTTGCTCCAAATTCCTTCACAATATTAGTATAACCTAATCTCTCGGCTAAAGGCCCTAAACTACCAGCAGGCGCATCACAAACAAAAACGTCATTCTTGTTTACTTCCCGAATCATACGTAGAACAGCTCTGGTGACACATGGTTCCGACAGAGCTATCTGGCGCCCTTTGTGCTCTCTGATATCCGGGGCACCGATGTTTGGTTTTATCATTACGCTGGTCGCAGACTCGACATCATTAGGGAGACCACCTATGGACTCAACCGCATGGAAAACTTCTTCCTCAACCTCCTCATCGTTCAGGTTAAGTCCTACTCCGCGAGCTTCAACGACTTCTTGTGCAGATGCAGAATAGACGGTGCGCCTTTGTTTTAACTCGTTTGGCATGTTCCATCAGACCGATGTGTTTTATATAATTGAAAGGGCATAAAAGCCTACTGCTTATGGATGGGGGGTCCTGAAAGTGAAGGTAAACCTAGAGGGAAATGTTGCCCTCGTGACTGGTTCCGGAAGGGGAATTGGACGGGCAATAGCTCTAAGCTTCGCTGAGAATGGTGCAAACGTAGTGGTCAATTGTTATGCTAATGAGTCTCAAGGCATGGGTGTGGCGAAAGAAATCGAAAAACTTGGTAGAAGATCGATATTTGTAAAGGCTGACGTAGGCAATACCGAACAAGTAAGCGAAATGATGAGGCAGGCCATTAAAGCGTTCGGCAGAATAGACATATTAGTTAATAACGCGGGAGTAAACGTAGAACCTGAAGGTCGGGTGCCCATTCAAGACTTTAGAGAGACCGATTGGGATAGAATAATCAATGTTGACCTTAAGGGAGTTTTCCTTTGCAGTAAGGCTGCAGCTCAGCAGATGATAAAACAGGGAGGGGGCAAAATTATAAACATAAGCTCCATTGCAGGGGTAATGCCTCTCCAACGACAATGTGCTTTTGTGGCTGCAAAAGCTGGGGTGATAAATTTTACCCGTGCCATAGCATTAGAACTTGCCCAATACAACATAAGAGTAAATGCCATCGCACCTGGCTCTATGGAGAACGTGCGGTGGTATCACGATCCCAACCAGAAAATGATAGCCGATAGCGTCTTAGCGCACATACCTCTCAAAAGGCCGGGAAAATTTGAAGAGATAGCAAATGTTGCACTGTTCTTAGCTTCTGATAATTCTAGCTATATTACAGGAACTACCATCATAGTTGACGGCGGATGGACTGGGTGTATCCGTGACTGGTAGTCTTAGTAGCGTTTAACCCCAGGAGCCTAGAGCGAAATGGTGTCATTTAGGCGTCTGCCGTGAGGGTTGTAGCTTGCCTCCACGGGTTCATAGATTCAGATTGAGATCATCTTTGGTTATTCAATCTCCTCAAATAGAAAAACTCATCTCACTTCTCGACATCTTTTTCCGAAGGAAGTTGCCACTCTGGAAAAGGAGGAAACGCAGGAGATGTAGCAATCAACACTTTTATCATCTCGCTTCCCGTATTTTCAAGGCCATGCTCGGCATTAGGTGGAAGATGAAAGAACATGCCCTTCTCAACCTTAATGGGCTCTCCTAAACCGAAGTATCCCTTCCCTTCGCCCTCTAATATGACGTAGACCTCTTCGTTTTCATGATGATGAGGCTCCAATATCCCTCCAGGTGCAAGATAGAGCAATGTGATACTCAGATTCTTGGAAGGTGCTTTCGGGTTTTGCGGGTGGACAACCCTGACGCCGAATCCTCTTTTGCATTCGGGATAAAGAACGGGAATACCGTCCTTCTCTCTAACAACATCTGCAGCTATCACCATATCTCATCTACCGCCACCAAGCTTGCCAAAACACAAGAAATAAGCTTTTCTCTGACCATGCATTGTTGGGTGTTTAATGCCATTCAAGTTTCACTCAGCCTGCTTAAGTTTGAATAATGTAGCATTATATGGGTCAATAATTTCCTCCTCTAATTTCTTCGCGATTCCTTCATCGATTTCACTTAGCCTATTAATGATTTCTCTACTCTCTCCTTCTTGCATTATTCTGGAGCCAGTCATCGCCGCGACATGGAAGCTGATCCCTGCTTCATAAAAGGTTTTCAACCGCTTTGAACCGCAGCTCATAGTATCTTCCGACTGCCCCTGTCCTCTTCTGGAAGCCTTCACTGTTCCCGGCCTTCAATGAAACTCTGATGTGAGTCTTTCAGAAGGGTGAGAACGTTAAGTAAATGTTTCCTACAGAGGGTTGGTTCCCCACCGGAGATTCTGCACTTTTGAGTCCTATACTTCTTCGCGGTTTTCTCCAGATTGCTCACAACTTCTCTGGAGAATAGAATCTACCGTATTCTCCAGGGAAGTCCCTGCTCAGATCAACCCAGCAATAGATGCATCTGAGACAGCAGCCAACCGTGTACCCTATCCTTAAGCCTATTCATCCTTTCTTTAAGAGCATCTGGAACCTTGACGGCGACTACCTTACCCATAATGAGGCGCCATAAGTAAACCGATTGTTAAACTTGTTAACAAACCCTAAGTTAAACCTCTTTTTTCTTAATCGATTCTAAAAGAGCCTATGTTTGCTTAGAAAGGGATTGCTCGTCTTCTCGTTTCCAGTGTCTGATGGAGAACCTTGTCCCGGATACACCTAAACTCACATTAAGCCATCAATTTACGTTAGAAGGTGCAACTAAAAACTTAATGCGCTATGTTTATTAGATGCGATAGCAAAGTTTATATTGCAAAGAGACTGTTGAGAACATTCTAGTAAGCAGAACATGGCGAGATGCAGCTCCCAACGAAAGTTGAGGGGCGAAGGGTGAAAGTGAGTCAAATTTAAACTCGCGATGAACACCACGCATGGGCGAACGTCAAACAGACGCTGGTTCCGAGTAAGCTCGGCACGCCACGCCGTCTGGAGAATGGCTTGGCTTGAACGCTGAAGAAGGGCGCGGCAAGCTGCGATAAGCCTCGGGTAGGCGCATGCAGCCATAGATCCGAGGGTGCCTAAATAGGACCTCCTGTCACAATTCTCGTAAGGGAATTGTGGCGCTTCCAATTTGGAAGTGGGAACCCCCCGAACTGAAGCATCTTATTAGGGGGAGGAATAGAAACCAACTGGGATTCCCTGAGTAACAGCGAGCGAAAGGGGAAGAGTCTAAACCGAACTCCATAAGGAAACTTATGGGGGATGTAGTGTTGTGGGCCCGGCTGCCTCCTCCCCGGCGAAGCCGAGGTGACCTGGAACGGTCCGCCATAGAGGGTGATAGCCCCGTAGGTGCAAGCTGGGTGGAGTTGGGCCGGTGTCCCTGAGTACCGTACCCTGACTTGGGTGTGGGAATCTGGAAGCCATCAACTTCCAAGACTAAATACGTTTCAAGACCGATAGCGCACCAGTACGGTGACGGAAAGTTGAAAAGTGCCCCGGAAGGGGGGTGAAAAGAGCCTGAAACCAGACGGTTACAGACGTGTGCGGCCTGTAAGGGTAGATCCCTCCCAAAGGAGAACGCGGCGACGCGGAATACGAGGGAGGAGGACCAGGGTCGCACGCTCCGTCTAGAAACACGGGCCGGGGAGTTCACGGCTGTGGCAAGCCTAAGGGTTAAAAGCCCGTAAGCGGAGGGAAACCGAAAAGCACGTAGCCAGCCTAGCTGGCGAGGTGCTGGGTCTGAAAGGGCCCGGAGTCACGGCTGTGACACTAGAAACCGAGCGATCTAGCCTTGGGCAGGGCGAAGCCAGGCGAAAGTCTGGTGGAGGCCCGAAGGGGTGCTGACGTGCAATTCGCTCCTCTGACCTGGGGCTAGGGGCTAAAGACCAATCTAGCTCGGTGATAGCTAGTTCCCCCCGAAGTGGGTCGCAGCCCAGTCCCGGGCGAGGCCGCCGATAGGGTAGAGCACTGAATGGAAAGTAAGGGGTCGAAAGGCCTCGCTTTTCTCTCAAACTCCGAATCTATCGGCGCTGTAGACCCTGGGAGACGGGTTCTGGGGGGTAAGCTCCCAGACCGAGAGGGGGACAACCCAGACCGAGGTT
>Ga0315310_10001594_pt1 | contig 14404 bp, 16 predicted proteins | sample TDP5_MG_FD_203630 | JGI IMG/M metagenome (GOLD analysis project Ga0315310, IMG submission 203630) | Freshwater sediment microbial communities from Lake Towuti, South Sulawesi, Indonesia - TDP5 | ecosystem: Environmental > Aquatic > Freshwater > Lake > Sediment | place: Indonesia: South Sulawesi... | reverse complement strand
ACTCCCACTGAAAAACCATCCGAAACAGCCGTCCCAGTTGCCAAGGCACCTTCTAGGGTTGAACTGAAATTATGGTACTGCAAACAGTGTGGCTACGTCGTCTTTCGTGAAGAACCTCCCTATGTTTGCCCAATATGCAAAGCAAAAAGAGAAATGTTTGCTGAAATAAAAATGCCCATAGACATGCCTAGATGAGACTTTACTGCGTTGCAACTATTTACCGCAATCGTTTATAGAGCTTGATACTTTCTCCATATTGGCAAGTAGGCGGTGTTTGAACATGAAGGAATACAACTTAATAGTGATAGGTACGGGTTCTGCCATGGAGATTGTGGATGCCGTGATGAAAGAGAGTCCGCACTGGAGAATTGCCGTTATCGACAAGGATGAGCCCGGTGGTATTTGTCTGACACGAGGTTGCATACCGTCGAAGATGTTGATATACCCTGCTGAGTTGGTGAGGACAATCGGGAGGGCGGAAATATTTGGTATAGATGCTGAAGTGAAGAAGATAGATTTTGGAAAAGTTATGGAGAGAATGAGGACCCCTATCTATGCAGAGATAAACATGATACGAAAGGAGCTTTCTAACACGAAGAACATAGATTACTATCCCTCAAAGGCCGAATTCACCGCCCCATACACATTAAAGGTTGACAACGATGTCATAACATCAAGAATGATTATTCTTGGCGCAGGATCAAAGCCCACAATTCCTCCAATAAAGGGCCTCGAAAAGGCGGGTTACCTAACCAGCGACACACTTCTTAAACTAGATCGGTTACCTGACAGCATAGCCATCATCGGTGGAGGATACATAGCTGCGGAATACAGCCATTTCTTTTCAGCCATGGGATCAAAGGTTACGATAATTGGCAGAAATCCGCAGTTCCTCCCAGACGAAGAGCCCGAAGTGTCGGCGCTGGCGAAAAGCGAGTTACAAAAGAATGTGACAATTTTCACCAACCACGAGGTCCGCGAAGCAGAAAAAACACGGATGGGTATGAAAAAACTGGTTGCCGTCAACAGAGAGAATGGAAAACCGGTTGAAATAACAGCCGAAGAAATACTGGTTGCTTCGGGAAGAGGTCCGAACACGGACATACTTCATCCAGAGAAGGGGGGAATAAAGACTGACGAGGAGGGATGGATTGTGGTGAATGAGTATTTGGAGACATCGCAACCTGGAGTTTGGGCGTTAGGCGACGCTGATGGCAAATACCCGTTCAAGCATAAGGCAAACTATGAGGCTCAGGTCGTGTACTACAATGCCATATTGAAAAGGATGGTAAAAGCTGATTACCACGCTGTTCCACATGCAGTTTTTACGTATCCTGAGGTGGCAAGCGTGGGGCTTAGAGAGAAAGAGGCATTGAAGAAGTATGGCAAAGACAATGTGTTGATTGGCAGTTATAGATATCAGGACACGGCTAAGGGAGAAGCCATGGGTATAACGGAGAATTACTTTGTCAAGGTCATCGTAGAGAAGGAAACCATGAAGATTTTGGGCGCTCACATCATTGGCCCACATGCCTCTGTTTTGATTCAAGAAATAGTGAACCTAATGTATACCCCAGAGCAAGGCGCAATGCCCATGCTTCAAGCCATGCATATCCATCCGGCTCTAAACGAAGTGGTGCAAAGGGCGTTCGGTTCCCTTGCGCCGCCAGAGGTCTACCACCACGTTCTTGAACACCATTACCAACTTGCCCTCAAATAAGCCAAGCTCACAGCAGCCTTCGAACCAAAAGAAGCAGTGAAAAGCCCTAGTACGCGCGCTTTAACAACTTCTCCTTCTCGTCGTGGCTCAATCTTTTTATTTCTCTTTCTCTCTTCATCGCTTCTCTTATGGTGTCAAATTCTTCAGAGTAAACAATTCTTTTCGGCCTATGTAACTTAGTATACCTGGCCCCAACTCCGGTCATGTGCTGCTTAAGACGCGAGTCTATGTCTTTTGCACACCCAGTGTAGTAACTTCCGTCCTCACAAAGCAGAACATATACGTAGTAGGCCACTGTCAACATCCACACTATTGGATTAGTTCATGAAGAATAATTTAGTTTTTGCTCGTGCAATTATGTTTACATTTAGTGTTTGCCTAACTTTTACGGCCGCGTAGCAAAATTAAACTTCAACAATCGACAAATTCTCACTTTAGATTGATGAAGATAGGAGAAAGAATGTACAATCTTGAAAGGGTGATAATTAACAGATACGGATTCAACGGAAAAGACGACACGCTACCCAACCGTTTACTTGAACAGCCAATGCCAGAAGGCCCAGCCAAAGGACAAGTAGTCGAACTTGAAAAAATGAAAGAAGAATATTATAGGCTGCGCGGATGGGTTAACGGGATTCCAACACCAGAAAAACTTGAGGAATTAGGAATAAAGCTTTGAAAAATGCGCACGTCAGAGCTAACCTCACAGTATCAGCCTAAACTCCCCTCTTTGTTTTCGGTTCTATGGTGGCGCGTTGCTCTACGAAGGTCATTATTTGCGCTTTACAACGGATATGAAGGCTATTATTAAAAAAGCCACTCCACCCCAGAACAGGCTTCCGCTGAGAAACCAGACAACGATGGCGATTATGGCTGCTGGCAAAAAGAAGAGCAGAACCTTGGCAATAACTATGATTATGATGATGCCTATAACCACAAGAAATAACAGTGCGATGAGTTCAAAGAGCGGGGGTAAACCTGGAAGAGGAATTGGAGGAGCCATAGACAAACCCCTTCGATCAAGTGCAGTTGTCGCTGCTAATTACATTTAAGTTTTTGCAAGGCACCAAAATGCAACAGGACCTACTTTTTGTATGTGCACACTTCTCAAGACTTGAGAGCCCTAAAACGCACGATGGCTACATACCCTTACAAATGCGCGCGCGAAATTGATTATAAAGGAAACGTAATCAAACTGCACCAACGTTAAATCAAGATGCGCATGCGCGCGCACGCTTTTCTATTTTTTAAGGTTTTCTGCAGCTTTTTTGATTTCGTCGATTGATGTTGCATCTTCTATGGTGGAGTAGTCTCCAAGGGGTTGGCTAGTTATCACAGCCTTTATCAGTCTTCTCATGATCTTGCCGCTTCTCGTTTTTGGAACCTTACTTACGAAGAAGATGTCTCCTACCACTACGATTGGACCCAGAATTTTTTTTACAACTCCCCTAAGTGTTTCCTTCAATTCATCAATAGGTGGATACCCTGGTTTCAAAACCACAAAGGCGCAGGCTACTTCTCCCCTCATTGGATCTGGTTTCCCGACTACCGCTGCTTCTGCAACGGCTGGATGAGAGAGCAGCGCGCTTTCAATTTCTATGGTTCCAATTCTGTGGGCTGCAATTTTGATTACTTCGTCAACTCTGCCAACAAACCATATGTATCCATCCGCGTCTTTTATGGCTCCATCGCCTGTGTAGTAGCATCCAGGTATTCTGTTCCAATAGTCTTGGGCGTACCTATCCTCGTCTCTCCAGATGGTTGGCGTTAAACCTGGGAAAGGCTTTCTAACGACAAAGTTTCCTTTCACACCCACGGGAAGAGATTCTCCCTCGTCATCCACGATGTCAGCGTCGATGCTAGGCAAGGGGATGGTTGCGGACCCCGGTTTTATGGGAAGCATGGCAATTCCGTAGGGGTTTCCAACCATGGGTCCGCTGCTCTCTGTCTGCCACATATGATCTATCACGGGTATTCTATCTTCGAAAACTATTTTTTGGAGCCATTCGTAAGCTGGAGGGTTCAGAACTTCTCCGGCGCAGAGCACCAGCCTCACGGAGCTTAAATCGTGCTTCTTAGGCAATTCATCCCCGTATTTCATTAGCGCTCTGGCTCCTGTCGGGGATATCCACATCTGTGTTACCCGGTTTCTCTCAACTATTTTCCACCATACATCTGGGGTTGGATAGTCTGGAACTCCATCGTACATGATTGTTGAACAGCCGAAGAGGAGGGGGGCATAAACAACGTAGCTGTGACCCACAATCCACCCTATATCTGAAGTTGACCACCAAACGTCGGTTTCTTTCATGTCGTAGATCCATTTACCCATGGCGTAAATGTAAACCTGGTAGCTTCCGTGGGGTTGAACGGTGCCTTTAGGTTTTGCCATGGTTCCAGATGTATAAAGGATAAAAGCTAACTCGTCAGACCGCATAGGAACGGCTTCTGCGTTTATTCCCTTACCTTTGTCAAGGGCTTCCTCCCAATATATGTCCCTTCCTGACGTCATAGGAGGCGCCTTCGGCTCTCTCTTTAACACAACAACTTTTCTGACACCCTTAGCTTCCTTCAAGGCTTGATCCACCACATCCTTGAGAGGAACCGTTGCACCTCTTCTGTATCCTACATCCGCAGTGACAACGACCTCGGACGCCGCGTCCACTATTCTATCGGCTAAGGCTCCATACCCAAAGCCTCCGAAAACAACCGAGTGTATGGCTCCGATTCTTGTTGTGGCTAACATCGCGATGACGGCTTCGGGGATCATTGGCATGTAAATGGTCACTCTGTCGCCTTTTTTTACGCCCAAGGCCTTTAATGCTGCTGCAAATCTTTTTACTTCAAAAAATAATTGGTTATAAGTTAGAACTCTGGTTGCTTCTTTTTCTCCACTTTCCCAAATAATAGCTGCTCTATTCCCTCTCCCCTTATTTACGTGATGATCAACGCAGTTGTAAGATAGGTTAGTTACACCGCCTTTAAACCATTCAAAAAATGGGTATTTCCACTCAAAAACTTTGTTCCAAGGTTTGAACCAGTGGAGTTCTTGGGCAACTTCGCCCCAAAACCCTTCGGGGTCGTCTAGGGCTCGTTTTAGCATCCACTTGAGATGGGGTGGATATTCTATTTGCTTTGGTTCTTCCATTGCAAGACCCCTTTTTGAAGTTGTCACCATTGTAGTCTTCCTTTAAATACGTTTCCTTCTGCCAACGAACAGAGAAACCGACCTATGAAGCTCCGTCATCTATTTATAATCACTCATGTATTCCATACTATGACCTGAAGAATTACGGGAATGGAGGCCACCTAGGCTGTCAATGATGAATAACTATAGAAAAGGCTGGGCTTTGCGTTATCTCAGAGAGGCAAGGGCGGAATTGACTGCAGCTCAAAAAACGCCCTACATGGCGTCAAGTTTAATCTTAGAAGCCCTGAGAAAGGCTCAAGCAGCAATCTATTACAGCCTCGGAGAACCCACTTTTATCGCATCAATAGTTCATGAAACCTTTTACACGAAACAGTCTGTTGAAGACCCTATCTTGAAATTTCTTGTTGAAATTGAACAAACAATCCAGCAAATCGCGCAAATACCGAGGTCGAATAGTGAAAAGGTGATGGAACAAGTAAACGACCTCGTTCAACTCGCGTCTGAAATAGTAGAACTTTTCACTGGCGAAAGCGCCTAGTTAATCGGACAGAGTCACTATGATTATCAATGCAAGAGTTAGGTTCCTAGGCGTATTCCAACAGTTTTCCGGAAAAAACCTAGTTCTAGTGAAATTAGAAGAACCAGCAACTGTGAGAAAAGTAATCGAAAAGCTCGTCGAAATTTTTTCATCTGAGTTTAAGCGAGCATTAGTTGACCCTGAGCTTAACGACCCTAGACCAAACGCACTTATCCTTGTAAATGGAAAGGAAATCAGCGTTTTGCAAGCGCTTGAAACCGAGGTTAAGGATGGCGACGAAATAGTTTTGGTTCCAGTGTCCCACGGCGGCTAACTTCATACGCCTTAGTGGTTTATATTTGAAATCGTTGTTTAATCTATAAATACATAAACTAAGACTGAAAGAATGTTGGGATCCTAATATGTCAATGCCGTTCTATCCTAAACCCATACCCGGTGAAGTTCCAATCGCCGCGAGAAAGTATGGAAAATATTATCAACTTGGCGTCTGGCCTTACTACCCTGACATACCCCTATTCCAAGCTCTGAAAACTACGGCTATGCTCGATCCGCAAAAGCCAGCTATATTACATCCTAAGAAGATGACGATTAAAGAGATTGATACCCTTAGCGATAAGTTAGCCACAGCATTGGCCGACCTTGGTGCCAAGAAGGGAAACACGATAGCCTTGTACATGTGGAACTCCCCAGAATTTGTCATAGCCTTTTTTGGAATCCTGAAGACTGGAGCCACCGTAACAGCCTTGGACCCGTCACTTAAGGAGAAAGATGCCCAGCATCAGCTTGACGATGCAGAATCGATAATAGTGATTGTGGACGAAGAGGAGTACCCCATTATAGAGAGTATTCGAGAAAAGTTGCCAAGGCTAAAGAACGTGATTGTTGTTGGAGAAAAAAAGTATCCAAATACCTACCTCTTCAAGGAACTTATAGAAAAGTATCCCCCTAATCCACCAAAAGTGAAAATCAACCCGAAAAAAGACTTGGCGGTTCTTCAGTACACCGCTGGTACAACGGGTCTTCCAAAGGGTTGCATGCTCACGCACTACAACATAACGAGCAACATGTTCCAGTTGGCCCTTACCCATGGGTTGGAAAACACAAGGAACGACATAGTCTTGGCTCATCTTCCATTCTATCACGTCTACGGGATGACAACTCTAATCTGCACCTCTGTCTGCTTTGGTCTCAGCATAGTTATTCATAAACGATTTGACATGGAAGAGTTTCTCGAACTGATTCAAAAGTTCAAAGTGACGGTTGTCGGCACGGTTATGCCCGTGCTTACTTTACTAACCCAGTTTCCCGACTTCCTTAAACAATACGACTTGTCGTCTCTTCGCTATATTAATAGCGGAGCTACGCCAATGGTTATCGAAACTGCAAGAAAATTCGAGGAATTGACTGGCGTAACAATTACCCAAGGTTACGGCTTAAGTGAAACCTCGCCGGTCACCCATACAAATCCGTTGAGCCAGATAAAACTGGAATCTGTTGGTCCTCCTCTTCCCGACACTCTACAAAAAATCGTGGATATAGAAACCGGCACAAAGGAACTTCCACCGGGGGAGGTCGGCGAAATCATCATTAGAGGTCCGCAGGTTATGATTGGTTATTGGAAAAGGCCTAAAGAAACTGCAGAGGTCCTTAGGAATGGTTGGTTCTACACAGGAGATTTGGGAAAAATAGATGAAGACGGTTACCTCTACATTGTTGACCGCAAGAAAGAGACCATTAAATACATGGGCTTTACTATCGGACCAGCCGAGCTTGAGGCCGTACTCCTGGAACATCCAGCTGTAGGTGACTGCGCCGTCGTGGGGAAGCCTGATCCTGTGGCTGGAGAAATTCCGAAGGCTTACGTTTCACTGAGGGGCGGAGCTAAAGCCACCGCGGAAGAGCTCATCAAATTTGTAGGAGAGAGAGTTGCGGGATACAAGAAGATAAGGGAAGTGGAGTTCGTAGACGTTGTTCCCCGAAGCCTTGCTGGTAAAGTTTTGAGGAGAGAATTCATCCAGAGGGAGCGTAAGCTAAGCCGAAAAACTTGACAGGAATTCTTAGAAACTTCAGGAAGGGCTCTTTTTCTCCTCTTTAAGCATACGTTTGAGACGTTTCTCCATTTTTAACTCGTAAGCGTGTTCTTTAGGTGGGGGAGGCAACTGTTTCAAATATTCTTTAATATCCGTTGTCTTAGCCTTCTTCAGTTTCTTCTGCCGCTTTCTCTTTGTTTTAGCCATGTTGCATTCTCTCTTTAACATTCATTTTCCAGACTCTTTCCAACCATTTACTTGCTAAATACAATGCATAAATTTTTTCCCAAAAGAACTAGGTGAGGAGGACTTGACATGGAAAGTTTACTAGAGTTCATTAGAAAATCAGCCAAGGGAATACAAGCTGCAATTCCAATCGCTGCGGTGAGATAAACCTCTTCTTTTTCAGTAGGAAATAGAAAATAGTTCCAGAAGCTTTAAGTGAAAAATGCTCCATCTGGGTAATGGGGCGCGTGCAACTACAGTTTAAAAAACCGTTTGTTGCTGAAAGAGAAAGGAGTTTTCTTTTTTTGGCGCCCCACTATCCAGTAAAACCCTTAGAAGACAAGCCCGAGTATATAAATGTTGTTGTACACTTTAACGGATCATCCAAGACCAGATGCTAACAAAGTAGGTGTATGCTGCCTTTCAGAGTTTTTTGCACATTTTGTAACCATCTATCAACCATTGTACCACCGCCACCGCAAGAATCATTCCTGTTCTTTTTATGGTTTCAGAATTTGGCATGAACTTTTCTATAGACTTGTTTGCTATCCATTCGACATCCCCTAGCTTGTCGACGTTGTCATCGAGGAATTTCCACATTTGCTCATACCTAGTCCTAGCCTCGTCTAGTATTCTCTTAACGTCCGGACCATACCACATTCCATAATGACCAAGACAAATGCTTTCAAAATTGTATTTTTTCAACTTTTCCAGTGTAGAGACATACGTGTCGGGACTAAACGAGGGTGGCATAATAGGAGGAATTAATGTTGCATCATCAGTTTTGTCAGCAACGGCATCTGACACAAAGATGTTCTTATTCTTAGAATCTAGCAGAGAAATAGAGTCAAGAGTGTGTCCGGGCGTATCTATAACTTCGAGCTCCACTCCCTCAAGATCCACAACGTCCCCTTCTTTTATCGGCTTCACATCTTTAATCGGCAGAAGAGAACCTGTCCCAAAATCGTAACCAACCTTTGAAGGGTCTTCAAGTAACGGTATTGCCTTTGGGTGTGCCAGCAATTTCACTTTTCTGCCTGACATCTCTTCGAGAAGCGCTGGTATCGCTTGGTGATGATCCCAGTGGGCGTGTGAGATTACTATATAGTCAACTGGCAGCAAGCCAAAATCTTTTAGCGACTTGATAATTTCTTGAGCTTCGGAAGAGGTTCCACCATCAATTAGGGCGGTTTTTCTACCCTTTACCGCAAACATGCTGGTAATCTTTTCCAGTCCAAGCATGTTGACATCAATTAGATAGGTATTCTCGTTTATTTTACCAGGTTCTATTTTTTGTTTCATAAGGTATACCCACTTCTATTTCTTCGTGCAGTAAATATAAAAAAGTATTTTCGGCAAAGGGAGATGTCGCGCATTTTATATTGGAATTCCAAGTACTGACAAATGAGATGGTATGTCTTCTAAAAAGTCACAGAAGAAAAGGAAGCATAAAACCGTTGGCATAGAGGCAGTCGTTGAGCCAGGCGTCGGCGCCTTGTATGTGAGAGGCGCATGGATGAAAAAGCTGGATGAACTGGGCAAACGTAAACGAAGCAGGCGCTAAATTAACCTCTAAGTAACCAAACGTTGCCTATTCTAACGTTTTTGAGATATTTCTCGGCGATGTCGCGACACTGGTAAGCTAAGTCTCGGCTGGTTGTAGGCAAATCAGCCATTATGTACTGGGGATAAAAGGCTAAAAGGGTGTAGGGAATCCCCGAGTCTATTCCAGCAATGAACTTAGCCAAACTTTCAACCTCCTCAACATCCACGTATCCCGGAACAAGAAGCGTACTGGCAGTCAGAATCGGCAACTCGAAACGCCCTTTGAAATATTTCTCACCGATCATTTTGAACTGTTCAAGGGTTGGCACATTTGAAACTCCGCACAGAGCCCTGTTCAGATTTTCGTTCCAAGTTTTTAGGTCAAACTTTATGTTCCCTCCGCTCACATACGAAAGATCCGCTGCTTTTAGCGCCAACTCCTTTTTCCAGTATCCGTTGGTTTCCCAGCAGATTCTAAGGATGCGTCCTTCACCCCTAGCCCTTTCCAAAGCCATCTGACTTGCCTTGAAGGCGTGGGGCATCTGCACCGAAGGGTCTCCTCCAAAATAGCAGATACATGAAACGTGGCTGTCGGCTTTAGCAGCTAAGCTCTCCGCACTCATAGCCGGACCAAGCTTGGCGGCTAAGTTCCGATAGTGCCAGTTCTGACAATAGAGGCAATCGAGGCTACAAGCTCCGTAAAAAACTGCAAGGTTTGCGTAGCCCGTTTCTGCTCCACGCTTGCAGGCGTATTTTGGGTAGCCTGCGCCCGTGCATCCAGGACAGAACCACCAAGCTACGCAGTTGGTTGGAAGCGGATCGTAATACCAATAGAGGATACCCTTCTCCGCTGTCCCGCCCATGCGAACCATTCGACCCCCCTTATTGAAGACCAAGCCGCAGAAGCCTCTCTTGTCTTCGCCGATTTTGCAGTCGTTGGAGCATATCCCGCAGGAGATTCCGTCTGGGTCTCTTGGGGGTTTTGGAGGCAACCCGAAAACTCCTCGGCTTTCCGCATGAACTTTGTCTGTTATCTTAAGGGCTTCCTCAGGCTTTTCTCTGATACAATGTAAGCATACGCCTAGCTGGCCTGAAATTAAGGATGACTGCTCACCGCAGATTTGGCATCGCCCCAAGGGCATCCACCGAGAAAACTTAGCGAGAACATGTTTTTAGTTGTTGTTATTTTTCAGGGCAGTTTTTTAAACGGGCTACCTCCATTGATTAGGATGGCAAAATCAAAGCTACGCTCGCCCATACCTATGTTGGCGAGAACAGCGTAGTTTACGAAGGGGTTTGGAAAACTTATGAAAGGTAGGTTAAGAGGTAGACGGTGCCCGATGGAAATATGTGAAACGGCGTTGGAGGCATGTTCTCCTTTTACTCCATGAAGGGCAGTTTTCTTGCCATCACGTAGGCGTCTTCCCCGTCTGCGTAGTAGTCTCCGATCGTTCGCGCGACTTCAAACCCCATTTTCCTGTAAAGGCTTACAGCCGGCACATTACTTGTCCGAACCTCCAAATAGCACTCTTTCGCCCTGTAGTAGACCAAAGCCTCCATCGCCTCCTGCATCAACGCGTATCCGATGCCCTCCCGCTGATGTTCAGGCAAAACAGCAATGGAAATTACATGTCCCTTCTTCGTTATTCCAAACAGCTTAAAACTTGGGGTTCCAGTTTCGATGCGACACATGATGTAGCCCACCACCTCTCCATCTTCCTCGGCGACAATGAAGGTTTCTGGAAAGCGTTGGTACAAATCCATGAAAAAGAAAGTGGTGTAGTTTTCTGGAAGACAAATCCGGTTTATGCGCATCACCCACTCTAAATCAGAGGGTTTAAACCGTCTTAACGTGAAAGTCGTCTGCAAACTCATCCCTCATTGCTAGCTTATTCTGCAGTTTTGACAACAGGCAAGGTGATATTTCCAAAGGGCATAGCCCAAACTTTTGCGTTTTTGCCAGCTAGATCAAAGGCATCTCGCAGAGCATCGTTCAAAGCCCTAGCCGTCCTCAATTTAAAAGTGTTCACAGCGTAGTAGTCAGGCATAACCGAGACCAAGATTATCTTAACCCTTTGCAGGGCTTTCAACAAGTAATAAGCCTTGTGTCCCCCAAGAATGAAACGTTTTTCTATCTCCTTTTCCATGCCCCTCAAATCACTAAACTTTGTCATCCACTCGTAGAAAACCTCGTTGCCGTGACCCTCACGGCATTCCGCCACCAGAACAATGACTCCTCCCCTCTTCACGGCTTCCAAAGCGTTGTCAATTCCTTTGTAGGCTTGAAAAAGATCAATGTCAAGGGGATGCCCACCAGAACTCACAACAACAATGTCCGCCCTCCGCTCAACTGGAACCTTATACATTTCATCCACAAGCTTTACTCCCTCATAGAAAGCCTCTTCTAAATCTCCCGCAAACGCCCGAACCAACTCCTGCTTACTGTTAATAACAATATTCAAAATGAAGTCAACTTTGGCAAGTTTCGCCGCCTCCACCATGTCTTCATGCACCGGGTTTCCCTCCAAAACGCCAGTCGCAGATTTGGGATGCAAAAGCATGGCGTGATTGTGCTGAATGGTTTCAGCATTTGACACGGCGGGAAGAATGCTTTTCCTTCCACCTCCATACCCAGCATAATAATGTAGGTCTACGTCTCCGGTCAAAACCTTCACGTCGGCTTCGGCAAGAACCTTGTTCACATAAACCTTTGTCCCGAAGGAAGTTTTACCTAAGAAAGCGTGATCCCCAGACTTATAATCGTGACTTACGGCCTTCACCCTTTTTAGAGCCTCTTCCCCCACAAGTTTTTCCATTTCATCCGGCTTTACAGCGCGATGAGAGCCGCAGCCAAAGATTATCGTAATGTCTTCATCCTTTACCCCAGCCCTGTTCAATTCATCCAATATTGGAGGAACCATTAGATAACTCGGAGTTGGGCGGGTTGCGTCGTCAACAACCATGGCTACTTTGTTGCCCGCCTTTGCTATTTCACTCAATCTTTTGGTTCCGATGGGCTGACTTAAAGCTCTCTCGATTTCAGCTCTCGAATCTGCAACCCCAGGCCTTTCTTTCGGCTCTATAGAGCCTAGAAAGTTACGAGTAGGGATTCTCGCGCAAACCTCGGTTTTTCCGTAGGGAAGCCAAACATCAACCATGGAAGCCCTTCTGGTTGACTAGAAGATTTTCATGAGTTTCATTTAAAAGTAGCGGAGGAATCCAACGGAAGTTCTTTAAAACCCAACTGACATAACTCTGTGCATGGTAAAGGAGGAAGGACTTATGGAAAAGGAAGCAATGAAGGCTGAACTTTGTCGAATTCTAAATAAGATTGGTGCCTTACAGTTTGGAGTCTTTAAGCTTACAAGCGGTGAAGTAAGCCCCTACTACATTGACCTGAGAATTGTTCCAAGCTTCCCAGATGCCTTTCAAAGAATCTGCAACCTCTACGTCATAATGATAAAAGGTGACATCGGAGTCAAAAATTTTGACAGAATCGCCGGAATTCCAACCGCTGGCATACCCTTTGCTTCTCTCACCGCGTATCACCTTAAAAAACCCTTCCTCTACATTCGCCCAACCGAGCGACTGCATGGGCGAGAGCGACGAGTGGAAGGCATTCTGTTGCCCGGCAACCGCGTCTTGCTGTTGGACGACCTCATAACTAGCGGAGGATCTTTAAGAAGAGCTGCTGAGGCGATTAGAACTGAGGGCGGCGTGGTAACGGATGCCGTCGTATTACTGGACCGAGAAGAGAGAGGAAAAGAAAACTTGGCTAAGGATGACATAAAACTTCATTATTTGTTGACAACGAGCGAAGCTGCTTACAAACTCTATGAGGTAGGAGCCATCACAAAAGACCAATTAAATACTATACTGAAACAAGTGAAAAGGAAATAACGTATCTAACAAAGCTGAGATAGAGTATTGGTCTGAATCTAGAGTATAGATTTTAGCCACTTTTGAACCTTAAAGTTACTATTTTCACGGTTGCTTAAATTGTTTTTCAAGCTACCGCACTCCCAGAACTACATAAAGGATCAACGTAATAAAGAACAGTACTGCTCCGATTTGTATTATCTCTAGCAAGTCAGGTGCGCGCGCGCAAAAGCAGAATATCTAGACCCTTTACCAATATTGCGCGCGCATTTTGATGAACACGTCTTTCCCTAAGAGGAAACGTAACGGATCAGAAAAATGGGGGATGTGCGGGAGACGTCTCCACTGCCTGATGATTTAAAGGTATCTACAGTCTTCTTCGGGTGTTATCACGTTTTTAGGGAAAAGTTTTACTTATGCAAGTGATCTTGCAATTTCACCAACCGCAGAAACCAGCCTCTCAACTTCCGCTTCGTTATTGTAGAGGTACAGAGAGGCCCTAACAGTTCCTTCACGTCGTTTGAGAAGTTCTTTGATCAAGGGAATACAACAGTGATGGCCTGACCTAACCATGATGTCGGCAGAGACGTCTAAAGCCAAGGCTACGTCATGGGGATTCAACTCTCCTACATTAAAGGAAACTATACCTGTTCTCTGCTCCACTTTTTTAGGACCGTAAACCTCAACAGAGGGAATATCTGCCAATCCTTGGTACAACTTCTTCACCAACGTTCTTTCATGAACTTCGATTTTCTCCAGTTGAACTTCCTTTAGATAGTCAACTGCGGCGCCTAGTCCAATAGCCTCAGCAATGGCAGGCGTGCCAGCCTCAAACTTCATAGGGCTCTCGGTTAGCGTGTAGTAATTCGAGCCCACATCAGCAATGGTTCCTCCACCAATGCTTAGGGGCTCCAGATTATCCAGCAGTTCCTTTTGCGCGTACAGTACGCCTACTCCGGTTGGGCCAAGCATTTTATGACCTGAAAAGGCTAGGTAGTCGCAACCAATTCTTTGAACATCTACTTTCAAATGTGGCACTGATTGGGCTCCATCCACTAGCAGACGGGAATTGTGGTCATGTGCAATTTTGGCAACTTCTTCAACGGGTGTTTTTACGCCTAAAACGTTTGAGACGTGTGTCAAAGCTACCAGTTTTGTTCCATCGCCGATGGCCTTTTCAAAATCAGCGGTGTCAAATAGGCCTTCCCTGTTCGGTTTGACAATTTCTACGTCTACTCCGTATCGTTTCTTTAGGCGTAGCCAAACGATGAAGTTAGAATGGTGTTCGATAAGGGATGTTACAATTTTGTCGCCTT
>Ga0315310_10001593_pt1 | contig 14407 bp, 12 predicted proteins | sample TDP5_MG_FD_203630 | JGI IMG/M metagenome (GOLD analysis project Ga0315310, IMG submission 203630) | Freshwater sediment microbial communities from Lake Towuti, South Sulawesi, Indonesia - TDP5 | ecosystem: Environmental > Aquatic > Freshwater > Lake > Sediment | place: Indonesia: South Sulawesi... | reverse complement strand
CTATGGTTTCTGTGATCAGCGCTTTAATCTTATCCAAGTTTTGTCTCATCGTCTTGGCGACTTCCTCTGCATTGACCATGTGCTCCTTCCACACGTCGTAATCAGTGACGGTTGCTATGCACGCGTAGCAAATCTCGGCTTCTCTGGCCAGCACGCATTCTGGAACCAGTGTCATACCAATTATGTCGGCGCCCCAGCTTCGGTGCATCTTAGATTCTGCCTTGGTTGAGAATCTTGGCCCTTCTATGCAAACGTAGGTTCCTGTCTTGTGGTAGCGGATTTCCATGTCTTCCGCTGTTCCTATGAGTATGTCTCTTAATTGGGGGCACATAGGATCAGCTACAGATATGTGGCATACTTGCTTTCCTGTGTAGAAGGATTGTTCTCGTTTGGTAGTTCTGTCTATGAACTGATCGACTATGACTGTGTCTCCTGGTCTGTACTCTTCTTTCAGTGAGCCGACGGCTGAGGGTGCCAGTATCCGCTGGACGCCTAGCTTTTTCAGTGCATACACGTTGGCTCGTGAGTTGATGTCAGTTGGCCTTATGGTGTGCTTTTTTCCATGGCGTGGTATGAACGCGATTTTTCTGCCTTTGAGCTCCCCTATTGAAACTGCATCTGATGGCGAGCCGTATGGTGTGCGGAGTTTCACTTCTTTGACGTTTTTGAGAAGTGTTGGGTCGTAGACACCGGTTCCGCCGATTATGCCGATTTCTGCTTGCATGGTGGATTTTTACTGAATGGCTCTGTTAATAAGAATAACGGACTGCGTCGCTGCTCAGTTGTATTGACTGACCCAGTCTTCATTAATACTAACAACTTCGTGGAAAAAAAGTTAGGGAACGATTGTTAGTAGAATCTCAGTGAGCCCGACTAATCTTTTCTGAGTGACAAGGCAGCATTTTTTCTCTCTTCCAACACCAATGTTGTGTAAGTGTCTATGATGTCTTTTGAATCGTATAGGCTGAGCAGGAATGAATTGTATTCAGATTCATTCTTGACTCTCACCGTGGCTAGCAAACCGTATTCCTCGCCTGTTCGATAGAGATCAAATATCTCAGGCAGCGAAGTCAGAAACTCTCGTGCAACTGCATCGTAAACGTTAGGGTTAACCTTGATTCTAACAATGAACTTTGTTTGCAGTCCCAGTTTGGAGTAATCTGTCTTTAGCGTATGTTGAAGAATTACGCCTCTCTCTTCCAAACGTGATAATCTATTGAAGACTGCGGGTTGGGAGAGGTCAACACCCAAACTGTGCAGTTGCCTGCTCAGTTCAACTGTTGAAAAAGGCAGCGGCAACTTTGCCTGCTCCGCTTGATTAAGAAGAATCTCAAGAAGCCTTAGATCAATGTCGTCAACTTTCAAAGACTTCTTCCCTTCTGTTGAAAAGGCAACTCCTGATTCTTTGTATGTCCTTATTGCGTTGACAACTCTGTACTTCTTGAAGTAGCTTCTGCCCATAGCGTTGTCTACTTTTTCAAGAATTCTGCTAAAGTGCTCATCGTTGACCAGCCTAAACCTGCCGAACAGCGAGAACTCGCCCGTGATTCCGTCTAACAGATCACAGGAAGCTGTTTCCTCAAGCATTTTTGCAAGCCAAGGCTCGTGTGGATTGGTCTTCAACTCGAAGAAAGCTGTTCGACTAATCCCTAGGAGCATTGGGTCAACAACAATCGTTGGTCCCAAGATGATGCCATCTTCAAAAAGCTTCTTGATTCTGTCTCTAACAGCGAAACGGGACAGGCTGGCTTTTTCGCTGATTTCCGTGAGCGATGCTCGGCTGTCTCTAAGTAGAACCTTTAGGATGAATCGGTCGGATTCGTCCATCTGCATTTGCACCTGATCTCGGATAAATAGTTGCCATTTGATCGCAATTCTGGATCATTTTATAACCAAATGGCAAAAGATATAAATGTTTCGTGATCTCAACTGAGAGGTTGGTGAAGCGTAGAATGGAATTTAAGGTTAAGGATTTGTCGTTGGCTGGACAAGGCAATCTACTCATAGAATGGGCTTCAGCCCACATGCCGGTTTTGAGCCAAGTAAAGCAACGGTTTGAGAAAGAAAAACCATTGAAAGGAGCTGTACTCGGCGCTTGCCTGCATGTTACTAAGGAAACAGCTGTTCTTGTTCAAACGTTGAAGGCAGGCGGAGCGAAGATCGCGCTGTGCGGTTCCAACCCTCTCTCCACTCAAGACGAGGTAGCTGCAGCTCTGACTGAAATAGGCGTGAACGTTTACGCTTGGCGAGGCGAAACCACGGATGAGTACTACTGGTGCGCCAACAAAGCCATCGATCACAAGCCGATAATTACGCTAGACGACGGCGCTGATCTAGTAAGCACAATTCATTCGAAGCGCACAGAAGCCCTAGAATCGGTTAAAGGCGGCACTGAAGAGACAACCACGGGTGTAGTGCGCCTAAAAGCCATGGAAAAGGCAAAAGCACTCAAATATCCCATCATCGCAGTGAACGACGCCTACACAAAATATCTTTTTGACAACCGTTATGGAACAGGGCAAAGCACGATAGACGGCATACTACGCGCTACCAATGTTCTGCTAGCTGGTAAGAACTTCGTGGTGTGCGGCTACGGTTGGGGGGGACGAGGATTAGCCTCGCGCGCTCGAGGCATGGGTGCTCATGTTATAGTCACCGAAGTCAACCCAGTGAGGGCTCTAGAAGCAGTTATGGATGGCTTCCAAGTGATGTCTCTAAATGAAGCCGCTAGGATAGGAGACATATTCGTGACAGTGACCGGAGACACCAGTGTCATCAGAAAGGACCACATGGCTAAGATGAAAAACGGAGCCATACTTGCCAACAGCGGACACTTCAACGTGGAAATCACGATTCCAGATCTCGAAAGCCTAGCAACCTCTAAGCGGACACTTCGCTCCAATCTGGAGGAATACAAGCTGAAAAATGGTAAGAGACTGTATTTATTGGCTGAAGGCAGACTTGTTAACCTGGCTTCAGCGGAAGGTCACCCCTCCGAAGTCATGGATATGTCCTTCGCCAACCAAGCCCTCTGCGCCGAATATTTGATGAAGACCAAGAGACTTGAAGCTCGAGTCTACAATGTGCCAAAAGAAATCGACGACACAGTAGCAATATTGAAACTGAGATCCATGGACATACGGATTGACAGACTTACAGCTGAGCAAAGGAAGTACATTGCCTCGTGGGAAGAAGGAACTATCTGATTTTTAACGGTAAACCTTATAATTGGGTTGCTTTCTAAACATGGCTACATTGGTGGTGAAAAATGGTGAGCAAAGATCAAGCGATAGGCGGATTAATCTTTATTGTTTGCGTCGTCCTCATAATCGGATACATCGCAGGCATGTTCTTCTATGATCCCTACATCAAGAACGTTGTAAACGTGGGAAGCCTGTCCGGTGTTAGGTACTGGCTTGTTGCAGTTCCTGTGCTGATAGCCTTTGTTGCGGTGTTAGGCATTGGCGCGTGGATTGGATGGACTATGGCAACAACTCCGCCTCCGAAGCCTATTGAAGAGATAGAAGCTGAAGAGAAGAAAGAAGAGGAAAAACCAGAAGGCGAGGAGAAGGCGGCAGAGAAAAAGAAGTAATGAAAAGCAAAATCCGCCTTTTTCATCATCTTTATTATTCCACTTTATTGCAGAGGTGATTCTCAGTTGAATGACCTCAAAGGTTTAGTCTTATGCGGTGGACCTGGCACCCGCTTGCGTCCCATTACTTACTATTTTACGAAGGCTCTAATTCCAATAGGGCTGAAGCAGAAACCGTTGCTTGAATACGTTGTCCGTTTGCTCAAGTTTCACGGCATCGACAACTTAGCTTTTCTGGTGGACTACAAGGCGGAACAAATTCTGAACTACTTCGATGAAGGCTCAAGGTTCGGGGTCAAAATCTCGTATGTGCGGGACATGCCTGAGCGCAAAGGTACTGCCGGCTCGGTGCTGAATGCCTTCAAGGAGGGATTCGTAGGCACGGAGGACACGTTGCTTGTGTATTACGGAGACATTGTCACCAACATGAATCTGAAGCAGCTTCTTAGCTTTCATAAACGCAAACATGCTGTGGCAACAGTTGCCTTGGCGTCAGGTTTCACGGTGAGAGTGGGCTTAGCTGACCTTGACAAAGACTGTAAGGTACTGGGGTTTGAGGAAAAGCCAAAGCTTGAGAAACCAGTAAGCATTGGAATCATGATCCTTGAAGGTGAAACACTCAAGGATATTGAAGGACTGTTTCCCAAAAAACGTGGAGTCGACCTTATGGGAGACGTGGTACCTCACCTTGTTCAAGGCGGCAAGCCCGTTTACGGCTACTTGTCCAATGCGTTTTGGTACGATGTGGGCAGCACTGAGGCGTATGAGAAATTAGACCACCAGTTTGTGGAGAAATCTCTGTCTTTTCTCTTCAAGCAATGATGTTTGTTTCAGTTTTGGATGTTTAAAGGTTAATAGTCGAAAATCTCATTTGTGGTTGTGGAAGCCCAGCAATGCCCACAGCCAGTGTGGATTTGCCGTTTGCAGTTCCAGCTAAGGAGCGAGAGAAAGCCTTCACTCCAAGCATGGAGACTGCGGCAATGCTCCTTTTAGCAGAAGCAAAGCGTCGAAGGCGAGGGCTTTTCGGAACCTCTCCAGCCAAGATGTCATTTTTGTCCAAGCTTCACTATCCCTTGTGGGCTGTGCCATGGGAGAGCCAATACCTGATAATAGATGGTTTAGGCACCTTTTCTTCCACAATCGTAAGGCGCCAGTTGCCCAATATCATTGGCTTCATCGAAGACATTGAACGCGGCACAACGATTCGAGAACTGTTTCGAAAAGCAATAAAAAACCATCTCAAAACATTTAGCGACTTTGAAAGGGTTAATGTTCAGGTTGATGCGTTAATCACTGATAAGGCTTTGTTGTCAGCCCTTTCTGATTACGTGCAAGAAGCTTCGCATGAAAGAACCGGCGAAAACGTGTCTATTGTCTTGGCGCCGCTAAGAATTGATGTGAAAAAGGCGGATGAAATCGCCAAGCATGTGCAAAGTCTCCACAGGCAGGTTCAGTCTGAGATAGCAGGTTTGGACTATGCGAGAAGTCTCTTGAAAGAGAACATGAAGCTTCACGAACAGATGATCCTCAAAGAAGCCGGCTTCACGCGGGAAGCCTTCGAAGCTCAAATCGCTGAGCTGAGACCCACTGTGGAGAAGAGAATGGATCAACTACTCGGGGAGCGAGACGCTCGGATGGCCAAGATGAACAGAATTGCGCAGACTGAACTGAAGGCGAAGGAAGGAGAGAAAGAAAGACGCGGGCGTGAACTACAAAGACTGGAACTTAGCAAAGCCGATCTTGTGAGGAAGCGCGAAGCTCGTAGGCAGAGGCATGACAAGATAGCTGAGGCGCACTGGGAGCGTCGTATTAGAGCCAACCAAAACCGAATTGATGAGGTAAAGGCGAGAATACACGCTTTAACAGAATTCATCGAGAAGACTCGCAAGCAAGGCGAAGCTGACGCTGAAAAAATGAGGCAGGGTTATCAATGGCTAATTGATCAGGAGAGGCGGAAAATAACCGACCTTGAATTTCAGAGGGACGAGACTGTTGGAGCTAGGCAAAAAGAGATCGAGACGCTCAAGTTTTCAACTGATGAAATCGCAGAGCAGATTGAGGGACTCGCTGTTGGAAAAAGGAAGGAAGCAGAAGAGCTAAAGAGATTAGCCATTCCGTCGCAGTTCGATGACGTTACGTTGCTCTGCCTACCATCATACATTGTCTGTTATCAAACTGAAAACGCAACCCAATTCCAAGTCTTTCCACCCGTCAAAGTTATGAGTTCCGAAGGCGTCATGGGGGCTATTCGCAAGAAGCTGGGAGGCTTTCGAACACTCTACAAAGTCAAGTTGTTCCTGCAGCCGAGGTCCAGAGCTCTAAGCAGAATGCTTGATTTTGCAATAAAAGAGAAATTGAAGGCAGACAAAGCCTTTAGCGTAAGTCTAGGCGAAGCCGCAGTTTCAAGTAATGTCCTGCTCAAAGACAACTTAAAAGAGACATTAAACCGAGGCGTGGCTGAATTAAAGGCTGAGGGCTGGATAAACCAGAAAGAAGAGGACCTCATTAAGACATACACCTAGAGGCTGGCGGTCAAATTGGCGGTTGAAGACAAGGCTATTGAACGGAAAATCCTGTTGAAACGCAGTTTTCCGCGTCACAAGCTCTTTGACATAGGTCGGGAACTCGCGCTTCCGTATTTTGAACGCTTCGAAAACGCTTGGAACATTGATGAGGATCAAGCTGCTTTTGAGATATCCTCTGCGGTAGGCGACGCTCAACTTAAGGAGATTTTTGAAAGCCGCAAGCCACGTCAATGGGTGGTCTTCAGAGGCAAGTACTATACTTTTGAAGATGGTGCTTTACTGCTCGAAGGCTCATGGAAGACAATTGAAAGCAATCTGCATCAAGTGAGGAAGAAGCAAGGAAAGAACGGATTAGAAGTCTTGAAGGTTTTTTTGGAATCATGTAAAGACTGCGGGTTGAAAGATATAGAGGCGCGGTTGCGGCATGGCATTAGTGCAGAACCCATAATATCTGAGCTTGAACGCCTCAAGATTGTTACAGTTTCGTATCAGGGTGGGGGATACAAGGAGTGGAAGATTCCGGAGGAAATTTCTCCTCTGATTCAAGTTCAGTTAGGTGTGGCGGCTTCTGAGCCAACGCCAGCCGTAAGCGCTACCGCTCCTGTAGGGGTTTCGGCTGACCTAGGTGAAGTTGACTATGTGACTTTGGAAAGGCAGGAAATCGATAAGATGGATGCTGAGCTGAACCAGTATCTAGGTAGCCTCTTGAAGACTCGTCTCGACCCTGCTATTCGTTTTGGCAAGACGTTCTCAGTTGCCGCTTTAGCTGACTATCTACTGAAATTATTCGGTCCAGTCCTCTACTTTGACAGCTTGCTCAGCATCACACAGCAGTATGGCTTGGCGGATGTGGACATTGTTCACGAGCACGGAAGAACTGGCATGCGCACAGGCTGGAATCTTTCCTTGTTCGGCGAGCCAGGCACAGGCAAGAGTTTCTCGACAAGAGACATGATTCTGGGTAGGCCTGACGCAAAGGTTTCTCCACACGGTATTCCCGGTCGTAACCGATATGCTGGCGGCATAACACCTGCTCGTTTTATCAGGATTGGACAAGCCTACGCAGGTAGAACCTTCAACTTCATTGTGCCAGAGTTCAATGACTGGTTCAAGTACAAAGGCATGGTTGAACCTTTAAAGTTGGCAATGGAACGCGGCGAAATCAAGTATGAACTGCACCGGGAGGTCATAGGACCATACAAGTTCAACAATTTCTTCAGCGTCAACTACAACGTGGCAACGTTCGGCAGAGGCTACGAAGTAACAGTGCAAGACCCAAATTTCAATGCCATCGAAGATCGTATGTTGTGCAGGCTACATAGGCTCACTAAGCAACGTTTCGTCGAAATAGCTCAGAGCCAAATGCGACTGGCTTTTGGCGAAATTGACATTGAAAGAGGCGCCAAACAAATCCGCGACCATGTTGCTCTTGTCCACGCCATCGAGACGCGGCATCCACTAGTTGCGTCGAGGTTCACTCCCAAGCCTGTTTTGATTACACCGCAAGCCTACGAGATGGTTGAGAAGGCTCGCAACGCAATTTTGGAGCAAATTCCAAGAGAGTTTGTGTCTTTTTCAGCGCGTTTGGAAGACAGAGCTATGCGGTTTGCGTGTGCTGCTTCGTTGCTCAACTACTTCCAGGCTAGTTCCGAGTATGTTCCAGTCAGTGAAGACGCGTTGAAGTATGCGGTTCAATTGTATGTTGAAGAGGCTTCAGTCCGCTCTCGACAAGAATTCAAGCCAGAAGAGGTTCTGACCAGAGTCTTCCAAGCTTAAGGGCATTTGCATCCCGTTTTAAGGATAGTTATGATTTCCTAAATGCATGCTTCGTTGCTGTTTCTTTCTCAATGTGCCTCAGCCTGAATTTGTCGCCGCAGACTGGGCAGGTCAATGTCTGACCTGTGTCGATTTCTGTTCTCCTCTCTTTTGGCTTCAGTTTCTCTTCCTGTTGCAGTGTTTTGAGCCTTTGTTCCGGCGTCATGCTTGACAGCGCCCATGCTCGTTCGAGCAAGAATAGGGTTATCATGGCTTTTTCATCATCAGTCTTAGTCAAAGTAACCCAGTGCTTGCCAGGCGCTTTCTTGCCCGTCGCTTCCTCGTAAGATTGTGTATCATAATTCTGTCGGATCACCACTGGGACTTCATCTAAGGAGTCGGCGATCTTTCTTGACACTCTGTCGTTTTCATCAGCTCGAGATAATGATATGATGTCGTAGAGCCAGCCTTCCCTCTGACTCGGCTGAAACAGCATAGTGTTGCCCTCAAGCTGAGCAAAGCGCGTGCCAGCTGGACATTTCACAGCTTTAACCATAAGTTTTCCAAGTTCGTTGTCCCTGCACGTTTTGAATAACCATTCACCGGTGAGGAAATCGCGAACGCGGTAGAAACAGACTTCACCGTTTCGCAATTGCCGCAGACTCATGTCGTACCAAGCGTCGCTGGGTCGCTGTTCAATTCTTGTGACTTTGATTTGTGTGAGATAGCTCAAGCGAGACCACTGTTTTCATAATAATGCTTTGTCAAGCTTTAAGAGTTGATAGCTTAGTTTCCGTGTATTTGAGTGAAGATCTAAAAGAGCTTCCAGACCTGCGGGCTGTACGGTGGTGCCGTGGTGTAGTATTGCTTTCGACGCTGTCCTAAAGCGAGATCAACGAATTCGGGCAACACGAAACTGATGAACTCTGTGGTGGGGGAGCCCCAGCGAGTGCCCATACAGGATGGGTCTACGTAAACGTATAGTTTCATGCTGTTCAAGCAGTACTCTGCCTCTTTCGGTCTTCCATATCTTGGCTTGTCAGAGATTTTGAAAGGCCATAGTTTGCATGCCATTGGCTTCATGTGCTGAAGCGAGCATAGCCAGTTGCCATAGTAGTTTTGGAGGAAGACGCAGTTGCCGTCGTTTTTTCGTCGGAGATAGAATCTGCTTATGCCGGGTATTGTGTAGTCTATGCCGTATGTTTTCACTATGTTCATCCATTCGGGGAAATCTAAAACTACATCGAAGCCCTTGCAGCACATGCCACATGAATTGCAGTTCCAAGATTCTACGTATCGCCACGGGATAGGCAACATAGCTAAAGTCAAAAATAAAATTCAAGCAATAGATTCTTATAAGCCTACCTTAGCCGACGCCTCAGATTTCAATGCTTGTCGCGTTGGCTTGCACATAGATACCTCTATAATCCATGATGTGTGCTGACACTTCAACGCTTTCAGCTGGGAAAGCAGCGATGAAAGATGCCAGATATGTGCCATTTCCGTAATTCAGAAGTGTGTAGTTGTTAGTTTCGTCTGGGATCAGCCAGTTGTTTGAAACCAAGTAGTAAATCGTGATTTGCCCTGCCGTTGCTGGCTCAGCCTCGTTCAACACGTTTATTGTTACATTCACTTGCCTTGTATTTTCATTCAATCTTCGATTAGTGCTCGTAATCAACAGAGTTGTTGTTATGTTCATGGTATAGGACTGGTACACATCTGTTTCACGGCCAGAAAGCCTATGAGAGAAGCTGCCATAGGCTGACGAGAATCCGTGACCGTTCACGCCCCAATTCAGCCAAATGCCCGATGAGTAGGGCGCCGTGTCTCTCAGAGTATAGTTTAGAACGTTTTTTCCGTACAAGTATTGATCGCGGATGAGAGAAGCCCATTTTTCAAGATTTAGCTCGAGTGTGTCGCTTGCGCCTCCGTTTGAAATGTTCGCAAGAGAACCTATGACAACATTCTCAGAGCCCAACCGAATGCTCAATATGAAATCACTCAAAGAATCCAATTCCACTTCTTCTGATGTCTTTCCAACTTCTAGAATGTAGATTTGAGCAGACAAGAGGAGCGACGCCATTATGAAAGCGGCGATGAGAAGAATCTGACCAGAGTTCGCTCTTTGTCTCATCGTGTTTCTGCCTTCTAGCCCATCCAGGCCATCTGCAAACGAACCACAAAAAAGTGAATCGTTTGGCTTCGGGTTGAACAAACATATTGAACTGAAACCGCTTCTTGTCCTAGCAAGTTAGAGTTTTGAATGACTTCTGAGTTTACTACATGCCCAGTCCCATCGTAAATTGTGAGGTTGAATGAAACTCCTACGGGCAGCAGAACCTCCAGCGCCGTCTTTATGTCGGTCCAGAGTTGCTTGAGGATCAGGCTGCCGAGCGTGCCATTAGTATCAAGTTTTATCAGAGCCTGTGTAGCGATGCTTGCCAGAGACTTTTGTTTCGAGAGATCAGGTGCGGAGGGAAACGTAACCGAGACAAGCACTGCCGAAAAAACGACAGCTATGGCAAGGAATGACTCGATGATTCTGATCTGCCCTCTCCGATCAAACACTGTCGCTTAAGCCTCCCCACTTCGTGACAACTTCGTAGAGGGCAGAGTTTATGGTCGCAGTGTAGCGGTACACCGCGATTCTTGACCCGGCTATGCTCTCGCTGAAATCTGGTCCAATCTGAAGGGGCACCTGCGGATAAGGCACGAATTCAGTAAAAGACGTCGATCCATTAACTCCCGTAAGCACGATGACCATTGGACTTGCGTCGAGAAGTCGAGGGATGTCGTACTCAACTGTCTGGTCGTCTTGCGTCTTAGCGTTCAAACTGAAATTGTAGCTAAATGTGAATACCTGCGCCTTTGAAACCTCTATAGTAGCATACTTGAGGGATGCATTTAGAACGTAGTCTAACGTGCTGAGCCGTGTGAAAGTTCCATTCGGCAAAGGGCTTTGCGAGTTGTGACCAAAGGAGTACATGCCTAGAGAGACCATTTGAGAATTAACCGTCGCTTGGGCAAACACCAAAAGCAGTGCTGTTCCATGGAGAGAGTTTGGAATCCCGATCGTGACCGTGGTGACGCCATCTGGCGATGTGGAAGATGTTGTTTCATTGACAAAATCCTTCAAGATCACATAGCTGTTCAGATTGGTCGAAAGGGGCATCCCTGACTTTCTTGCTGCAATCTTGAATTCGTAGACTCTCTGACTTCCCTGAGTCGAATCTGAAACCAACTCAATTGAGAGTTGAAAAAGCGGTTTGATCTCGATTTGAAAAGAGGCATCTTTTACTCCTAAAGCTTGCCAGAGTTTGGAGTAGTCAAGCGAGTAGATGTTCTCGTTGTTTAGCCGTGTAACTTTGTCTATATCAAGTTCGTAGGGCTGAACTGTGTCACATTTGGCTAAGCCCAGACTGCTTGGCACGATGCTTTCCAATTGTCCCCAGTTCTTTGGTGTTCCTGTGGTTAGAAGCAGATGCGAAGCTAAATATTGGAAGCGATCAGCGTCGTCTCTGTGAGCTAAATCGGTCAGGTAAGGCGTAATCAACTTAGTTGTGCCCACTATGGCTGATAGAGCCAGTATTATCATGACTGAGCTTGCGAGGAAAGTGTCGACTGATGAGGATGGCAGCAGAAATCCGCTCCTATATCGTTGAACCCAATGTGTATAAGCCTGCCAGGAGATTTTGAGATAACACCAGAGACACGTAGGCTGTGATTGCCAACAGCGCGGAATATTTGAAGCCCGCGGCAAGCGTGCCTTCGTTGATTTTGCCTATGAAAAACCCTGACATCCATGTCTGAAGTATTATGCCGATTGAAAACAGCGTGATCTGCAGTTGCATGAGGTCGAATGAAGCCTTAGCCATGCCGGGAAGCGAAATCTGCGCTAGCACGTAGATTGTCAAAGCGACAATTGTCGTGGTCAGAGCTATCAGCACGCTCCATATAAAGGCCAAAATAATATAGGGCTTGAGCAATGACCGCTTGTTTGCATCTATGTCTTTGTTCTTCTCAGAGTATTCGGCCAGTATTTCCAAGGCGTTTGCTGAGCCGCCTCCAATCTCAACTGTTTCAATCAATATGAAGAAGTGGACAAGCACGGGCCAACTTTGAATCCGCTTTCTAATATTGCTAAAGATTTTCTTTAAACCAACACCCCACTCTATCTGGCTTCTCACGCTTTCCAACAATCCAGAAAAGCGTCCGTATCCCTTTCTCTTAGAAGCATGAATGATGCTCTTCTCCGGAGACAACCCTATTTTTCGAGCCTCGGTAACATCTCGCAGGAAACTCGGCATAGAATCTTCTGCTGCGAAATTCTCAACAGCAAGTCTACGATAAGCAATTGCTGAAGGTACAGAAACCATTGCTAGACAAATCGTCACTACTAAGGGTAGCCTAACGGGGTCACCTATGAATTGTAGCTGAGGCGTGAACTTGACCATTGCAGCAAAAACCAATACGCCAACTGCTGGGATTATGAACTTACGGTAAACTGAACCAAGCGATATGAGCGAGCTTTTGCATGCTGTCTGTGCAAACAGCATAAACACTATAGAAATCGACGGCATAATCAGGAAAACTAGCGCGTACACGAAAGGCTCTGGACCCGTAGATCTCATAAGGCCTGAATGCATAACTTCGAAAATCTGCGTCGATGAAATCACAACGTACAATATGTAAGTGCACAGAGTCACAATCATCATGACAGCGTAAGCCTCAACCAAGGTGCCAAGCTTCTCAACAGAACGCAGCGATGCTGCACTCTGAACTTCCAGAATTGAACGCAATTTGCTTCTCAAAAAACTGACCGTGCTGCCTCCACTTCTAACCGATGAGGCAAACCCCGCTAGAAAGTCTCTGTACACCTTGGAGCGGGTTTTCTCCGCCTTCTTCTGCATTACAGTAAGTGGGTCATATCCCAAAACCTCAACTTGCCTCACCATGTCTTCGGCATCTGTCTGAATACTCGGCAGTAGCTGAGCACGGCGCATTTTCTTCCAACTTTCGTAGAGCGTGACCCCGCTTGCAGCTAAGGTTGTAAACATCATCACAGCGAACGGCAACTCTCGGTCGACACCCTCGGCGGCGCTCTGTCCCGACAAGAAGCTGAGCATCCGGCCGAAAACTTTGCCGACGCCTGTTGGCTTCAACAAAGCAGGTCACCGCTTGAAATCTCTAAACGACTCGGCTTCAAGCACGCTTGGGTCGTGATAATATTTGCTTAGAACCTTGTTTACGCTTCGATGGTCTCTGACATTATGCTCCACCATGTTCTGTAGCACTTTCTTGCGGTATTCAAACTCCGCCATCAGACGTTCGAAAGGTATGTCCATCTTTCTTGCAAGGCGTTTGAGCAGAATGCTTTCCTCAAGCCGTTCCTGGAAAAAATCCGAAGAAGCGTTCCAGCTAAACACGTCAACGATCTGATTTGGGTCTTTTACCTCTGAGACTTGGACAAACTTACGGCTCGACACTTTCTTGCCGGTCTCCAGAAACACGGGCGTCTGAACATGACGCACCACAATTACACAGTTCATCAACGTGATAATAGACGCCGGAATGTTCATCGGAGGCTGAGTCAAACGTTTGATAGCAGTTTCCACATCCTCTGCATGCATCGTACACAGACCTCCGTGCCCTGTGGCTAATGCCTGAAACAGCACGTAGGCTTCTTCACCTCGAATCTCCCCGACGATGACCAAGTCCGGACGATGCCTGACAGCTGACTTGATAAGATCGTAAAGAGTAATCTCGCCTTCTTTCTCTGCTCCAAACCCTGAACGAGCAATGGTCGAAGTCCAGTTTTCATGCGGTAGATTTATTTCAGCAACTTCCTCAACAGTAATAATCTTGTGATTTGGACGGATCAAACAGGCTATGGCGTTCAGAGATGTAGTCTTGCCTGCACCTGTGGCGCCGACAATCATTATCGGCATCTTGTTCTCAATTAGCAGCCACAGATAAGCCGCAACAGATTCGTTTATGGTCTCGTTGTCGATCAAGTCCACAATGGTGAATGGGTCTTCACGGAACTTCCTAATCGTGAAGCTCGTTCCGAACGGCGTTGTCTCTCTTCCATAAGACACAGCCAAGCGATGCTGACCCGGAAGAGTTACATCCACGATGGGAAAAGCAATGCTGACATGCTTGCCAGCTTTGTGCACAATTTTCATGATAAAGTCGTTTAGTTCTTCCTCGTCAGTGAAGAAAACGTTAGTTTTGATGTTTTCGTAGACTCTGTGCCATAGAAAGATGGGCTTGTCTAAGCCACCACAACGTACATCCTCAACGTACAGATCGTGCATCAACGGGTCGATTTTGCCATAACCCACGATGTTTCTTTCAAGATAATACTGGATTTTTCTGACACCAATTGGCGAGATTCCATTCAATGCTTTGGAATGTCTCTCAAATATGGTCGGCAGCTGGCGATTGAAAGATTCATTGAGAGTTTCATCAACCTGTGGCGCCTTCAACTCGTATTCTAAGATGTTTCTCATGCGGTCGAAGGCTTCAATTTCTT
>Ga0315310_10001592_pt1 | contig 14408 bp, 20 predicted proteins | sample TDP5_MG_FD_203630 | JGI IMG/M metagenome (GOLD analysis project Ga0315310, IMG submission 203630) | Freshwater sediment microbial communities from Lake Towuti, South Sulawesi, Indonesia - TDP5 | ecosystem: Environmental > Aquatic > Freshwater > Lake > Sediment | place: Indonesia: South Sulawesi... | reverse complement strand
GCAACCACTCCGGCGTGACGGCAATGGTCAGCGTAGGTCGCAGCCAGCTGACGACTTCCTTTACTGCATATGTGCTGGCAATCCCTACCACTAGCCCCATAAACGCAATCAGCACACTCTCGCGTAACAATAATCCCGCGATATTCCAACGCGAGGCTCCTAACGCCTTGAGAATCCCAATCTCGCGCGTCCGCTCCAGCACCACCGTGTACATACTCAGCAGGATCACCAGAAAGGTAATTATCAAACCCACTAAAATCACCGCCTGCGTAAACGGCCGCACCTCCGGGAGATTACTGGAAACCATGAGCGACAAGTACTCATCCATCAAACGCACCTGGTGGCGTGGGAGCAGGCGCACTACGTGCTGGTATAGTGCCTCAGCATTGCCCGCGCTTTGCAGCCAGAACATCGAAACCCGGTTCTCCACCCCCAGTAACTCCTGCGCCGTCTTCAGGGGAATAAAGTAGCGAGCACCACGACCGTGCTCGACTATGCCACAGATGCGGAAGTCGGTGTTGAGCAGTTTGATGGTGTCGCCGACTTTGTAATTCCGCGAGTGGGCTTTGATGTCGTCAATGATGACGTCGTATGGCCCTCGGAAAGCAGTGCCAGCGTGGAAGAGGAAGCCGCGCCCCAAGCGGTTGTAGCTTTCGTAATCAATTCCGTAGATGAGATGGATGCTAGTAGTATCTACCACCGCGACCACTGGCGAAACTACCTTCGCTTCCGGCAACTGCTCCAGTCGCCGGGTGTGTTGTTGAGGTAGCACCGCACTGGAGAAGGCGAGGAAGATTGAGGAATTGGGTGGCTGAATCAGTAAATCTGCCCCAATCCCGCCCACGCGCTCGCCCCACTCCCGCACAATTCCCGTAGTCAATCCCATCAGGAATAAAAGTAGAAAGACTTGTAGGGCGACGGCTAGGACACTTAGCGCGGTACGAATGGGGCGTGCGCGCAGGTTTGCCCAGATGAGCTCACGCATGCTTGATGAAGCCTCAGGCTCCGCCTTCGCGAACCTGTAGATTACCATTCTAGCACTCCCTTTTATGCTGCGGTAATGCAAAAGTCTTTGCCTAAATTGACAAAAAAAGGGGCTCCTTCCAGCAGATGCGAAAAACTAGGAGAAAGAGAACGTGTTCACATCCTGCTAGGCTAGCGGAAGAGCCCCGGCAGAAGAAGATGCAGCCCGCCCAGGGCCGGCTTGACGCTGATGCGGACGAGGTCTAGAATCACCGATTCAAATTCTGAGAAAGGACGTCTCTATTTTTATGCTAGAGGGAATGCCAGCCGAAGCACTTACCTTTGACGATGTTTTGTTAGTTCCCGCCCGCTCGCGGGTTCTGCCGGCTGAGGTTGACGTCAGCACTCACCTCACCCACCGCATTCGCCTAAACATCCCCATCGTCAGCGCGGCTATGGACACGGTGAGCGAGTCGCGCCTGGCGATTGCGCTCGCGCGGCAGGGAGGTATCAGCATCATCCATCGCAACCTGTCCATCGCCCGCCAGGCGGAAGAAGTGGACAAGGTGAAGCGCTCGGAGAGCGGGATAATCGTTGACCCAGTGACCATCTCCCCACACAGCCTTATCTCCGAGGCCTTGGCGCTGATGGCCAAGTACCACATCTCCGGCCTGCCCGTGACCGAAGGGCCGAAGCTGGTGGGCATCGTTACTAACCGCGACCTCCGCTTCCAGACCCGCACCGATCGGCCAGTAGCGGAAGTGATGACTAAGGAGAATCTCATTACTGTGCCGGTGGGTACACCACTGGCGGAAGCAGAAAAAATCTTGCAACAGCACCGGGTGGAAAAGTTGTTGGTCGTGGACGGCGACTTCCACCTGAAGGGTTTGATCACGGTCAAAGACATCAAGAAGCGCTTGCAGTATCCCAATGCGGCTAAAGACGAACACAGCCGCTTGCGCGTGGGCGCAGCCATCGGGGCCACCGGCGACTTCTGTGAACGCGCGGTGGAATTGCAAAAGGCAAAAGTGGATGTTCTGGTCATTGACACCGCACACGCCCATTCCGAGCGAGTTATGGCGGCGATCCAGACCATTAAGCGCCGCCTGCCGGAGACGGAACTAATCGCCGGTAACATCAGCACTTACGAAGCTGCACGCGAGCTGGTGCAGTTAGGCGTAGACGGATTGAAAGTGGGCATAGGCCCAGGCTCGATTTGTACTACGCGAATAGTGACCGGCGCGGGTGTGCCCCAGCTCACTGCTATCGCCGACTGCACCCAGGCGGCGCGAGAGGCGGGCGGGGCCGCTTCCGGGGTGCCGGTGATTGCTGATGGAGGCGTCAAGTATTCCGGCGACATCACTAAGGCCATTGCCGCCGGAGCTTCCACGGTAATGATTGGCAGCCTGTTTGCCGGCACAGATGAAAGTCCGGGCGAGATTGTGCTCTTCCAAGGGCGTAGCTTCAAAGCCTACCGGGGCATGGGCTCGTTGGGTGCGATGAGTACGGGTAGCGCCGACCGCTACGACCAGGAGGCTAACCTCTCAGAGCTGTCGGAAGAACAGCCCGCTAAGTTAGTACCTGAAGGCGTGGAAGGGCGCGTGCCCTACAAAGGCCCGCTGGCCGCTCTGGTCGAACAGCTTGTAGGTGGGCTGCGCAGTGGCATGGGCTATTGTGGTTGCGCCAGTATTGCCGAACTACAAGAGAAAGCGCGCTTCCTGCGCATTACCCCGGCAGGCTTGCGCGAATCGCATGTGCACGACGTTATCATCACTAAGGAGGCTCCCAACTACCGCCTGGAATAACCCCAAATCTCGCGGATAATTATCTTGCGTAAATCTTTTCGTTACTGGCTACTGGTTGTTGCTTGGGCAGCCTTGATAACTCTGCTCTCCACCAGCGAATTTAGTGGCCTGGCTAGCCAGCACTGGTTGAACCAGTTGCTGCGCGATTTCTTTCCCGACGTGCATTGGGACACCATTTGGCTGCTGAACCAGACCCTGCGCAAGCTGGCACACCTGGGAGAATATTTTGTGCTGAGCTTGTTGCTGCTGCGCGCGCTGCGTGCGGATACACCGGGGGCTTGGCGATGGCGCTGGGGTGCGCTGGCACTAACACTGGCGGTGGGGTTTGCCGTACTTGACGAGCTGCACCAGGGCTTCGAACGCAACCGGCAGGCCTCAGTGATAGACGTAGGCATTGACGCTGCCGGCGCCGCCTTGGCGCAACTTCTTCTCTGCTGGCGGGTGGCGGCTCATAAGAAAACCAGTAGTGCCACCGCCAACATGGAGAGGCCAGAAGAAACGTAGAAGGGAACCATCGGCCCGTAGATTTGCCACAGCGCTCCTGCCAGCAAGCTGGCAAAGAGCAACGCCACACTCACTACTAAGCCGAACAAGCCGAAAGCAGTACCGCGACACTCGGGAGCCACTAGGTCGGCTATCAAAGCGCGTTGCGCGGGCTCGCTCGCCCAGTACAGACCGTAGAGCGCAAACAAGAACCACACCAAATGCCCCGGTGAAGGTTCGGGCCCGGCACGCGCAAAACTTAGTTGCACCATTGCAAACACCAACCAACCCGCAGCGATGACAAAGCGCCGTGGCAAGTGATCGGAAAGCCAACCTAAAGGGTAAGCAGTGAGTGTGAAGACCAGATTAAAGGTGAGTCCAAGTGCGGGCGCCAGGCTGGCAGCAATGCCCAACTGCTGCGCGCGCAGCACCAGAAACATGGGGCTGAAGTTAGCCAGTGAGAAGAGCGCCACCGCAGCAACGAAAGCGTAGAAGCTGCGTGGCAGGCTGACTTGGCTGGCGGGGTGGCTCGCTAAAAGAGTGGTTCGCCGCGCCAGCGTTGCCGGAGTCTCGGGCTCGCTTTCAGGGCGGGTCTCGCGTACGGCGAAAATCACCAGCAACACGCTGATGAGCCCCGGGATGGCTGCTAACCAGAAAACGGTGCGCAGGTTACCAGCAACCACTGGCAACAAAAGCATAGCCAGCAGCGGCCCGGCGATTGCCCCGGCAGAATCCATCGCCTGACGCAAACCGAAGGCGCCACCGCGGCTCGCGGCTTCGACCGATTCGGTGATCATGAGGTCACGCGGCGCGCCACGCACACCCTTGCCGACCCGGTCGGTGAACCGCAACGCGAGCACGTGCCACCAAGTCTGCGCCAAGGCAAAGAGCGGCTTGATGGCATTGGCTAGGACGTAGCCTGCCACCACCAGTGGCTTACGCCGCCCGACACGGTCAGCAAGATAGCCCGCGCCCAACTTGCTGAAGCTGGCCACACTCTCGGCCACGCTTTCGATCAGGCCTAGCAACACTGGGCCAGCACCCAGGACGCTCACCACAAATTGTGGCAACAGCCAGTAGATCATCTCGGAGGCTGTGTCGTTACAGAAGCTAACCAGGCCAAGCGCGACCACGTTACCGCGGCCTGGGCGCGACCGCACTGGCGAGGTCCTTGTGCTCATGGCTTCCACTCCGTGCTCGTCGCGGCCACTGCGGGCTGTAGCAGGCCTGCCTGCGGCAGGCAGGCCAAAAGCAAAATACCCGATCCTGAATCCCAGGATCGGGCATCGCCATCTCTCCGGTGTGGCTAAGGTCTTACTCCTTCTCGGCCACAGCGGCTTCGGGTTGCGGCTCCTCGCGCCGCCGCCTCTTTTCCTTCTTCGGCTTGCGTTTCAGCTCGCTGCCGATCAATTCGACTACCGCCACTTCTCCAGCGTCGCCGCGACGCCAGCCGGCTCGCACGATACGCGTGTAGCCGCCGGGGCGATCGGCAAAGCGCGGCCCGAGCGTGCGAAAGAGCTTCTGTAGCACTGCCGGGCGCAGCAAGAAGGCTGCCGCCTGCCGACGCGCCTGCAAAGTGTCGTGCTTGGCCAGCGTGATCATCTTCTCAGCCAGCGGCCGCAGCGCCTTTGCCTTGGACACAGTGGTAGTAATACGCTCCTGCTCGAGGAGATTCGTCACCAGATTGCGCAGGGTCTGCCAGCGGTGAGCGGGCTTGCGGCCAAGTTTTTTGTAACCCCAACGGTGGCGCATTAGCTGCTCGGCGGTGAGATGAGACGGCCTTGCTCGTCGAGTTTCATCCCCAGTTGCAAGCCCATAGAGGTGAGAATCTCTTTTATCTCGTTCAACGACTTGCGACCGAAATTTTTCGTCCGCAGCATCTCGCCCTCGGTACGCTGCACCAGCTCACCAATAGTGTGGATATTAGCATTCTTCAGGCAGTTGTAAGCACGCACGGAAAGTTCCAGCTCATCTACTGAGCGACTCAGGTACTCCTGGCGCGGATCAAGCACCTGCTCAACCACTTCTTCGCTGACCTCCAGCTGCTCCTCGAAGGCGATGAAGAGGTTCATATGGTCTTTGAGCAGCTTTGCTGCCAAGCCCAGAGCATCAACCGGCTTGACGGCACCGTTCGTCCAGATTTCCAGCGTGAGCTTATCGTAGTCGGTCACCTGGCCTAGGCGCGCTGCGTCCACAAAGTAGTTGACCTTGCGCACCGGCGAGTGCACGGAATCGACCGGGATGTAACCTACCGGCAAATCCTCGTCGAAGTTGCGGTCAGCGGAGATGTAGCCGCGCCCGTTCTTCAGCCGCATCTCGAGGGCCAGTCGTCCGCCTTCGCTGACGGTGGCGATATAAACATTCTTGTCCAAAACTTCAAAGTCGGCATCCTCTTCAATCATGGCCGAGGTGACTTCACCCGGCTCATTGGCTGCCAGGTAGATGGTCTTGACGATGTCGGTGTGGAGCTTGAAAGGGATCTGTTTCAAGTTAAGGATGATATCTGTGGCATCCTCCACCACGCCCGGAATAGACTGGAATTCGTGCAGCACACCCTCGATTTTGACGGCGGTGATAGCCGCGCCCTCAATGGAGCTTAGCAGCACACGCCGCAGGGCATTGCCGACAGTGGTGCCGAAGCCACGCTCGAACGGTTGGGCATAGAACTTTCCATAGCGGTGGGTCAGGGTTTCTAGCTCATAGGCCAACCGTTTCGGCTTCTGAAAACCTTTCCACATATACTTTCAAACCTCCTTCGTGAATCTTGCTGCCTGTAGCCGCGCAAATGCTTATTTCGAGTACAACTCCACGATGAGCTGCTCACTGATTTCTGGTGTCGTCAATTCCTCGCGCTTAGGCCAGGCGATAAGCTTAGCGCGCCCAGCCTCGCGGTCTACTTCGAGCCAACTGGGAACGGTGTGGCGGTTGAACAGGGCACGCGCTTGCATGACCATAGCATTCTCTTTCATGCCGTCTTTCAGTGCTACCTCTTGCCCCGGACGCAGCAGGTAGGAGGGGATGTTCACCTTGCGACCGTCAACACGGACGTGGCCGTGCAGCACCAACTGCCGCGCCTGCGCCCGAGAACTGGCAAAGCCAGCCCGATGCACTACCGTGTCCAGGCGCCGCTCCAGCAGTATCAGCAGGTTCTCGCCCGTCTTACCCGGCATCTTTTCTGCTTTCCTAAAAGTGTTACGGAATTGGCGCTCCAAGACTCCATAGACACGCCGCACCTTCTGCTTTTCGCGCAACTGCCCACCGTAGGCGCCGACTTTGGCGCGACGCCGGGTGTGGCTGTGTGCTCCCGGCGGCACGTTACGCCGCTCAATGGCACACTTATCGGTAAAGCAGCGCTCTCCTTTCAAGAAGAGCTTCGCGCCTTCGTGCCGACAAAGTCGGCAAACAGCTTCTCGGTAACGCGCCAACTATTTTCTCCTTCTCCGTCGTTCGTAATCTTCCTCCGGCACTTCTGCCGGCGGCTGACAGCAGACACACTTTACACGCGACGCCGCTTCGGCGGCCGACAGCCATTGTGCGGAATCGGCGTCACATCTTTGATGGTTGTTATTTGCAACCCTGCCGCCCCTATGGCCCGGATAGCTGCCTCACGGCCTGAGCCCGGGCCTTTCACACGCACCTCCACACTGCGCATGCCGAGGTCGAGCGCCGCCCGCGCCACCGTGGCCGCGGCGCGTTGGGCAGCGAACGGTGTACCTTTGCGCGAACCTTTGAATCCGATCGAGCCTGCACTTCCCCACGCCATGGTGCCACCAGCCGGGTCGGTAACAGTGATGATAGTGTTGTTGAAGGTGGCCTGCACGTGGGCCACACCATGTACTACAAGTCGCTTCTCCCGTTTCTTGCGAAATTCTTTCTTCTTACCCGGCTTAGTACCGGCGGCTGCCGCGGGCTTCGCCATCGCTTCTCCTTAGCCTTTTGCCACGGTTCTCTTGCGCACCGCCACAGTGTGGCGTCGTGGCCCTTTGCGCGTGCGGGCGTTGGTATGAGTGCGCTGGCCGCGCACGGGCAGGTTACGCCGGTGGCGCAACCCACGGTAACAGCCGATCTCAATCAGGCGCTTGACGTTCATGGCAATCTCTTTACGCAGGTCACCTTCGATCCCGCCTTGCTCTTCGATGATCTGGCGCAGGCGTGTGACCTCGTCTTCCGAGAGGTTCTTGATCTTCTTGAACTGATCCACGCCAGCTTGCGTGCAGATCATGCGCGCACGTGACTGGCCGATGCCATAGATGCGCGTCAGCCCGATCCAGACGTTCTTCTCCGGGGGTAAATCAACCCCAGCAATGCGTGCCATCCTTCCTCCTTATCCTTGGCGCTGCTTGTGCTTCGGGTTGCTGCAAATCACCCGTACCACACCTTTGCGGCGAACAATCTTGCACTTGTCACAAATGCGTTTCACCGAAGCACGAACTTTCATTCTTCATTCTTCCTTCTTCATCGCCGCGCAGACTGGCCTGCCTGCGGCAGGCACGGCTTGACTACTTGTAGCGGTAAACGATGCGCCCACGGCTTAAGTCGTAGGGCGAAAGTTCCACAGCGACACGGTCGCCGGGCAGGATACGAATAAAGTTTTTCCGCATGCGACCGGAAATGTGCGCCAACACCTGGTGCTTGTTCTCCAGCTCCACGCGAAACATCGCGTTGGGCAAGGTCTCCAGCACCGTCCCTACGACTTCAATGGCCTCTTCTTTCTCCATGCCGAAGCTTCCAAATCTCCTTTCTACAGCCCAGCACCGAATCGCCCGTAACGAGCGTTTCGGGGTCTGCTGGCGATGCTCAGACTTGGGTCAAGATCCACGGCCCGTTTTCGGTCACCGCCACGCAGTGCTCAAAGTGGGCGGCGTAGCCACCATCCGCGGTCACAGCCGTCCAGCGGTCAGGGCAAATCTTCACCGCGGGCGAGCCGGTTGTCACCATGGGCTCGATTGCTAGCACCATGCCCGCCTTTAGCCTGGGGCCGCGCGTGGTAGTGAAATAGTTAGGCACCTGCGGTTCTTCGTGCAGTTGCGTTCCGATGCCATGGCCCACGAACTCACGCACCACCGAAAAACCGTTTTCCTTCACGTGTTGTTCGATAGCCGCAGAGATATCGCTGAGAAGGTTGTCCACACAGGCTTTCTCAATCCCTTTATACAGTGCCTCCTCCGTAACCCGCAATAACTTCTCCACTTCGGGTGCCACTGGGGGCAGAGCCGCGGTGATGGCGCCGTCAGCAAAATAGCCGTTTAATTCCACCCCGACATCTACAGAGATGATATCGCCTCGCTGCAACTTCCGCCGCGAAGGGATGCCATGCACAATCTCTTCGTTCACTGAGGTACAAAGCGCACACGGGTAACCGTGGTAACCTTTGAATGCAGGCTTGGCGCCGCCAAAGGTAGGAATAAGCTGCTCTGCTAGGTGTTCCAACTCCAGGGTCATGAGGCCGGGGGCGATGCGCTTCCGAATCGCGCCCAGCACTTCCGCTACCACGCGACCTGCTGCTCGTAACTTCTCTAATTCACTAACATCCCGGCAAGCAATCATCGCCCTTAGTCCTGGCCAGCCTGCTCCGGCATCGAGGCAGCACGCGGACTGGCTGGCGTCGCCAGCCGCGCTTCTAAAAGCTGAATGAGTCGTCGTGTCAACTCTTCCGGTGGTTCGTCGCCCTCCACCTCTAGCAAAGCCTGCCGTCGGCGGTAGTAGTTGAGTAGGGGTTTGGTCTGCCGCTCGTAGGCTTCGAGGCGCTCGCGGGTCACTTCTTCGCGGTCATCAGCACGCACAATCAGTTCGCCACCATCGTGATCGCAGCGGTTAGCGACCCGGGGCGACCGGTCGTAGATGTTGTAAATGGCGCCGCAGGTCTTGCAGGTACGGCGCCCGGTCAACCGCCGAAACAATTTATCATAACTGACTTCGATGCTCACGGCAAGTGCCGGCGCGAACCCTTGCACACGTAGAATTTCCTCCAAACGCTCCGCTTGCGGGATGGTACGTGGGAAACCGTCCAGCAAGAAGCCGTGCTGGCAATCGGCGGCGCGGATGCGCTCGGCCACCATGGCGGTAACAATCTCGTCGCTTACCAATTCCCCGCGCGCCATTATCGCTTGTGCTTCTCGCCCCAGCGCCGTGCCGCGCACTACGTGCTCGCGAAACATATCCCCGGTAGCAATTTGCGGCACCCCGAAGTGCTTGGCCAGCTCGCGTGCTTGTGTGCCTTTGCCTGCGCCGGGCGCTCCTAGCAGCACGATAGGACGTGACAATTTAGCCATTGCCACAATCCGCAGCGCTAAGTGCGCCGGCCACGGATGCGGCCACGGGTGGTGAAACCTTCGTAGTGGCGCATGGTCAATTGCGCTTCAATTTGATTCACCGTGTCCATGGCCACGCCGACTACGATCAGTAGCGAAGTACCACCGAAGTAGAAGTTCACGCCTAAGCCTTGCAGCACGGCGTTCGGCAACATGCGCTCCGCCCAGCCGCCGATCAAAGGCAGATGGTGCAAGTGGATGCCGGAAATCATCCACTCGGGAATGATGGAGATCAGCGCCAAATAAACCCCGCCCACGAAGGTGACTCGGGTAAGAATATCGTTGATGTATTCCGAGGTGCGTCGGCCAGGTCGGATTCCGGGGACGAAGCCACCCCACTTGCGCATGTTGTCCGCCAGTTCGTCGGGGTTGAAGATGATGGAGACGTAGAAGTAACAGAAGAAAATGATGCCCACGATGTAGAGCAAGGTGTAGAGCGGCTCGCCCCAAGCGAGCGCGTTACGAAAACTCTCCAAACCCTGCACCAGACTGCGCACCCAACCTGGCTCCATGTGGCGCGACTCCGGCAGGAAGAGGGCAAAGGTTTGCGGAAAAGTCAGCACCGAGCTGGCAAAGATAACCGGAATAACGCCGCCGGTGTTGATCCGGATGGGCAAGTAGGTCATCGCTCCGCCCATCATCCGCCGCCCTACCACCCGCTTGGCGTATTGCACCGGCACGCGCCGCTGCGCGCCTTCGACAAAGACAATTATTGCCACCACCGCGAGCATCATAATCAGCAGCGCGAGCAGGTGGTGTGCCTGCCACTCCCCCGTCACACGCACTTTATCATTGATCTCTCCTACAGCCCGTGGGATACCCACCACAATCCCAGCAAAAATGATCAACGACATCCCGTTGCCGATGCCTCGGTCGGAGATCTGCTCACCCAGCCACATAATGAAAATCGTACCGGTAGTGAGCGTGAGCACAGTCATGGCGATGAAACTCGGCCCCGGCGCGAGCACGTACCGCACGCCTTGCGCCGCACCGCGTTGCAAGGTGAGAGCAATAGTCAGGGCCTGGAAGGCGCTCAGGAAGACGGTCAGGTAGCGCGTGTACTGAGTGATCTTTCGCCGCCCTAGCTCACCTTCCTTCTGCAACCGTTCCAGGTAAGGCCACACCACTGTCATCAACTGCAAGATGATGGAGGCAGTGATATAAGGCATGATACCCAGGGCAAAGATGGTCAGGCGGCGGAAGTTGCCTCCCGAGAAGATGTCCACCAAACCAAGCCACGTGCCGCGATTCTGCTCAAACCATTGTTGCAATAGGTCAGCATTGATGCCCGGGGTGGGAATGTGCGCCCCCAGACGATAGACCGCCAGCAGCGCCAGCGTGAACAGGATGCGCTTGCGCAAATCTGGCACGCGAAAGATATTGGCGATGCGATCAAACAAAGCCATGGCTTACTATCCCGCTGCTGGCGGGCCCTCCTTTGGTGGCGGTGCTTTAGCTAACACCTCTACGTGCCCACCCGCCTGCTCAATCTTCTCGCGGGCGCTAGCGCTAAAGGCGTGCGCCGCTACCGTTAACTTCACTTTCAACTCGCCCTCACCCAGTATCTTCAACCCGGCGCGCAAATTCTTCACTAGCCCATGCGCCTGGAGCAGCTCCGGCGTCACGCGCTGGTCGGGACTAAACTGGTTCAGGTCGCCCACATTCACAATCGCGTACTCTTTGCGGAAGATATTTGTAAAGCCACGCTTAGGCAGCCGCCGCACGAGTGGCATTTGACCACCTTCAAAGCCAGCGCGCTGCGAGTAACCGCTGCGTGATAGTTGCCCCTTGTTACCGCGTCCAGCAGTCTTTGACTTCCGCGCTCCGATGCCGCGCCCGACACGCATCGGTTTCTTCTTCGCCCCGGGTGGCGGATGCAAGTTGCTAAGCTCAATCACTACTTACTCCTCCACAATTTCTACCAAGTGTGGCACCTTGGCTACCATGCCGCGAATGGCCGGCGTGTCGGGGCGCTCCACCACCTGCTGTAACCGGCGCAGGCCGAGCCCGCGAATGATGCGCCGGTGTTTCTCCGGTGTAGCGATGGTACTGCGCACCCACTTGATCTTCAGCGTCTTGTCTTTCTTCTGGGCCACAGTTTACAACTCCTGCAGCGCTTTGCCGCGCAGGGCCGCTACTTCCTGCTTGTCCTTCAAGCTCAACAAGGCATCGAAGGTGGCTTTGACCGCGTTGTGCGGGTTGGTATTGCCAATCACCTTGGTGAAGACATTCTCGATGCCTGCGGCCTCCATCACCGGCCGTACTGGAGCGCCAGCAATCACCCCCGTGCCTTCCGGCGCTGGCTTCAGCAGTACCCGGGTGGCAGCATAACGGCCAATCACCGGATGTGGAATCGTTGGGGGCGTGCGATTGATTTTGATCAAGTGCTTCTTGGCGGTCTCGATGCCTTTGCGGATAGCCATAGGCACCTCGCGCGCCTTACCTAGGCCATAGCCGAGAATGCCGTTGCCGTCCCCGACCACTACTAGAGCAGAAAAGCTCAGGTTCTTGCCTCCCTTGACCACTTTGGTGACGCGGCTGACCGACACCACGTACTCCTTGAGGGTTAGCGCACCGGCGTCGAGGCGTGGCTGGCGCTTCAATTTTACTTTCAAGCTTGTCTTACTCATTCAACTCCTGCAAGCAGGCTAGAATTGCAATCCGGCTTGACGCGCAGCCTCCGCTAGGGCTTTGAGCCGGCCATGATACTTGTAGCCGCCACGGTCAAACACCGCTTGCCGCAGGCCTGCTTTCACGGCTCGCTCTCCTAGTACCTTCCCCACTACTTTCGCTGCCGCCACATTGCCCCCGCCGCGAATCTGTTGGCGCACTTCTTTGTCAAGTGAGTTCGCCGACACCAAGGTCAGTCCGCGACTGTCGTCAGTCATCTGGGCGTAAATGTGCTTATGCGAGCGGAAAACGCTCAGCCGCGGACGCTCACGCGTGCCGCGTATGCGTGCCCGCAAGCGCAGGTGGATTCGCTGCCGGCGCGCACTGCGCGAAATCTTTGCTACCGGCTTGCGCGTTACCCTCAGTATGGCCATTACGTTTACTTCGCCACCGTCGCCGCAGCCTTGCCTGCTTTCTTGCGCAAGGCTTCGCCGACGTAACGGATGCCTTTCTGCTTGTAAGGGTCAGGCGGGCGTAGGGCGCGAATCTCGGCTGCCACCTGGGCTACCTTCTGTTTGTCAATTCCACTGACGCTCACACGCTGCCGCTCTACCTTGATTTCAATCCCCTGCGGAATAGCAAATTCTACTGGCTTTGAGTAGCCCAGACTGAACAGCACTGCATTGCCTTTCACTTCCGCGCGATAACCAACGCCGACGATTTCTAGTTCCTTCTGAAAACCTTCTGTCACGCCCTTGACCGCGTTTGCCACCAGCGCCCGCGCCAGCCCCCAGGCAGCTTTCTCTTCCCCGCTAAGAACTTTGAGCAGCTCAGACTGGCTTTGCGCGCTCGCAGCACGCTCCGGCCACGCTACCAAGCGACCATCCTGTTGCAGGAAGCGGATGCCACGGGGGATGGGTGTGGTCAGCTTACCCTTTGGCCCTTGGACTTCTACCGCTTCGGCCGTGACCTTTACTACCACCCCTTTGGGAACCTCAATCGGCCTGCGGCCAATTCGTGACATCGGTTTCTCCCCTCTGCTTCTAGTTCACCACACCTCGCACAGCACTTCCCCGCCGAGCCCCGTGCGGCGTGCTACCCGTCCTGTCATAATCCCTTTCGATGTGCTCAGGATGCTTATTCCCAAGCCGCCGAAGACGGGGCGAATCGCGCTCTTGGTTACATAGCGGCGTCGCCCGGGTCTTGACACGCGTCGCAGCCCGCTAATCACGCTCTGCTTGTCCGGCGTGTAACGCAGGTAGAGCCGCAGAACTTTCTTCTTCTTCTCCTCGATCACCTTGAAGGCTGCGATGTAGCCTTCCTCCTTGAGCACACGTGCAACTTCTATCTTCAACTTGGCCGCCGGCAGGTCCACCTTAGGGTGGCGGGCGTGCACCGCATTGCGGATGCAGGTCAACATATCAGCAATGGGATCGGTTGGTGCGCCCATGGTTTCTTCTACCAGCTTGCCTTGACTACCCCGGGAATTTGTCCCCCCAGCGCCAACTGTCGAAAACAGATGCGGCAGAGCTGGAACTTGCGCAGATAGCCGCGCGGCCGCCCGCAGCGCCGACAGCGGTTGTGCTGGCGAACTTTGTACTTCAACTTGCGTCGGGCCTTAGCTTCTTGCGCGGTGGTAGCCATGCTTTTCTCGCCTAAGCCCGCAGCGGCAGGCCCAAATGACGCAGCAGGGCTTGTGCCTCCTCATCGGTTTTGGCCGTGGTGACCAAGGTGATATTCATTCCCTTGATCTTATCCACCTTAGTGTAATCCACTTCTGGGAAGACGAGCTGGTCGCGCAAGCCCAAGGTGTAATTGCCGCGGCCATCAAATGCCTTGCTGGAAAGGCCTTTGAAGTCGCGTACGCGGGGCAGGGCAATATTCACCAGCCGGTCTAAAAACTCGTACATGTGCTCGCCGCGCAGGGTCACCGCGGCGCCGATGGGCATATTCTTACGCAGCTTGAAATTCGCAATCGACTTCCGTGCCCGGGTGATGATGGGCTTCTGCCCGGTGAGCATGGCCAGTTCATTGACGGCCGAGTCCAAAATCTTGATGTTTTGCGAAGCCTCGCCTAGGCCCATGTTCACCACAACCTTTTCCAGGCGGGGTACGGCTAACTTGTTTGTATAGCCGAACTCTTTCATCAGGTTGGGCACAACCTCTTTCAGGTAGCGTTCCCGCAGCCGACTCATCGGCATACTTTCATCACCTCTAGTGGTCGAGTGTAGCGCCA
>Ga0315310_10001591_pt1 | contig 14409 bp, 19 predicted proteins | sample TDP5_MG_FD_203630 | JGI IMG/M metagenome (GOLD analysis project Ga0315310, IMG submission 203630) | Freshwater sediment microbial communities from Lake Towuti, South Sulawesi, Indonesia - TDP5 | ecosystem: Environmental > Aquatic > Freshwater > Lake > Sediment | place: Indonesia: South Sulawesi... | reverse complement strand
CTACATCGATGAAGAGAGGATACCGACTCTCATTTTCCACACGAACGGCGCGAAGAAACCTCTCGTCATCTGCCAGCATGGTTTCACTGGAAACAAAGAAAGTATGCTCACGACCTGTCTGATGTTGGCGGATGCTGGCTTCGTTGCTGTCTCCATAGACGCCGAGAAACACGGGGAGAGAAAAAACCACGAGATTCTCAGGAGACTTAGCCAAGATCCCGCTCAATTCTTTCACATCTTGGCGGGAACGGTAGAGGACGTTAGAAAGGTGATCGACTACATAGGGGAGAATCTAGACGTCGACCTCGAACGAGTAGGCATGATGGGCGTGTCAATGGGAGCCATCATAACCCTATTGGCGGCAACTGCGGAAGAAAGGCTGAAGGCGATCGTCTCGGTAATAGGGGGCGCGAACTTCCAGGTTCTGGTCAGGAAATCTTCGCTTTACAAGATAGGTTTGGAAACGAAGCTTGTGGAGAAGTTCGCCCAATCTGCAGGAGAACTTATCGGGAAGTACGACCCAATCAACAACGCCCACCTCTTCAGATCCATACCAGTGTTGCTACTGAACGGCGAACGCGATGACCTCATTCCGCTTGAGTGCGCCAGTTCATTGTACGAGGCTCTGAAGCCCCATTACCAAGACGCTCCTGACAGGTTGAGGATAAAGGTCTACAAAGGGATCGGGCACGAATACACATCAGAGATGGAAAAAGAGGCGGTTGAGTGGCTGAGGAGGAGCATCCTCCAGTGACGATGTTCCTTTGATGCCCTAATTGTTGCCTCAATGAAGCGAATCGGATCAGATGAGATTTACTCGAACGATACTCACTTCGACATTATGCCGCACATCAAAAGAGTCTTCCATTAGTTTTGTTCTCTTGCTTATTTCCTGTCATCTTTCAGGGATGCAATCCTTTGCAATGATAGCAGGTGAGGACGAATAACTTGAAAAGGCATAGCGGGCTTTGGATCGACCGACGAGAGCTCGAATCTCTCCCGGGCTACCATACTAAAATGCCTTTTTGGCTTGTTTTGGGCTTATTTTTGTAAAAGGTTTGTAGATATTTTGTTTTTGTTTTGCGTATGGTTTCCTATTTCATTCAAAGGTTCAAATTTCTCACATGCCTTCGTTAGCAGAATAGCGATGAAGTCCGAAACAACAAGAAAGATTCAGGTAAAACTGAGATGTGCAGAGTGTGGAAAAGCGTCTCTTAGTCATTGGGACGAATGAAAAAGGCGGGGAATAAAGTAAAACTGTTTGATTGTTAATATCTAAATTTCTTTGTACATCCATAACAGCGGTTCTTTTCCTTCGAAACCATTCTTTTCCCAGAAATTGACAGTCCGGGGAAAATCTGACCTAACATGCAAATGGACGAATACTACACCACGATCCTTCAGCGAAGATATGCACTGCTCAAGTAGGTGCTGCCCGATCCCTTTTCCTCTGTACTTAGGCTTGACAATCAAGCAGTCGATGTATGCACCACCGAGTTCTGGGTCGCCAAATTTTGATGCTATAAAACCCACAACAGGCCCATTAACCTCTGCTACCAAAATCACATCTCGGGCACGAGTCACATTCCAGCCTCGGACTGCCTTCTCAGAATACGTTAAACCTGCGACATGCACCTCCTCAGTAGATTCGAGCATGGCGTACACTTCCCTCGCATCGCTTTCATGGAAAGGCCTTATCTTGATTTCTAGCAAATATAATCACCTCCTTTTGACTCCCAAGTTAGAATTGAATATGCACATCTCGTCAAGAACTAGATTGGAATTAGACGTGAGACAACGCATTACTAGTCTCAAGTAGCAATGCTCATTTGGTCCACCAATCCTCGCTTTCTTCTCATATCTGTGAGCGGACTAATAAAGATTTCAGGAAACTCTTAAAGAAAGTGGTAGCAACGGGATAACCGTCAACATAACGAAAATACGTACCTGTGCAGTGGCTTCAAACCAAAATACAAGTTATTATTAATCATTATTTGAGATTAAAATGGTCATACATATTTGTATTAAGAGGATTTGCAAATGAAGAAAGTAACGGTCGATTGTGAACGACCTGAATACAAGCAAGCGGTAGAAAGACTAGTTCAAGTCGGTTTAAAGGAATCGAGAAAGAGATTTGGCTTGGGGATATTTGAAGACAGACCTCTAAGAATTGAAATCACAATTGAAAGCTCATCAATTCCAACAAGGAATCCGTACTTAGGAGAATTGCGCTGCCCGCCACCTCTTGGGAACGAAATTATTATTCACTGGATCAGAATGCTGGAAAACGAGCCTACGCCAGATGAATACATGAGATCTCTCGTTGGACCAGATGGCTCTATGTTTGGAACTATTATCTTTGGCCTACTACATGAAGTTGGACACACAATATTCCCTGATATACGCGAGGATCTTCCCAAAGATATTGTTGAGGGCTGGGCCACATTTTTCGCTTGGAGCCTAATACCTTCTGTTTGGGAAGAACTCGGCGCAGATGCGTGGCCCATTCCGCATAACTACTTTGACTATGAAATGCAACGGAAGAGAAAAACCATCGAAGATCCACAAACAACAGAGGAATATTACATTTCGGCCTTCTTTAGAATAGAAGAAGAATCAGGACAAAAGGGAATCTTCAACATAGTCAAAGGTTTGATGAAAAGAGACTCATCAGCCATTGAGCACCTGGACGAAACTTTGAACACGATAAAATCAGAGAGACATAGATAAGGTTCTTTCTAGGCTTATTTCTGTAAAATGTTTGCTTTAGTTTTGCTTTTTGCGAGAAATTTAAACGAGAATTTAAACCTATCCCGGGCTACCACAAAACGGTAGGCAGGTCGGTCTTTAGACTCCCTTATGACACGGCTCCAGTTAACATCGACTTTTTCCATCTCTTCTTTCATGGACTCTGGAATAGTGACGCTTGTCCTAACCATTTTCTCCGATTGGTCAACCGCCTTTTTCATTTGAACATCCGAATAATATCAGTAATATTTAAGCCTTCTTCCGGATTTGTGACTTAGTCCAGCAGCTTGTTGATTAAGAAAACTATCTTTCCAAACTACTCAAATCTGCTCAGTTTGGGCAGGTTCAAACTCAGAGCTGGGGAAGTAGGTTTTTCAGGACGAAAACCGAAAACGATTGGACGAACATCAGCTAATATATCTAACCCCCCTAAGAGGGTAAGGCTTGTGTTAATCTCTGTATGGCTTCCAGCATAATAGGAAGTTAACGAATAGCCAGACATCACTATAGCGCGCGATAAGAGCGTTAGTGTTGGAAAAAGTCTATGCTTCGCCATTTTATTACTTAATAGCGATTCTCGGGCATTGCTCACGAATCATCTCAAGCGAGTGCTTGGCTTCATCGAATCCTAGTTCGAAGACCACGGGTCCCTTGAACACCTTTTTATCTAGGCAACGCATAAGTTCGGAGACGCGAAGATCCCCTGACCCGATGGGTAGATGATCCCTTTTGACAACGTTCCCATTCTTCTCTCGATGAAACCCGTCGTGAAGATGGATTTCAACGATTCTGTCCCAATGCTTTTTCAGAAATCCCATGACTGAGTATTCCCCAGAGTAACCAGCCAACAAATGTCCGGTGTCAAAACAGATTGAAAGAGTGAATTGATCCACTATTTCTCGCGTAAGTTTGAAGGGGAATTCCACGTTCTCCAACGCGAGTTTGCATGGAGGAATGCCAGTCTTTGAGAGAATTTCTTCTATGCTTTTAGCGGCGTGGGAGAGCATATATCGGTCAACAAGTTCTTTGTAATGTTTAGGCAAGTCTAATCGGGTGAACTCAGCCGCTAAGGCTCCTGTTGAGTGCAGCACATAACATTCTGGCTCCAAAATCTTTGCAACCTCAATGGAATGAATTAGCGACTTCACAGAAGCCTTCCTAATGTATTCATTTGGGGAAGAGGGTTCGATCGACCAAAGAGGTAAGTGGACACTGTAGGTTATCTCTTCCTCCTTTTTCATTTCCACGAACTTTTCCATTACCTCTTCATTTAGGGAGCCAGGTAGGACATAGCCTATGTCCAGGGTTAGTTCTAAAAAATGGAACCCACCCTTCACAGCAGCCATGCAAATTTGGGGAAAGTTAAATTTGCTGAAGTCAACTAATCTCTCTCCGGTGATGAGGCTCATGACATCGACAAATTGTAGTGGCTGTATTCCAAACCTCATTATAAACACCAGCTCCTTAATTTACCATGGTTTTATTATTTTACCGCTTTCTGAATCATAAATATTTTCACCCATATCTCCGGTCCCCTTTTTCAAAACCAGCATGTTTAAGTCAAAGTTCTCTAGACTACATTGTGGAACTACATAATGACATTTTAAGCAGGCGTTCTTCCACCATTGAATGAAGCCAGCCAGAGACCGCGTCTTCAGGGATCCCATCCCTTATCGCTTTCATCACGAATCTAACCATTCATCAAAGGCCCTCTTCTCGATAAGTAAAGCCTCAACCATAGCAAACAACCGTCAACACCATGCCCATGTTCTTCAAGTTTGCCATACCCATCATCAAAATCCACCCTCCGAATGACGATTTGTCTGTTCTACAGCCAAAAACCGGCAAAAGAAGATAGAAAGCACAGCCAAAACCGCTACTCTTCCAGACCGTAATCGCTACGAAGGCGAGGATGCGAACCTAACACCCAGCACCATTATCGTTGACAGTTATACCATCAAAACATATTTGGATCCAAATAGAGGGGCTAGTAGGCCTCTGCGCACACACATACAGCTAAGGTTCTACCCCTCGATCCTTACACCTTCTTCTGCTTTTCCAGCGGCAAAAGCCAATCCACCCGCATCTTCAATAGCCCTAACAACATCCTCAACCCTGTTTTTGGGAGTTAATGCAACCATGAATCCGCCTCCTCCGGCTCCTGTCAGCTTCGCGCCGTAGGCTCCAGCTCCCCTCGCCGCATAGATTAGCCTCTCAAGCACATCATTAGAGACGCCGACAGCCGAAAGCAAACCTTGATCTATATTCATCAGCTCGCCTAGAGTTTCCAAGTCTCCAGATTCCAAAGCCTTGCCGGCTTCACAGACTATTCTCTCACTAGCCTCTAAGATCGGATCAAAAACAGACGAATGCTTCTCCCTTAGCTCCCGCACCATACCAACCAGTTTCCCTGTTGAACGCGCCACCCCAGTGTTCCCGATAACAAGTTGAAGGTCTAAACCTACATTTAGATGCGTGGTGCCCCTGTCCCGAACGTATTGAAGAACCCCACCGTAAGTTGAGATTGCAGGATCGATGCCTGAAGGCGTGCCATGTATAAGCCTTTCGGCATCATAAGCAAAGCGGAAAACATCATCTTTAGATAACTTTAAGCCTAGAAGCTGGCTTACAGCGGCTGCTGAGGCGACCGCGACAGCAGCAGACGAGCCTAAACCCGCCTCGACTGGTATGGCTGAGTTTATATTCACGTCGACCCCTATCTTCTTCCCCGAGAGGTCTATAAGTCTTCGAGCAATCGTTTCTATGGGTTTAAGCTTTGCTTCTGCTTCTGGTCCGCCTTTCTCTACTTTAAACTTCTCATTATGGAAGTAGCCTGAGATCTTCAGGTCTTCAGATTTAACGTGTACTGCTTCATCACTTCTCAACTCTGCCGTGACGTAGGCGCGCTTATCGATTGCTACAACTATGGCTGGCTTACCGTAGACGACGAAGTGCTCTCCTAGGAGGATAACTTTCGCTGGTGCTGATGCCTTAATCTTCACATGCTTGTTCTCCGGTCATTTTGTGATGTCGATTGATGCGTATCCTACAACAGATGATTTATCGCCCGTAATGTCCCCACTTGTCTTATAACACAGGAGTTCAGCGTTTCTTGCGTTTAGTTTCTTCGCTGCTGTGATGAGAGCTATGACAGGGCCGAAACCACAGGCTGAGATGCGGTAAGACTCTATGGTTGAGTAGAGTAGTCCCTCATCCATCTTTAATATGGCATCTATAGCCTTTCTATCCTTCTCTTCGGCTCTTTTCTGAGGCTCATAATGCGTCATGTCTGTTGAAGCTATTACCACCGCGTTCTTGCCAGCCAAAACCTTTGCGAGGACGTTTCCTACATCCCTACTCGACTCAAGGTCTTGCATTAGGAAGCATATCGGAACGAACTTGAAGGATGAACCATACAAATATTGGAGGAACGGGATCTGAACCTCAATCGAATGTTCATAATGATGAGCAGATTCATCCGCATCAATTATTCCAGATTCATGTATGATTTCTTTGGCTGTATCTGAGTCAACCTCCACATCGCCAAGTGGGGTACGCCATACCCCGCTATCAACAGTCGCTAAGCCGCTTCCAACACCGTGATGATTAGGTCCTAAAATCACGAATACATCTACCTTACCATCTAAAGCAAGTTTATAATACGAATTGGCAGCAACAGGCCCAGAGTACATGTATCCGGCGTGAGGGCACACAAGCCCAACAATCTTTCTTGGACCATCTTCAAGAACCTTAGGAACCTCTCCAGATCCAAACCTGTGGATGAAACAGCTCTCTATCTGCCTCCTTAAAGACTCGCTTGAGCCAGCGTAGAATGCTCCGGCTTGGCTTGGATATCTAACTTTCTTATACAACTATTCTTCCCTCCTGAATACAGCGAGGCATAAGCCAAAAGTATTATGTGTAACTCGTAATAAAAATACCGGTGGAAAATTGTTCATTCTTCTTCTTGGGGCATCTTCTCAACTAGCTTGGTCTCGAAGTCGTCAATCGAGATTGGAAGGTCTCCATCCGGAGGTATCCCCCCTTTCTCACGTAGGATTTGTCTCGCTAGAAGCCAGTAAATAGTTGCTAAGGCTCTTCTGCCTTTGTTATTCGTTGGTATGACTAGATCTACATCAGAAAAGCCGCTATCGGTGCTGCAAAGCGCAACAACTGGGATTCCTATGCTTGAGGCTTCTTTAACAGCTTGCGAATCAGCCCTTGGATCCGAAACCAATATGACATCTGGTTCAATCCTATTCGGATAAAGAGGGTTAGAAAGCATCCCGGGAATGAAGCGCCCAATTAGAGCGGCTGCTCCTGTTACCTCGCAGAATTTAGTTACGGGTTCACGAGCGTATAATCTAGCAGCTGCAACAGCGATTTTAGGCGGGTCGAAGCGGGCTAGAAACTTCGCGGCTACGCGTATCCTTTCATCCGTCTTCTTAACGTCTAAGACAAAGAGTCCGTCCGGTCTAACGCGGTAGATGAACTGCTCCATCTCCTTAGTTTTTATCCTCGTCCCGATGTGAATTCCGGCTGATAATAGCGAATCTTGGGGTAACAGAAGCCCCTCTTCTTGAGCTGGAAAAGTCTCTCTGACTTCATCCTCTGACAACTGTCATCCTCCTAGAACGGCAATCTGGACATTCTAGTCCTATTTCCAAGAATTTCTTCGATTCGCATTAGCTCATTGATCTTAGCGGCTCTTTCTCCGCCCATAACACCCGTCTTTATTACGGGACAGCGGAATCCCACTGCGAGGTGAGCTATATGAAAGTCTGTTGTCTCCCCAGACCTGTGGGACATAACCGGGACGAATCCGGCCTTCTTAGCCGTATCCACAGTTTTCCATGCATCTGTCAAGGTTCCAACCTGATTAACTTTTATGATGATCGCGCTACCTGCGGCTTTCTCAATCCCCTGAGTTAACCTCTCAACATTCGTAACAAAAAGGTCGTCGCCACATATTAGACAGCTGTGGGCTTTCTTGGTAAGCTCAGTGAAGCCTTCGAAGTCCTCTTCGTGGAACGGATCCTCAACATAGACCAACCGATACTTTTCAATAAGGTCAAGTATGTACTCGAGTTGCTCATCTGAGCTTCTCTTAACGTTATCTCTAACATAGACGTAGCGGTTCTCCCTCTCGTTCCAGAGGGACGAGGCTGCAACATCCAAAGCCGGCCTGATCTCGAAGCCTAGCTCATTTGAAGATTCCTCGATGGCTTTGGCCACAGCCTCTAAAGCTTCGTCATTGGTCACGTTCGGAGCCCATGCTCCCTCGTCTCCTCTTCCGCCTGTGAAGCTCTCGTCGACCCTCCTAAGGATTGAGCTGAGCTTCTTATGGACAAGAACATTGGCTTCGGCGGCTTTTGTGAAAGTTGGAGCGCCGACGGGAAGAACCAAGAACTCTTGGATGTCAGGTGCCTTTCCAACGGCGTGTTTTCCACCGCCCAGAACGTTTCCAAGAGGATGTGGAAGCTCGGTAGCTAAGCTTCCACCTAAATACTGGAAAAGAGGTAAACCATAAGAGTCCGCCGCGGCGTCTGCGACCGCTAAAGAAACAGCGTAAGAGGTGTTGCCCCCAATTTTTTGGAAGTTTTCCGTTCCATCAAGTTCATGCAAGAGATTATCTATCTCCTCCTGTTCTTCCGCGCTGAGCCCGATCAATTCGGAGGCGATGATTTCCTTAACCTTCTTTACGGCTTCTTCTACGCCTCCTTCGGGAAACGGGACTGCCTCAGCCTTTCCTCTACTAGCTCCGGCAGGGGAGGATGCTCTTCCGAAGCCGTCTGCGGTTATCACATCGACCTCTATGGTCTTCTCTCCTCGGCTATTCAGGATGATTCGCGCTGTTACATCTTCAATTATTGTGGACAGCTCTCACCTACCTCTCTAGAGGTACTCGTCCTCTTCTTTTTCTTTTCTCGCCTCATAAAACTTGATTATTTCGTCAATTATTTCAACGTGAGAGAGAAGCATGCGACGACAGCAGTAGCGAGTTAAACCTAGATCATCCAAAACTTTTTTTGGATTTTCTCGCTTCTCAATCCTTCTTGCAAATTCTTCCCACTTATCACCTATCAATTTACCGCATGTGAAGCATCTCACAGGTATTATCATAATTTTTCCTCTAAATCTTCTCAAGCAAATTTACCTATAGCTCTTCTGGTCTCTAGCCCTCGCACCAGGACCTCCAAACTTCTTCGATTCTTTACCTCTCGAGTCTCCCGCAATCATCGTTCTATCATACTCCGAAAACAAAGTTTTAAGGTGTGCACTTTTTGTCCACCTAAGTAAGGCTCTAGTGATAGCCATCCTCGCAGCCTCAGCTTGTCCCATAAACCCCCCTCCTTCTACTTTGACTCTGATGTCAACTTTTTTCCAGAGATCTTCCCCGGCTATATAGAGTGGCTCCAGAATCTTTCCTCGAGCTGCTTCTGGTTCCCATATCTCTATGGGAATATTATTTATGCGGATTCTCCCAAACCCTGGCTTAATGGTCGCTCTAGCAATAGCTGTCTTGCGCTTTCCACTGACAACTAGGGTTTTCGGGATGGGCAACTTCACTCACCTACAGGGCTCCATCCGATAGCTTGGGCTATATCTGAAACCTTAATGTAAGGGCACCTCAACCTAGTAACATCAACCTCAGGAATCGTCTCTATTTCCCTTCCCATCATCTCTTCTGGGAAGCCAATATAAACTCGAAGTCTCTTATATGCTTGTTGTCCTTTAGGCTTCTTTCTCGGAAGCATGCCTCGAACGGTTCGTCGAACGATCTCATCCGGCCTCCTCGGATGATATGGACCCATACTTGGATACCCGATTTTTAGGAAGTCTTTTGCCTCCTCAATTACACTCCTTCTTTTACCAGATATCACTGCTTTTTCTGCATTAACTATTATGATTTTCTCCCCGTTCAGTAATCTTTTGGCTACTATGCTGGCCATTCTGCCCAGAATCAGCCCATTTGCATCGATTATTGTCTCGTCTTCAACCATCTTCATTCACTTGAGTATCTTCACATTTGTGCCCTTAGGATTCAGCTTTACAAGGTCAGGAATCGATAGACACTTGCCCTTGGCATTTAATATCTTCTCCTTTGCTTGATCTGAAAACGCGAAGGCTGCAACTGTAAGTGGATGATCTATTAATCCAGCTCCTAAGACCTTTCCTGGAACAATCACCTCATCGGACTCTTTAGTGTAACGGTTCAATCGGCTTAAGTTAATCTCAGCTCGCCTCTGCCTAGGCTTTGACAAACGCTCTGCTACATCTCGCCATATAGGAGCATCATTTTCTCGAGCTTCCTTCTTTAACAAGCGGATGAGCTCAACTAGGTACGTATTTGTAGCTTTAACTCGATTCTTCCTTCTCACTCTTCTCCACCGGCAATGATTCCAGTAAATCTTCGAATTTACTGTTGATTATGTTAAGCCCTTCAGACACGATTCTTTCGATAGGAAGGACGCCATTCGACTCAACATCAAATATAAAGGATTCTTCATCCCATCTCACTTCGATTGCAGGCGGTTCTGCCTCGCAAACAGTAACGCAGTCTTTGCAAAGGATGCACTCCATCAAGTTTTGCGTCTTAATCTCATCGCCATCTTTTATTAGAATCCTTCTGGGACATATGTTTACGCATTTGCCGCATGCATCACATCGATCCTTATCGATATTCATAATCGGCACATACCTATATGTGCAGACGGAAACCGCTTGCCATTTTGCGTGAACCTTGCCTTTTCCAAGTCTAGCGTAAGCTTCAAGCCTAACTTTCTGACTTCGTGCCAATTTGACCATTAGGATTTTGTCGCTTACAGGCGATATCGCAGGGTTCTCTGAAATGAGGTCCCCCGAGTAAACGGTTCTCGCATCATCTTTAGCCTCAACATCCAATGTTAAGATCACTCTGCAGAGGTTACATCCAAGTTCACTCTTGCAGCTACATTCTTCTGGCAGATTATAGGAATCAAGATCAGTCCTGAGGGGAATAAGTCCAATTCTGAGAGCTAGAATCTCGTCGTGGAGAACCGACGAGTTCTCAATGATCACAACCTCATCGATGGCCATCGCTGGAACTTCGCTGAGTATGATTCTGCGTAATGTGTTGGCGAAAGCGGAGTTTATTCCCTCAACCCTAAAACGAATAGAATCTGCATCTTTACTGATTATTTGAACCTGCATGATCGATCCTCTTTGTGAGATTGAGATCAACCTAACATTCAATAAGCGCCTTTATTTCAATCTTTCTAAAGATGGTCCAAAAAAGCGGATGCGGCAAAAATATTGAGTCTCCCATTCAGTTAGACTCTCCTCCCTCTTCGTCCACCTCTCCGCCGAGTTCCGTCATGAGGAACAGGAGTTATCTCCTCTATCCGACCGATTTGATGGAATCCAGCTCTAGCCAGAGCCCTTATAGCAGCTTGAGCCCCTGGTCCGGGGGTTTTTGCACCTGAGCCGCCTGGAGCTCGAACCTTAATGTGTATCGCCGTTACTCCCTTATCTTTGGCGATGGTAGCCGCGTGAGATGCTGATCTCATTGCAGCGTAGGGGGAAGACGCTAAACGGTCGGCCTTTACAAACATACCTCCGGAGGCTCTTGCAATAGTTTCAGCGCCTGACAAATCTGTTATGTGCACTATTGTGCTATTGTATGAGCTGAAAATATGCACGACGCCCCATTTCTCGTCCTTCCTGCTCACTTCTGTTCCCCTCTCGCTTCTATCTCTATGAAAGATCTTAATGGGTGATCCGGACTTAATAACGGGCTTGTTGGAGCATATTTTATTTGATTTTCTTCATCTCTTTGAACTAGGTAACTTGGGGAATAAACCTTCCTATTTCCAATGGCTATGTGTCCGTGGGTTATGAGTTGACGGGCTTGATAGATTGATTTTGCCAAGCCTTTTCGAAAGACGATTGTTTGGAATCTTCTTTCAAGAATATTCTCGATGGCTAAGTCTAAAACATTATCCAAGACGGCGTTTTCAGGGAGGATCCCCAAACGTTTAAGCCTCTCCAGCAGTTGAGCCTCCACCTTTACTCTCTCGTTTGGTGAGACACCTAGAAGGGATCTAGCAATTCCTCGAAACCTTGAGAGCATAGTTCTGTGATGCCACAACTCACGTTTATTCCTTAATCCGTATTCTCCAAGGAGTCGGAGTTCACCTTGTAAGATATCACTACGCCATGGAAATCTTGGGGGCTCATATTTCTTCTTCTGTTTTTTCGGATCACCCATTGAAGTTTACTCTCCTTTCGCTACTGCCTTCTTTTTAACGCCTAGAGTCTTTCCAGTTCTGCCAGTTGTTCTGGTCTTTTGCCCCCGGACTTTAAGTCCATAGGCGTGGCGATAACCGCTCCAGGATTTCAGAGTCTTCACGCGCTCAATATCCGATTTAATCTGTAAATCTAGGTCTGAACCAATCAAGTGGATATCCTTTCCAGTTTCAATATCTTTCCGCCTGTTTAGAAGCCAAGCTGGCAGATCAAACTTTTCGGGGTTCTTAATTACAGATTCGATCTTTTCAATATCTGTTTCGGCAAGAAATCCTAGACGGGTTTCAGACTTGATGTTCACTTTCCTCAAGATGACGTGTGCTAGTCGGATGTTGATCCCCCTAATGCGGCTTATAGCATATGCTGCATTTGTAGCTCCGTCTAGGTCTACGCCGGCGATACGGACGATGTGTCTGAACTCGGGCATTCCTTTTGGACCGTCCAACTCGTATTCTTTAACTAGGAAGATGATTATTTTTATTTAAACCTTCTGGTTTTAAACTTGCAAGGTCTTTTAGGACGGAGAATGAAACGGCATAAATTGTGCATTGCTTGAATACCTTTATTTTCATCATCTTGATCTATATAACAAGGATGGGTTATGAACAGATTTCTCAGGTTGAGTAAGGCGGTTCAGCTCCGTAACGCCTCCATGATTATTGGCTTGAGTGGATGGGTGAACGCTGGTGAAGTCTCTACTCTAAGCGTCAAATACCTAATCGATAAATTAAATGCCGATAAACTGGGCGAAATTGCCTCTGAAAAATTTTACATTTACCAGCTTCAACGACCTTTAGTTGTTATAAAGGACGGTTTTGTTCAAGAATATCAACCTATTAAAAATAACCTCTTCTACTGGAAAGGCGGAGAAGAAGGAATAGGTCTCGTCTTCCTTCTCGGCGTTGAGCCACATTTAGATTGGCCACGTTACTCTCGAATCGTTTTAGATGCGGCTAAAGCCTTGGGGGTAAATCGTATATATACAACTGGAGGATACCTCGTTGATACCTCTGTTACAAGCGAACCTTTCGTGACGGGTTCATCAAGCAACAGCCAAATACTTGCTGATCTAAGGAAATTCGGCGTGGAACTTGTCGATTATACTGGTCCAACCAGCGTTTACAGCGAGATCCTTTGGCAGAGCAGATCGAGAGACATAGATGTAATAAGCCTCTGGTGCGCTGTTCCTTTCTACGGCCAAGAATCAGATCCCAAAGCAGTCTACACCCTTCTTTCAAAAATCATAAAAATGATAGGTTTGAAACTTGACTTAGATGACCTAAAGCAAAAGGCAGTCTCCTTCGGTGCTTACATTCAAGGTGAGAACCGAGAAAGGATAAAAGACCTCTTTGGCGATTTTGAAAAAAGTCGTGCCACGAAAAGGCCATCCTACTTCATTTAGGTTTCCGAATTATGATAGATGTTAAGTTTTGTTCTTCAGTTTATGAGTGTGCCTTCTTTAGGTTTTGTATGTGTGTGCATAGCCTCTATAGCCCCTCTATTCGGGTCCAAATTTGTTCATTGCTCTGTGATGCGAGGAAGAAATTCGATGATGCCGCTCATTTTTTAGGAGTGGCGTGTAAACCTATATGTGTGTAGCGGCAACAACTTAATATCTTGTGGTTACGTAGTATTTGCGAGGTGATTCGTTCGTTGTTGTCGGCTTGTGTTCTGATTCGTACTGAACGTGGCAGATTTGAGGAAGTTGTTGGATCGATCCGCAAGTTGCGGGGCGTTAATAGGGTCTTCCCTGTGCTCGGAAGATACGATGTTGTAGTGGACCTTGAAGCCTCAGACCTTAAGGAGATGGGCTCCATTGTGTTGAGGATGGGAAAGCTCTCCGGGGTAGTCTTCACCGAGACCCTCGTAGAGATAAAACATTAAGGAGGGAAAAGAATGCTTAATGCATGTATCCTTTTAAAGGTTGTGCCGACTAAAGCTGATGCGATCTTGGATGCGGTCCGGAAGATTGACGGCTTAAGAAAGGCTTACTTCACGTACGGAAGGTTCGATATAGCAATCTTTGTCGAGGTTGAAGACTATAAAGAGCTGAGAGAGGCTACAACTCGGATAAACAGCATCGAAGGCATAAGAAGTACAGAAACATTAGCTGAAGCCTAAAAATCTCTATTTTTTGAGCTTCACGCGAACTTTATTAAAATTTCATCCCAAATCCAAACCCAAAAACTTTCTCTTTTTTTATGAATGGTCCGTAAGTAAGTTTGTCAGTGGCGGTGAATGCGGGAATATCGGTAGTAGCGAAAACTGTTAAGTTAATTCTACAGCTTTTGCTGGCCTCAGGTTAAGTACTAAATACCATAAAGTTTCATACCAGGACCGTATTTCTGTGTAGTAGTTCGCTGTTGTTGGCCA
>Ga0315310_10001590_pt1 | contig 14413 bp, 10 predicted proteins | sample TDP5_MG_FD_203630 | JGI IMG/M metagenome (GOLD analysis project Ga0315310, IMG submission 203630) | Freshwater sediment microbial communities from Lake Towuti, South Sulawesi, Indonesia - TDP5 | ecosystem: Environmental > Aquatic > Freshwater > Lake > Sediment | place: Indonesia: South Sulawesi... | reverse complement strand
CAGAGCTGTTAATAGTTGGTGATGGACCGGAGAAACTCTGGCTCCAAAAACTAGCATCAAAATTACAAATTCAACAGAAAACAATCTTTCTTGGCCCCAGAAGCAGGTCAGAGTTGCTGGAACTTTACAATATCACAGACGTGTTCGTGTTAGCAAGCTATAGTGAGGGAACGCCGCGTGCATTAGCCGAGGCCATGGCCTGTGGATGTATTTGTATAGCTGCCAACGTTGGAGATGTACCAAGAATGATTATCGAAGGATTTAATGGATTTATCGTAAAAACGGGGGATCCAGCAATTCTCGCTGAGAAAATCAACGAAGTAGTATCTCTTCCCAAGAATGAAATGTCCATCATTAAAAGTAGAGCCAGACTCGCCGTTATGAACAACTTTGACCAAAGAAAATCAGCGCAAAAAATGATTGACTTAATAATTTCTGATGTTGCTCATAGATTTCGGCGTGCACAGACTTAAAAATGTTTAGAAAATAGGTTGTTTGGATTGAATAAATCACGTATACTGAAACTTGCCCTGGTTATTGAAGCGACAGTTCTTCTCAGTGCTGCATCGGCCCTTTCTAGGAACTACCAGGATAGCTGGATCCTAGAGGGATTAGAGATTCCTTTCGCGCTGTTTATGGTTACTTATTCAATTTATTTCTTCACTGAAAACAAGATCACATGGATAATTACGTTTGCAATCATCTGCAGGTCCGTCCTTTTATTGCTACCAAACCTGAAATACGAGTGGTTTCAGGGAGTGGCTATAGATTCGCACCGCCATTATAGGTTAACCCAAGACATTTATAACGAAGGATATGTCCCAAGTGGGAATCTGTACTCCGACACTCCGCTCATGCATTTGTCTTTTGCTATTTACTCCATGATAACAAATGTTTCGGTACTTCATTCATTCAAATACTTCTCCGTGTCGTATTGGCTTATATACCCGTTGATGATATACCTTGTAATGAAAAAATCGGGACTCACTGAAAACCCGTCGCTATCAAAATATGCTTTATTTATATCGTCTCTGCCAGTAAAGTCCGAAGTTGGGTCCTATATTGTTATTGGAACTCTATTTGGACCGCTGTTATCATTTTTGATTTTGTTACAATTTATTAAAATGTCGCAACAAAATAGACGACTTGATTGGGTCATTGCCATAATTTATAGCATAGCATTGGTAACTACACACACTTATTCCTCAATCATGTTAATGATGGTTCTACTTGCGATTTATGCAATAATTTTATCACCGCAAGGGAGAAGAATTTTCAATTTTAAAAAAATTTCATATGTACCTTTTATGACAATCGTGTTGATAAACTGCGCATGGCTTTCACTTAAAGCAACGAACCTATTAGAGATGATAATTGAAACCGAGATCCCTTATATGGAAAGACTATTGGGATATGAAGCTGTCGCGGGAGTAGCGATACCACCACGCCTTTTTGAGTTAGGCTTTACAGAAGCTCTCAAAGTAGCTATCATTTTTCATGGCGGAGATATGCTTCTGATGTTCTTGACGTTGATTGGCATTGTAATTGCGGCTAAGAACTTCCACACCCGATCGAAATCAACGTTTATATTCTTGTCCCTTTACGTGACATCATTGTGGCTATTTCTAGCTGTTGGACTACTCGTGTTCAATTTCGGTGAACAGTGGTATGACAGAATTCTTAGAATGACATCAACTGTATCCCCGATATTCGCCAGCATACCCTTCTTTCATATGAAAAAAGGGATACGTAACACCAAGCTGGCCATATTTCTTATCGGTTTGGTAATATTAGCTCCTATTCAGCATTATCGATGCCAGCCACTCGTACCCCCGGCGAGTGCCTACTCCAAAGATTTGCCAACAGATGAGCCTGTTGTTTATATCAACATCGTGAACTCGGCATACCAGATACACATGATAAAACATTCCGAAACATATTTTCCACAGGGCAAGCTGATTGCCTGCGACAGAGTAACGAGAGATCAAATATTTGGACTAACAAATCGCACTTTTCCATATTCGCATCTGGCCTGGTATTATCCACTTGAAATGGGTGCCACCGAACGGAGATATGATTACTTCCTTATACATCTTCCTGGAAAGAGCGGAGTGTTATTAGAGAAGGCTGAAGCGCGCACAAAGAGCTTAATCTATGACGCCATGACGCATTCGAACATTCTATACACGAATGCTGAATCATACATACTTACTAACCCACTCATGATTTAATCGTTCCTAGGGGAAACTAGATTCGAAAGTAAAATAAGGATCACTATACGATTTTAGAATGATCCTTGATTGCCCTCAATGCTAAGACTTATTCTCTTTTCTTGACTCTAAACGAAAATTAACTTTTCACTAGGGCGTTCGAAATGGTTAAGTCGTCTGCATAGACAGTTTTAGGGTATGTATCAGTTTCATCGCAATATTGCTTCACTGGAACAAGATAATACTCGTCTTGCACATGTCTCGTTTTACAGTCCTCTTTGTAAATGATCCGATAACCGTTTAACCAAAGAGCGACTATTCCGCTTGAGGAATGCCTCTTGACATAAAACTTCAACTCGAACCACTGTCCTCGAAGAACTTCTCCTGCTCTTCCGTACATTACATAGCTTGACTGCCCAATAGTATTGTCTTTGTGCCCTACTTCGAAAACGTATTTACCATCGCTATATTTTATATATACAGACAACATCCAGTCTATGTTACGGTCTTTATCCCATTCTCTTATTTCAATAAGCTGATTCTGTTTATAATTCTCTCCGGTTAATTTCCAGTCGGATGGTAAATAATACCACATCGACATATAAAGTTCTGAACCGAAAAGTGTTGGATAACCATAAATTTTCATCTCCGCTCTTCGAGACTTTGTTATATCAAAAAGCTCCAACAGCAAACTCTTACTTGACGAATGCCCAAAATCGACAATTCCAAAACGTGCACCTGTCTCTCCGCCCGTTCCTCCAATCCAATGATTAATTGTCCAAGAAAGACGATGATCATCAACTTTTGCGACATCTTCCATACCACTTCGGAAAGTTATAAAAGAAGCCGCACGCACGGTCCCTGAAGATGGGATCGATATACTCCATAATGAACCCGAACTCGATGAACTAACTAAACAACCCATGATGAGAAGTAATGCAGGAATCCAAACGGATCGCAACCAAAGCCAAATATCTCTTGACTTCATTCTCCTTGATTCTCCCACAAGATATGAAACATAAATCTTCTGTCTTAAGATATATATCTTGTGGAAGAAAGAAAGAATTGAATTAAAACAAATAAACTTTACACTATATTCGTTGAACGAAAATACAGCAACGTTAAACCTTAGTTTGAGGTTTCTTTGGTGCGCGTCCTTGTCACAATATTTGAACAGCTAGTGCCCATAAGCGGCGGGGGAACCCCAAGAATCAGTAGCATCATCGACGCTCTCGTTAGAAGAGGACACGAGGTTTCAGTTGCGGCGTCACTGGTTGGAAATGTTAAAGACGCCCTTAAAATCTTAAAATGTCATGAGGTGTTTCCGCTCAAGAACGTGAGTAGACTTGACAAAAATAAGATGGAAAAATATCTTTTTTTCCATCCTTTTAACATATCCAAAATTGTATATGGAGCAATAAAAGTAAAACCAGACGTTATTGTCGCTCACAATTCTATCGCAGGCTGGGCAGAATTATTGGCCAAAAAGGTTACAGACAGTCTCGGGGTAGTAGATATGACCGATCTGCTTTTTGAGTATCTTCCATCTTATCGCGATTTTTCTTGGGCATACTACCTTCAAAATGTTGGTAAGCAGATCGAGAATAAGGTCATACAAGAAGCAGATAAAATCATAACTATCAGTAATGCCATGAAAGAGGTGCTGGTTCAAAAAGGGGCCAAGCAAGAAAATGTAAACGTTGTTTACGATGGCGTCAGACCAGATATCTTCAAGCTATGTAAAGAGGAAGCGGCGATGTTGAGGCAAAAACACGCGGTTGAGGCAGAAAACGTGGTTATGCATCATGGAGTGATTGATCCACAAGATCAACCTGAGATCATAGTGGACGCTGCAATGACAACTCTAAAGGAGCATCCAAAAACTATGTTCTGGCTGATAGGTGACGGCGCCGCGATTCCAAGTATTAAAGAAAAAGTGAAAAGAAAAGGAATAGAAAAACGCTTTTTCTTTTCAGGGTGGGTACCTTTCGAGGAAGTGCCGAGCTTCATCTCGGCCTGTGACGTGGGCTTGGTCATTTTGCCAGACACCATTTCCGCCAGAATACGGGTTACCCTTAAAGGCTTTGAGTACTGGGCCTGCGAGAAGCCGATAGTGGTTTCTGAGTTGCCAGCCCTCAAGGAGATAGTCACGTCTGGGAAGACGGGATTATTTTACAAACCGGGAAATCCCGAGGATCTAGCGGAAAAGATCTGTGTTCTGTTAAATGATAGGCATCTATCGATAGAGATGGGTAGGTCTGGCCGAGAATTGGTTGAGAAAGAATATAGTTGGAGTAAATTAGCCACAAAATTTGTGACCATATGCGAAGGTATGCTATAGTTGAAGATCATTAAGAGGATCTTCTGGTTTTAGATTTAATCTCCTTAAGACTACAATTGACTTTTGTGGAGCGCCCAATGGTTTTGTTCGGTCTTTCAGGTATCGCACTTTGCGCGTCTACTTCTCTCTGCCCTACTCATGATTGCTGGGATTCAGTCGTTTCTAATCGGGTTCATCGATGATATGATAGCCAACTTAGGAGCTGAATGAAATCGTAATAGGATTAAGTGAGTAATATGACCATACGACAGATTGACCGGTCGATCAGTTTACAATGGATTTTGCTGTTAATGATCGTGGTCATCGGAATCATTTTGAGAGTGGAAGCCCAAAATCATCTCAGAGTTATCAGTCTCGATGGTATTATGTATATTTACCGGGCCTCATCTGTTCTCACTGGAGTAGGTCACTTTGAGAGAAGGGGGCCACTGTTTCAGCTTCTGCTCATAATAAGCTATAAAATATTTGGAGTGAGCTTCGAATCCTCTGTTCTTGTCCCTCAATTCTTCGGAAGCATCGTCCCAATACTCCTGTTTCTCCTGGGAAAACGCTTTTTCGACTCAAGAACAGGGTTAATCGCAGCCGTACTGGGAGCCTTCAACCCCCTGCTCATCAACCTATCCTCCTGGGTGTTGAGAGAAACCCTCACGCTGGCTCTGATCTTAATGCTAATTCTCGCGGCTCACTTCGCTGTTGAGATACGATCAAAAAAGAGAAGTTCAATTGCCAGTACAATACCTGGTTTCCTATCAGGACTACTAATTCTAACTCGTGAGGAAATGGTGTTTGTTATTCCACCTGCATACATCGCATATGCGTATTTTTGTGAGAAAAAACGCCTAAATCTCATGGTTAAAACTAGTGTTTTCATAATTACCACTACGCTTGTTATGATACCATGGCTGCTTTACTCCAGTACGCAATTTGGAGATCCTTTTTACAGTTACTGGTTTTACTTAAAGAACGTGGTAGGTGGTGTTGGCACGGAGGTGCCCGGCGCAGAGGGTGTATCGGTTCCGGTCTTTCCATGGCTTCTTGGAATCTTGCCAGCGATTTTATTCGGGCTTTGGAGAGAGATGATAGAGTTGCCAGCGGTTCTCTCGGTACTCGGATTTTTGTTCTTACCCATAGGCGTCATGTTAACTGTGAAAAAGAGAGCTATTTGGGTGATTTATTTTATAATGGCTTCGGACTTGTTTATTCTCTCACCAATTATGTCCTTGCCAGGGTATTTGGATCGGCTATCGATGCCTTACCAATGGATCGATGTGAGTCGATTCATCTTCCCATCAGTGATGCCCGCCATCATAATTACAGCCTATGGAATCAGGAGTCTCGTTCCTTTCCTCGCATACCCAGCAAGGTTTACGGAGTTTCTAAAAAATTGAGGTGAAGTGTTATGCCGTTTGGCTTTACACCATCACGTATCAAAGGATTGACAATTTTAGGCCTTTTCATACTGGGGGCCATAGCTTATGTTCCCCCATATGTTCTCATTTTAGAAGATTTTGATAAGAGATCTGCGTCACCATTCATTGAAGTGGCAACATTTTTGAATTCCATGGGGGGTAGAGATGGAGTTTTCACCATGCATCCCGATCTGCTGGCAAGATACTACAAGGGGCCGGTCTATGAGCTACCCGAAAAAGGCGAGTTTGAATACATCCTTGAAGAGGCCAAGAAGAAGGGAGTAAGGTATCTAATCATAGATAGCACATCAGTTGATTCTCTGGACCTGTTTGAATTGTACTTCTATTCTGTTTATGGCGGTCGGAGAGGGATTCCCTTGGAATTTGTGCTGGTGAAGGATAGAAGAGCGGTATATGCTCTCTATCTAATCCAGACGCAAGTGTCGTTTAAGGCAGCCATCTTTGGTCATCTTGAATGGGGCTTCCAAGCTTCATGGGAAACGACACTAGCTTTAATAGGTGCGTCTACAAGCACATTTGATGATACAACCATCATTTCGAATATTGATTTTTCAGAGTTTCATGTCGTGGTTTTTGCCGATTTTGTGCGGCCCCTCGACGACGCAGAGAGGTTGCACCTCGAAGAGGCCGTCGAAAATGGGTTGACAGTCATAGTTTCCGGCCTTAGCCCCTACTTCCTAGCTGGCGGTACAACCAATCTGACGAGAATTTCCTCGTGGTTTGGGGCAAGTGTTTTCTCCGAAGCCCCACGAGAAGCGAGATGGAAGGTAGGGTTCACCGAGAACGCTACAGAAATATTGAAGGATTTGGATCTGAACCGCGAATACGAATTTTATAAGGATAAAGACTGGTCAACACCGACTGGATGTCTCGTAGAGCCCGAATCGGTTATCTACGCTTACAGGGTTAGGGATCAAGCAGCAACGATTTTCTCGCACAAGTTTGGAAAGGGCATCTCAATATTCAATGGTCCCCGTCATGGGTTCAGGTCTCCAGATGCACAGACGTTTGAATTATTTCTACGGGCTCTCATTCTTTCTGCGTTTGAATAAACACTTTCTTATGGGCGATCTCGTGTATAAACAGCAATTTACCGAGTGGTACAAATTCAATTATGGCTAAAAAATCTACAACTTTGAATACTTTTTGAAAACAAGAGTGAGATATTAACCGAAGAGTCGGTAAGGAATGAGTTCTAAAAATAGAATTGCATGCGTACGTTATACATTCCTACCATTGGTTGAGACATTCGTTTATGAGGAGATCAAGAACATTAGGCGTTTTGAACTGATAATTCTTTGCATTGATACAAGGAACCTCGACAGATTTCCCTACAAAAACATTAGAAGCTTTCCCATTCTTTCTACGCCAACCAAGAAATTCAACACTTTATTCTTTAAGATAACAAGACATAACCTTCCTTCAGTATCATCTTTTTTCTCGAGGATAGTTAAGTCTGAAGATGTTCAGTTAGTACGAGCTTATTTCGGAGTAACCGGGGTAATGGCACTTTTCTTGAAGAGAAGATTTGGTATTCCGTATGTGACATCCTTTCACGGTTGTGACACGAGACGACAACTCTCTTGGTTATATAAAGAACTCTTTAAAGAAGGTGATTTATTCCTTGTTCGATCAAAACAAATGATGTATGATCTGAAAGAAATGGGATGTCCGATTGAGAAAATAAGAGTTCAGCACACTGGTGTAGATGTAACAAGATTTAGCTTTCATGAAAGAAAACCCATTACAAAGAGTGAAAAGGTCAGGGTTCTATTCGTTGGAAGATTTGTTGAGAAAAAAGGTCTTCAATATGCTATTAAAGCCTTTGCCAAAACCAAGAAAGTTCACAAGAACATTACATTCACCATTATTGGAGACGGACCTTTACGCAATGAAATCCAGAGGCTGGTACAAAAGTTAGGCCTCTCAACAGATATACATCTGCTTGGCTGGCGACCCCACTCGGAAATTCCAAGTAGAATGATTAATTCACACATCCTCATCCAACCCAGTGTTACGGCTACCAACGGTGACAAGGAAGGTACTACAAACGTATTGATAGAAGCACAAGCCACAGGTATGCCCGTCATTTCTACTTTTCATGCTGGTATTCCGGAGGCGGTACTTAACGGTCAATCTGGTTATTTGGTTAAAGAGAAGGACGTAGACGGGCTGTCCGAAAAATTGGATATTTTGATCGAGAACCCAGGTTTATGGGCTGAATTTGGTAAGACTGGAAGAAAGCTCGTCGAAGACGAGTTCAATATTCATAAACAAGTGGCGAAGCTTGAAAAACTGTATGCGGAAATGGTAGCATAGCAGTAGAACAACTATAGACATTATAGCGGTTAGGAAAAGACCATGCGCGTAGATGATTGCCGTACTGGTCTTTTGTGACAATTTATACACTTCATGTACACAATGATCGAAGTAATTTGAGGCGAAACGAAGTGAAGGTGTTTGTTACGAACCCACCCTGGCCTGGACCGGGATATGGAGCCAGATCAGATGTCCGATGGCCGCATAAGAGAAAGGACAAATACCTGGAATATCCAATCTACTTGGCATACGTTGTAGCTGTTCTTGAGAAGTCGGGGATCGACGTAGAGTTCATCGACGGAGTCGCACAAGACTTGTCGATACAAGCTTTTGTAGACGCTGTTAAAGAAATCGGACCAGACATTGTCACCATGGAATGTTCGACTCCTTCAATTTATTTCGACCTCTTGACCGCTGAGAAATTGAAAGAAGAATTAAGGGATGTCTTTATAGTTTTGGTGGGTTCGCATCCTACATACTTCCATAAGGAGATCTTGACTCAAAACAGTTTCGTAGACGCGATCGTCAGAGGAGAGTTCGACCTAACCATCAGAGACCTCTCCTTTGCTCTTTCAAACGAAGAAGGACTTGAGGGCGTGAAAGGAATCTCGTACCGAGATGATAGCGGGGTTCACATAAATGCAGGCAGGCCCTTAATTCAAGATCTGGACGCCCTTCCATTTCCGGCGAGGCACATCGTGAAGTCTGAGAGCTATAGAGAGGCTGTTTTCACTGGTAAGAGATGCACGACGATAGTGAGTTCTCGGGGTTGTCCATACCAATGCGTTTTCTGTCTGTGGCCCAGAACCATGTACGGCAGAAAATTCAGAGCTCGAAGTCCGAGAAACGTTGTGGATGAAGTTGATCATGTAGTAAATGAATCCGGTGTCGACGAAATATACTTCGACGACGACTGTCTCACGCTGGACAAAAGACGATTGATGAAAATATGTGAAGAGATTAGGAGACGGGGCATCGACGTGAAGTGGATGTGTCAAGCCCGAGTTGATAACGTTGATCGGAAACTCCTTAAAGAGATGAAAAAGGCGGGCTGCCATTACATAAAGTATGGAGTTGAGTCGGGATCCCAGAGGATGCTTGACGTGATGAAGAAGGGGATCACCTTGGAGGACGCTAGAAGGGCTTTCAAGGTAACTAGAAAGATTGGAATCAAAACGCAAGCATTTTTCTTATTTGGCCTGCCTTGGGACACCCATAAAACAATCAGGGAGACAATAGAATTTGCAAAGGAACTAGAGCCAGACAGCGCCCAATTCGCCATAGTAGTTCCCCACCCCGGCACAGAGCTCTATGATATATGCCTAAGGAAGGGGTGGCTAAAATACGACTCTTGGGAAGACTTCGACTGCCGCAAATCCCTCATCGAAACAGAGAACCTTACAGCCAGAGACATAGAGAAATACCGCATAGACGCGTACAAAGAATTCTATTTCAGACCAAAATACATCTTCAAAACAGCCCTAAAAATGTGGAATCCTAAGGAAGCAAAAAGAATTCTCAGAAGCGCCAGATCAATAATTGAGAGGATATTATACTATAAATAAAACAGTTTCTTACGTACTTATCTGTTAGATTCCTCCCAGAGCAAGCAAGATCTTTCAAATTATTAACAAGATGTAAGAACTTTTCCTCGAGATAACTCCAGCAAGCTGCGGTCAGTTATATCGCGGGCTTGTAAATTGGTGAGCGATCTTAGTATATTGCAAGCCACTGCTCATTTTCAACCCAAAGAGTATGGAGGGTTTGAGCATTACTTATGCAAAGGGTTGTCGGAACTTGGTCACAAAGTACATTTAATAACATCCGACAAGATAGCTCCTCGATTTTCAAAAGATAAAACTTCTATTGGAATCGGCCAACAGATCGTAGAAAAATATAAGATTTACCGATTTCGAACAATATTAGAGGTAAAAAGTGTTCCTTTTGTAGACTCTGGTGTAATCAATTTTTTGTCAGATCTGGATTTCGATGTCGTTCACGCTCATGAAGTCTATCAACCAATAAGTCTACAGTCACTCCATGTTGCAAGAAAGAGGAAAAAGCCTTATGGATTTACGCAGCATCGAAATTACTGTCCACAAAGTCTTCAAGGGTCATTTTTCCGACTCTTCTATCAAAGTATTGGGAAAAAATTAATCAATTCTTGTGATTTTATCTGTGCTACTTCAAATTCTGCTGCTAATTTTTTGAGAAACTTTGGAATAAAAAGACAAATCGAGATACTTCCCAACTGCTTAGATGCGAAGATGTTTAGGCCAAACATCAAAACAGATCTTGATGAGAAGATGGGATTAAAGAATCATAGAGTAATTCTTTCTGTAGGAAGGTTACATAAAGAAAAAGGATTCGAATACCTGATCAGAGCTTTCAAAATGATCAGTGATAAGTACCATGATACGAAGTTGGTTCTAGTTGGAAGGGGCGATGAAAGAGAAAAGTTAGAATTGGAAACGGCCAAATTCAACATTAGAAATAACGTTATACTCATAGATCACCTTCCACACCAAAAAATGCCCGAGTTATACAACATATGCGATATTTTCATCCTTCCAAGTATAGTTGAACCATTTGGAATGGTATTGGTAGAGGCAATGGCCTGTGGCAAGCCAGTCGTTGGATCAAAAGTTGGCGGCATTAGTGACATCATCGATAACGAAATAAATGGTTTTCTGACTGAACCCAGAAATTCAAACCAACTGGCTAGGAAAATCGAAATTCTCTTATCAGACGAAAAGTTGAGAATCAAGTTCGGTAGAGAAGGCAGAAAAAAAGTTGAAAACATGTTTTCGTACGAAGAGATCGCAAAAAAAGCTACAGATATTTATCAACGGGTTTTGGAAAGTAAATGAACTTTGAGTCAGCAAAGACCCATGTATTAGAGAGATTGGATCATTAATGACTAGGGTGATTGGATTCCATCTGCCATATTATATGATCTTCTAGAGAAACTACATACCCGTTTGAATAAACAATAGAGATGATGACGGCTTCTACTTCAGATGGGTGGAAGCCGATCCTTATGAACCACTGGCCACAAAAAACGTGGATGCAATCACAATGGTTGGTTGTGACTATTCCAGAGGGAACCTGCCGAGTAGGTGTTGGGGGACTAATTCGCAATAGAGATGCCGCCGCGCGTAGGGATCGAGCTGGGGGGTTCTGGAACGACTTTGAACTCTACGAAACAACGCCACTAAGCATCTACTTCAACTTATAGGAGACCGAAGGTTGAAACTTGATTCAAAAATGACTTGGTTTTCTTTGTTAATCGTCGTCTTGTTAGTTCTCGTCTTGTTTGTCCAGCAAGGCCCAAACTTCACTCCCGCAAAGGATACACGCCTCAGTAGTTTCGGTGGTTATAGTATTATCATGTCAAACGAGGATAAACAACGGCTTCATGAAGGTTTGCTTAAACCTCCAGATATATTTGTGAGCCACCATTGGCATGGTGGACACGTAGAAACTATCAAAAACGCGTATCCAGACAAAAAGATCATCATCTATCGCAACTGCAGAAAGGTAAATCGTCATAGAACTGAACAATGGGCATCGCAAGGAGAGAATAGAATCGCAGAGTATGAAATCGCGGTGAAAAACAACTGGATTCTAAAGGACAGTTCTGGCAACTACATATATTCAACAAAACATGGGCAAGACTACCTTTTAGCTGACTTAGGCAATCAAGGCTGGCAGGAGTTTGTGGCGGACTGGATAAAATTTTATATCGACACCTACGGGTTTGATGGAGTGTTCCTCGATAACGGATTATTTTGTAGAGTTGACGAGTGGCTATGGAGCGTTAGTGGAAAGGCAATAAACCCTAGAACTGGAACATACTTTACAGATGAGGAAACAATTAGTTATTTCATTCAGATACATGATAAGATAAGAAACAAAATTGGTGGCAACAAACTATTAATCTGTAATGGAATCTGGCATGGTCGAAGGTTTTTTGACCGAAAGGATGACTATCTTAGGATAATGGAGAAGGGTAACATAGATGGTTTTATGAGTGAAGGAATCTTTGGTCATGGGGGACAATTCTTGGCCGAAGATGTTTGGAGGAAGGGCGTCGATTTCGTGGTTTGGGCGCAAGACCATTGGTTGAATAAAGGGAAAATCTTTGTTTCACATGTTGATGATGTGTGGAATCCTCCTAAAGGATTCACACTAGAAGAATGGTGTGCTTTCGTCTTCGCTTCAACGCTATTGGGCGTAAAGACTGAAACCTCCAAAAATAACTATTTCAGCGTCTATGGGGCATGGTTTAAAGACTACGTTATACGGTTACATAATACGGATGTTGGTGTACCTACGGAAGACTATCACATTATAGAGGGAACCCATGTTTACATGAGGAAGTTCTCGAAAGCGTTAGTTATAGTGAACCCAACCACCGTATCATATTCACTCAATCTTGATAAGGAACACAAAACTCTAGACGGCCAAACGATCTCTACTGTCACACTGGATGATCATACGGGGGTGATCTTGTTAAATATTTCCCTAACGAACTGAAGGAGATGAAGTAAATACATACGTAGAAGGACGTAATATACATAAACTCATTTATAGCAGATCTTTTTCTTCCCTTTCAAATTCTATCGGAATAACACTCGAAGTAAGGACAAAAAATTGGAGTCTACTAGCATTTCAGGTGTACATATAGAAGTAAATGACACAACATAGGGGCTACGTTCAACATCTATAGTTATGGATTGCAAATCCAAGGTTCTGAAAAATACAACATGGATACGATGATATCACCATACTTATAGATTCATCCCGAAAGGTAACAACGTGAACATCTATGTCGACGGCATTCTAGTAGAAATTTTGCCCCAACAGAACCAGTAGCGAGTTTGGAGCGTATACCCCAATGGATGATGTACGGGGCTGGAGCAATTTCCAATATCCATATGGTTGCTTACAGTTCTCTGCATAATGTTAAGGCAGTTGCGATATGAAAAATACTCCCTAAATTGTATACGAGGCAACAAGCAATGACGGAAGAGAGAGTCGAGATGCCTGATTTAGGAGCGATACCTAAAGGCGGACTGAAAGCCAATTTTTGGAACTATATTCAAAGAGTAACGGGCCAACGCTCGCTCAAAAAGTACATCTGGCAAGGCTTCATTTTTACCTTACTCTCTGGCCTTCCTACTATAGCAGGTGCTGTTATAAGAGGGAAGGCTTACAAAACGGTTTTGGGAGACGTTGGCTCATCTTGCTTGATTGAAGAAGGCGTTCGATTTTATGTTCCGCAAAAAATCTTTCTCGGAGATAGAGTGTTCATAGGAAGAAATACTTACGTAGACGCAAATCATATTGAAAGTGAGATAAGGCTGGAAGACGACGTTTACATAGGCCGTTACTGCATGCTTCGAGCTGGAGTCGGCAGCATACACATAGGTCCAAAGGTGACAATCGGTTCCTTTTGTTTCTTAAGAGGCAGCGGAGGCCTGAAGATCGGCGAAAATTCTATGCTATCTCAAGGCGTTCAAATCATTACAGCTAATCATGTTTTTAGGGATCGATCCATGCCCATCAAATTCCAAGGAACGCGATATGGCAAAGTTAATATTGGTGAAGATGTATGGGTGGGAACCAGTACTATAATTTTAGCGGACGTTTCTATCGGTAACGGATCAGTAATCGGGGCGGGCTCGATAGTAACAAAAGACATACCCAAATACAGTTTAGCACTAGGTGCTCCTGCGAGAGTTATGAGTAAAAGATAGAAATATATAAGGTGAGGATTTTGAAATTTGACGAATTCCGACTGTCCCACGAATTCAACGTAGGACTGATCGGAGCTGGAGCGGTGTCCGAGATCCATATGGCTGCTTATAAATCTCTGCAAAATGTTAAAGTGACTGCGATATGCGACATACTAGAGGAAAAAGCGCGAAGTCTAGCTAAGAAGTATGGGGTTCAAAAGACCTTTACTCGCTATGAAAATCTGCTAGAGATAAAAGATCTTGATGTCGTTGATATTTGTACTCCAACACCTACGCACGCCTCGATTGCTTGTGACGCAGCGTCTTATGGGCACGATATTCTGCTAGAGAAGCCTATGGCTCTCAGCGTGG
>Ga0315310_10001589_pt1 | contig 14418 bp, 18 predicted proteins | sample TDP5_MG_FD_203630 | JGI IMG/M metagenome (GOLD analysis project Ga0315310, IMG submission 203630) | Freshwater sediment microbial communities from Lake Towuti, South Sulawesi, Indonesia - TDP5 | ecosystem: Environmental > Aquatic > Freshwater > Lake > Sediment | place: Indonesia: South Sulawesi... | reverse complement strand
CTATTTCAACGACAAGTTTCTTTTGAAGCCTTACGTTGACTTGAGCTTTACTCATATTATACACCATTTAGCTATATGACTGATGTATAGTATTTAGCTGTATATCAATGTAGCGCTTCGATCTTTAAGTTGTGACATCTTTCAGCCTTCAAAACATCTCTTTCCATCTAAGTTTCGGCTTTGTATAAGCTGATTTTTGCTCTTGACTGCAACACATTCGCCTGAATCTTGCTTTTTGCGAGAAATTTAGACGGGAATTTGAACCCACCCCGGGCTACCATGAAACCCAAGTCATGGCGAGGTTTAAATTCTCGGGATTTTTTAGTCAGCGCGCCTCCTGGTCCTCAAAAATGAATAAGTCGTCTATTGTTGTTTTGAGGGCTTTGGCTATTTCATGCGCTAGGTTCAGTGAAGGATTGTATTTGCCTTTCTCTAAGTAGAGTATGGTTTCTCTTCTTACACCAACCTTTTTTGCCAAGTCATCCTGTGTTAAGTCGTATCTTGCCCTCAGTTCCTTGATTCTTGTTCTGAACGTCATCATTAGTCGGCCTTTCTTTCAAGGTACCAGTGCAACACAAGCAATGTCACACTCTGTACAAGCACAGATGCTACTAACGCATCTCCTGCGTTGAACAGATAGTATCCGAGAAGTTCTCTGCCGACGATAAAGACTGACAGAAGGGCTATCATGAAGTATAAGCCTATATGTAGCGAATAGGTTGCTGCCTTTCCAGTAATCCTTTGTGTACGCTCATCCTGTAAAGGAAAACCCGACCTTCTATCTTTGACCGTTCTCCATACCAGTAAGACACCGATTAAAACAATCATAGCAACTATTCCGACGCTCACAATCGGCCACAAAAGATCCGTCAGGCTTCCCTCCTCCTCGCTTTCGTCTTCCTACATTTCGTGTTGAATGTCTCTATGATGCCGATTCCTACTATCCCTACCACGGTTGCAATACCACTGTGGTTTTCTCCCAAGACCGATTCTCCTACCACCATCAAAAGGGCTCGAATCAGACACACTGAAACTCCTAGGGCAAATATCGAATATTGCCAACTGTTTATTGCCACATTCTTCTTCATCAATTCACCTAACCTCCATAGAAGATCCTTCTTATTTTCTTCCTGACTTGACTGTGCTGATAATCGATAGCAGCACTCCGGCCCCAATTAACGGATAGCCAACTATCCTTTCCGTACCAAACACAATTCCAACGACTTCTAACATCATTCCAAGGGTCAGAAGTTCCCGGTTCCCCATTCATTCCACCTCTATTATTTATTTCACACATTTTGTTATATATACCTAGCTGCAAGTTAGAAATAAATAACAACGCATATTTAAGCTTCACTATTCTAGAGGCTGACCCACGGTTGCCCCTTTGCATAACATTTGCTAGCCAAAAAACGCTCAAAAACGGCTTTTTTTGTTAAACAAGAAAAAAGAGCTTTAGCGGGCGCTCCTTTTGCCGATCAGTTTGCAGCGACTGCAGGCTTTATCCTGACAATTGCGCTTTTACAATCAGTTGAATTTTGATTCTAAGGGTTGTCTTAACGCCGAAAATTCAAGTAGATTTTTTCCTGCAGTCAGACCCAAAATCCCAATCTGAGAAATTTAAACGAGACAAGCCACACATCCCGGGCTACCACTTCGAAATTTTGATTTAGGACCATTTTTGGGGATATTTTTGGAATAGAAGGGCTCTTAGGTTGATGTCGTTTTTTCCTTCTGGGAGAAGTTTAGGTTTGTTTGGACTGATGATGCTTTAAAGGTGAGAAAAACTCTTGAATCTACATTGAGTTGCATCTCATTAAATGACCTCTTGGTTATCTGCACAATGAACTCTTTCCCTGCTCTGACCCTTAGCTTCACCACGGATCCCAGATCTGATATCTGCACGATTCTGCCCTCAAAGGTGTTTCTAGCACTTGAAACTAGCTGGCGAGTGGACAGAACAATGTCCTCGGGAGGCACATAAAACGTTACGTTTCCTACTTTCTGGAAGGTAGCTTCAATCCGCAATCCCTCGCCGACATCAATGACTGATGTGCCTTCCGGAGAGACCTTTGAGACGCCAGAAAAAACGTTTTCAAGTCTAGCGAAGTCAATCAAGAATCTGGACGGCTTCCCAAAAATCTCTTGAAATGTGCCGATCATCTCTATCATTGCTTCATTGAGCACAGCCACTCGATGTGCCAAGTTCTCTGCTTGAAACATATTGTGGGTTGCCATTATCATTGTTGTTTTCCCTTCTCGATTAACGCGGGATAAAGTCTCTTCAACAATTGAGACGTTCCTCGGGTCGAGATTCGCCGTAGGTTCATCAAGAAGCAACAGTTCAGGTTCAGTGACTACAGCTTGAGCCAAGGCCACCCTCTGGGCTTCGCCTCCTGACAAAGCCAACGCGTTTTTATGCTCAAAGCCCGCCAACTGCACTACTTCAAGTGCATCTCTCACTTTTTGCTCAACGCTCTTGCCGTTTTCACCCCTGACTTTTAAACCATAAGCTACATTGTCGAAAACACTCATGTTGAAAAGAACTGTTTGCTGAAAAACCATGCCAATTCTTCTGCGTAGAGCCGCCCTATCTCTTGCAGAATAGTTGACCGGTGCCCCATCAATCAAAAATCTTCCCTTTGTGGGCTCCTCAAGCAAATCGAGTATCCGAAGAAGAGTGGTCTTGCCAGCACCGTTGGGACCTACAAGGACAAAAATCTCTCCGTTTTGAACCCTAAAGTTTATGTCCTTCAAAACCTGTCTTCCAGAGTATTCTTTGGAGAGACTTTGCACTTCTATGACGGGCATTTATCTTCTCGGTCCTCTCAGCTGTATAATTGTCAATACGAGATTTATTATGAACGCCATAAACAACAGAATGACCCCGAGCGAGATGGCTAGGTCGAAGTTTCCAAGATTAGTTTCAACAACTATCGCGGTCGTTAATGTCCGTGTCACCCATCTAATGTTTCCTCCAGTGATCATTATGCCGCCAACCTCCGAGATTGCAGCTCCAAAGGCCACGATAATGGCGGTTAACACGCCCATTCGAGCTTCTCTCAAGACCATCCAAGCCGCTTGTCTGTCTGTCGCGCCTAGTGACAGAGCTTTCTCCCTTATCGCTCTTTCAACGCTTCCAACAGCCGACATTGTCACGCCAGTTATGATCGGAACTGCCATAATGAGCTGAGTTATTATCATGGCTGTAGGCGTGTATAGTAATCCTAATGGACCAAGAGGTCCTGATGCAGTTAGCAGAAGGTAGACCACCAAGCCCACAACAACGGGGGGCAACCCCATAAACGTGTTTACAATGCTTCTTAGCGTAATGTCTACGAACCGCATCAAAAACTGTTTCCCTCTAAACCGTCCAAGTCCCAGAATAGTTCCAATAGGCACACCTATCAATGCGCCAATCAGAACAGCTGTTCCCGAAACCCTCAAAGACAGCAATGTTATATTCAGAATCTCTTCCAGAAAGGTATTGTTAATCATTAATCTTCACACTCTAGGATTGTGCTCTCAATCTGAATAGAAAATGAGTTGAAGACGTGCAGCAGCACTTCAACAATGAACTTTCCACAGTTGAGCCTTCCTTTGAGGAGTCTAAGGTTTTTGTGCGTCATACCATGCGAGCTCCTTCCCTTGGTCGGGGAAACCTAATTTTTGAGCTGATTCAAGGTTGCGAGCGATTGGTTTGAATAAAGTTTCTCCCTCTTTGGTGAAGCCTGATATCAGATTTTGACCTTCTTCTGAAATCATAAACTGAGCCAATATCAACGCGCCTCTGTAATTTCTCTGCGGATATTTTTCTGGATTGACAAGTATAATAGCATAGGGATTCAGCAAGATTTTGTCACCTTGAACTAGAACAGCCATGTTTGTTAACTGATTTTTGAATGATGTCCATGTGGCTCTGTCTGTTAGTGTGTAGGCTCCCTTTTCATCAGACATTCGCAGGACGGTTCCCATACTTGCACCAGCTTCCAGATACCATGCTTGAGTTTTGTTTGAAGGCACCATTGCCAGCGTACTCCATATGCTCAGTTCTAACGTATTTGTGCCAGACTTGTCAGCACGAGAAATAAATATTGCGTTGCCTTCAGCGCCTTTGTCGCTTATCCTTTTGAAAGCCTCTGTGGCGTTCGTCAAGCCCTCTATTCTAGCCGGGTCGCTCACAGGACCGATTATCATGAAGTCATTGTACATAACGCCGACTCTGTGAATGCCATATGTGCTGTTGATAAACTCTAGCTCTGACTTCTTGGAGTGTACTAGAACGAGATCAGCGTCGCCTCTCTTAGCGGCATCTATTGCTTGTCCTGTACCAAGCGAGAGTATATGGACTTCGACATTGTATTTGCCCTCAAATTTCGGTATCAGGTAGTCCAACAGTCCTGAATCGTAGGTACTTGTGGTTGTCGCCAGTACAATAACCGACTTTTGAGAGCTCAGATACTGCTCATACGCAAGTACGCTCACAGCGGCAACCGCCAGTATGATGATCGCTCCCAATATCTTTGACGGTTTCTTCATCTTTCAATCCTGCCTGAAGGGTCGTTATGTTTCAGCGTATATATCGTCACCGTTATAGATTTATAAGCATAACGGTTACATAAATAGTAAAGTATGCTCCTCCGAAAGAAGACAAAACCCACAGCAAAAGTCTGGCTTGAATACGAGGGAAAGCCAATTCTTGGCAGTGGCGGCGCCAGAATCCTACAGGCTATCAAAGAAGAGAAATCCATCTCAAAAGCAGCCCAGAAAATCGGAATGTCGTATCGATTCGTCTGGAACTACTTGGCTAAGATGAAAAACGCAATGGGCGAGCCCATAGTTGAGACGTTTAAAGGCGGGAAAGTGGGAGGTGGTGGAGCTAAACTCACTCTCTTGGGCGAGAATCTAATCAAGGAATACAATCAAGTTGAAGAGTATGTGGGCGGAGTCCTGGGTGATGAAGAGTATTGGGAGGCGGTGGGATTGAAAATAAGCGCTAGAAACAGGTTGAAGGGCATTGTCAAGAGTGTGGAGAAAGGGGACATCGTAGCTAAAGTCAAGATGGAGATTGATGCCCCAGCAACCATAACTGCGCTCATATCCACTGAAGCCGTGGAAGACCTAAACATCAAGGCCAGCGACAAGGTTGAAGCAGTGATTAAAGCAACCGAAGTCATGATAGCCAAAGAAAAATAGATATCAGGCGTCTTTCACCTTCAAATTGACACCAACCAAGAAACATCCAATCCAGTTCCGTTTTTCTTTCCCTTTGCTAATTGCTCACTGCTCACTTGGAATCGAATTTCAAGCTCAATTTTGGGATACTCATCAGAAAAGAAAGAGAACCAGGTGTTAACTCCGATATTTTGGACCGTTATTTGAACTTGTCCCGGGCTACCAAACTTATCTTTCTGGCACACTAAACCTCACTTTTGATCGATACCCTACGCCGACTTGGCTTCGGTCTTTACGTTACGGGAACTTAGAAATCCACAGAGACGGCCGCATAAAGGACAGCCGTTACGCGTTCAACTCTGCAGGGTCCACCCCATGTGCCATTTTTTTGCTGGCGCGGCGCTAGGCTGAGTATTGCTGATTGCACGATTTCCTGTGCTATAGGAGTGTCCAATCGGGCAATGGCTTGAATAGCTGCAAAGATGTTCGAGCCTCCCCACCATCTATTCCGTTTGTCCTGGGAGACCTGCTGCATAAACCTTAGAGCCTTCTCAGAATAGGGGCTGTGTCTCAGCTGGGAATGAGATGCTAAAGCTCTGATCGCGTGTAAAGTGCAATTTGGATGTCCCGCTAGGTTTCTACACCATCCTCCGCTTTCCCGTTGAGCGCCTAGCAAGACATTGATCGCTGGCTTCAGCTTTGCATCCTCTGCGTAGCCTGCACGACAGACAGCCTCAATGGTGTAACAGAGCGGGATCAAACCCCATGAGTAGCAGGAAGAAGGCCTAGGACGATCAAGACTAGATTTACGTGAAGCCCTAACCATCGTCTTGGGTCCGAACAGCGGCTCGAATTCACGATAGAAGTTCATTTCTCTAGCTCCCAATGCCAGCGCATCCGGACGGTTCCGGTCTTCATACGGACCGAAGAAGACGCATAGGTCGCAAGACGTTCTTAAGCTGCCCGGCGTCACTCTCCTAGCCCGTTCGTAGCCAGGTTGAGCTTCAAGAACCGACATCAGGTATGATGATCCTTCTTCGATTAGGGTCTTGGAATTAAAAGGTTTCAAGTCATCTAGGAGGTTGAGCACACCAGCGGTCTTGATAAGGCTATGTTCAAAGCTCCCATTGGGCAGCTGAGTCTTTAAAAGTTGCAGTTCAACGGATCTTACAGCCTCGTCATCGTCATCCCGGTCCAGATCGAGAACTCTACGAGCTCTGACCGCTGCGAGTCCCTTTTGAGCCATCAGCCACGGAATTGGATCATAAGTTAGCAACCGTTTCCCCGATAGTGTGTTATTCTCTTGCGTCGTTAAACATAGACGTAATTTCCTGCTCTTTCTTGGAGCGGAATTCTCGATACTCAACTGCCTTCCCGCGCAGGGTCATCATCAAAGTATCAGGCTCTTCTTTATCTGATCAACTATTTAAGCAAATATGAGGTTCCTCGCAATAGACATCTTGGTAGAAAACCAATCCAGATTACGTATGTCATAGGCAAAAATCCGCCTAAAGATGTTTTCCGAGTGGACGAAAACGTGTAACCTTCTCAGAAATCAAAGATATAGATATGGATAGAAAGATCGGCACACAATAGTTTCATTTCGGAAGCCTTATGTGTTTGTATTACAGCGCGTATTACGGTGCTTTAGATGAGCATTATCACCATCAGAGTTACAAGGGATGTCAAGGAAAAACTGGAAAAATATGATGTCAATATCAGTGAAACGGTGAGAAAATTGCTTGACAAGTACCTCTTGGAGTTGGAGTTGAGCGATCTTGCTGAAAGGCTCGAGTTGTTGAGAGAGCGTTTAGGCGGCAAAATAGACCCGAAACTGGTAGCAGAGATTGTGCGCGAGGACAGGGAAATACGGTGAACTATCTTCTTGACGTATCAGCGCTCATACCTCTAATCACGAGGCGTGGCAAACAGTTAATAGTTGATGCATCCCTTGAAAACTTAGCTACGACAGACCTTGCGATATACGAAGCCTGCAACAGCCTCTGGAAGCTTTCAACGCTACTGAAGTCCATATCTTTGAAAGACGCCGTGGATGTTGCGACCACGCTTGAAGACTTAGCCATGAAAGGTGTAATTCAGCCAATAAGTTACACTCAGCTAGATTTTTCTAACACACTTAGCAGAGCCCACGAGGAGATGCAAACATTTTATGACGCTTCATATGTCGCAGCCACCGAGACTTCAGAGGCTATCTTGGTAACTGAAGATGAGAAGCTAAGAAAATCAGCAAGCAAGTTCGTGAAAACAATAAACTATGCAGACTTTGAAAGCAGACTAGCCCAAACGTGACAAACGGAAATTCTGGCCTGAGTTTTGCTCATATCTTACACCTCTTGGCTATGTCAAGAACTACAACGGTCAGCTACTGACCTAGTACCTCCGCATTCCTTTACCGCTATGTTCCAGCTCCTAAATGGCCTGTCCCTGTTCAATTCCAGACCACCAGACCGACATCCTTGCTTGTGTCAGGATAGGAAAGTTAGTATTGGATCGTGCCTACTGATAGAATTGTTGAGGATGCGCAATGCCAACCTTCAGCGTCTGTACCCTCCTTTCGGTTCAGTAAGACATATATGCGGAAGCATATCTGTTGTGCGTTTATGGCAAGGACCGCCGTGAATCCTCTATTCGTATGGATTAGGCAGACTAGAAACTGGAAGATGATATCAATACGGTCTATGCTGAACAGATTCCTCCAACATCTAACTACGCCCTATGAGAGCATCTATATCACGCAGTTAGGTGCGAATCCAGTTCAACTTGGAATTGTAAACAGCTCTTCCAATGTTGTGGGGACCTTAATCTCAATTCCAACTGGATGGCTCCAAGACAAATACAGCTTAAGGAAGATCTTTCTCGCGGGTCTTGTACTATCTCTAACCGTGAGCTCGATATATGCTTTGGCTACGGAATGGGTGATGATCATCCCCGCGATGCTTTTGTCCGCACTGGCTATTAAGATAGGAAGCTGTTTGACAATCTGTGACGTTTCCCTGAAGAGTGAGGACAGATCGACCTGCAAGGGGATCTGCGATGGTGTCTTCGAGACTCCTTCCCTAGTCGCGCCCGGATTAGCAGCATTAATAATCACCTATCTTGGGGGTATAAGTGTAGCGAGTATCAGACCTTTATACTGGATCCAGCTGGTGGCAGGCATCATTCTCTTCTTTTTCTTGGCTACGCAGCTGACTGAGATTGATAGGCCTAAAGTGACGAGCACGTTTGGTTTCATAGGAGACCACCGCGAAGTCTTGAAGAGGGGAACAGCTCTAAAGAGATGGATCATATTCGACATGGTGAGCACATTCTCGACAGCTATGGTGGCCCCCTTTACGCTTTTGTATGCCTATGAGATTAAGAGGGGTGACCAGTTCATCTTGGGAGGGATGATCACGACTGGCCTTGTGATTGAAATCGTGTTCGCCGCCCTGTTAGGCAACATAGCAGACCGAATTGGACGGAAGAGAGTGATCTATATGGTAGAACCCTTGTATTGGGCTTCTACTCTTATGCTCGTCTTGGCGCCCTCTCCGGAATTCCTCATAGTCTCATCGATCTTAGGCGGATTTCGGACAATTTCCAATTATATTGCAGTGACACCTCTGATGGTGGAACTGGTTCCGATTGATTGCATCGGGAGATGGAGGGGTATTCTAGGCATGTTTGAGGGTCTGGTATCCATCCCCGCGCCCATTATAGGTGGAATCATCTGGGAAACCATTGGCCCGTCCCACCTAGTCCTGATCCCGATGCTGATTGGCATGCTCGTAAGAATACCCGTACTTGCAACAATACCGGAAAAACTCAGGTCAAAAGAGAGGGTGAATGAGACCAGTGTTTAACGATGATATCGCTTGTTCTTATCGCGCGCGCCACCGCAAGAAAGACTGACGTTCTAGCTTAAAGTGAAGAATTAGACTAGCTTATGTAAACTGGACTATCTTCTCTGATTTCTCCGCACTTTTCACATCTTTTATATATCTTCCCATTATACGAGGACGATCCCAGTTCATTCCACAAATGCTCGCACTTTTCTGTACGGTCCAAGACCGCTTTCTCTTCCATGACCGAAACAATACATCAGCACGGAATATCATTCTTATGAAAATCTATTCTATAATTAAATTATATCTTTATGAGACAGGTTCTAGAACCGTGATCTAGAGTTATTCCTCGGCTATCTGTATATGGGGCTGAGCTGCCGAACAACAAGATTCTAACCTTGAACTCTACGAGAACCAGAGAACGCTCTGAGACCTTGAATGTTCAACCTCAGTGAGCATGAATCTTTAAAAGCCAGCTACGCGCAACTGTTTAACTGATGTGAAGATGGTTCTTCCAGCTAAGATCTTCCAGATAAAAGACGAAGCTAATCTCGGAATGATAGTTCAGAAGCTTAAAGACTTCCGTGAAGAGAAACCCTATCAAACAAATGACGGAGAGAACATAGATCTATTAACGGAGATTTTGGACCTCAAGGCAAAAGAGGGCTCGATTTCAGGGGTTTTCAGCATGGATCTTGTTCGCAGCCGTTATTATAGACGCAAGCTACTTGAAACAGTCGTCACTGAGGAAGCTCCTTTCTGGATTCGGAGCTACAAGGATAGAGTTTTCGCGATCGTGCTGGCGCCATCTGTGGCTCGCGGGGTAAAGAAGCTATTGACGGGTCATGTAGCTAATAAGCTCAGCAAGGTTCTCTTCATCAAACCGAACGCAATCGTCGAGGCAAGGATCTCCAATGAAACCCTCAAGGAATTACATGAGTCAAATCCGCAGGCGACTAAGCTCATATGGTTTGACGATGTTGACATCCCAGGCATAGAAAAACTTTGCTTGGCGGGATCTGACCTCGTTGAGACTGAGCTGTACCGTGATTACCTTGAGCATGGAAAGATCTGGTACGTTGTCTTTGAAGTTCAGAAGCGTGGAATTGTAGTTGGGATTACAAGGAATTGTGTCGTGACCCTCTTCAGCAAAAGTACCACCGACGAGTTCCTAGACTACATCTTAGAAGACCTTCTAGCACTGATTGAATGAGCTGGTATTCATCACAGAAGAGTGGCGAGAAATCGACAGATGACGGTGAAAAGGCTTCAACTCTCAGGAAACCCAAGAAAGCTAGTTAACTGCTTCTGCTCCTCTTGTTTCTTGACGAAGTTGAATACCTTAACGCCCACTCTTCTTGCCTCAAGTTCAGATTCTTTGAGTAGTCTCTCAAAGAGTTCTTTGGCAGTCTTCTTGAGGACCTCCAAATCATCCGTAGGGTTTTCGAATGTTTCGGATCGACTTAGAATGCTCATGTCTGTCATAACCGCGACTATTCCAACAGACTTGAAGCTAAGTCCGCTTTGGGCAAGGTGTTCGTAGACTTGGTCGCATAGATGGTTAGTTTTCTCAGTAATGAGCTCTAGATCGCGCGTATTTTTCTTCAAGGTAGAAATCCTGCTTATTGATTCGACTCCGCTTCTCTCTTGAACGGGTTCGTCGTCTATTCCGATTGAGGCTTTGTGGAAATAGGTTCCCAGATTCCTTCCAAAAGCTTCGATCAATCTTTGCGCATCGTATTCTGCCAGATCACGAACCGTCCTGATCCCCATAGCTACCATTTTCTCTTCGGTTTTCCTTCCAACTCCGATAAGGCTGCTTACTGGAAGAGGAGATAGGAAGCTTTCAACTTGCTCAGGCTTGACAACCGTTAAACCGTCAGGCTTTTTGATATCAGAGGCAATTTTGGCGATTAGCTTGTTCGGTCCAATTCCGATTGAGCAGGTGAGCTTCTCGTGGGCTTTAACCTCGTCCTTTGCTTTTTTGGCTAGTTTCTCTGCCTGTTCAAAGTCTCCGTTGACTTTTCGGCTCACGTCTAAGTATGCTTCATCTATTCCAACCTGTTCGAAACGGTCAGCATGACTTCTTAGAATCCTCATTATCTTCTCTGAGACTTCGTCGTAAAATTCATGGTCTACTGGCAAGAAGACGGCATCCACATCTTTCAGCTTCTTCTTAGCCAAGTAGATAGGAATTCCAGCTTTCACGCCGTATTTTCTGGCTATGTAGTTCGCCGTGCTTACGGCTCCGCTGTCTTCACTGCGTCCCGAATATACGCACACAACCACAGGCTTATCTCTAATGGATGGATTCCGCCTTTCCTCGCACTGAGCAAAGAAGAAGTCCAAATCCACCAACATAATGACTCTGGCCTGCAAAGATCTCCACCTGATTGGAAAAAAATACCTACGACTTAGACGCTCATACAATTCTACATATCCCTTTCATTGCTTTATAGCTTTTCTGCACATCCGCTACATCTTCGCGAAGCACAGTTAGTCCAACCAGCTTTAGCTCTGTGAACGGTATTGTTCCAAATGCCGTTATTTTTTCTTTCCCAAAAGTCTAAAACCCTAGTTCACAGAGCCTTTTATGGTTTTCGCTGATATTAAGCTCATGATGCAGGGCCTTTTTCTGGCATGAAAAGCTGTCTTATGATACTGGTGCCTTGGAGACGTCATGATTTCCAGCAAGAACGAGACACGTGAAAGGGAAAACAAGATGCTTTTATCAGTGCCTTGATGTGCCCTTTTAATAAAGATAGGCATGTATCTATGATGTAACGAGAAAGAAGTATGGAGCGTATTATATTGAAGAACCCCCTGTATGCGGATTTTCCCGAGCGTGAATATAAATGGAGAATGGAGAGAGCCGCAAGGTTGTTGAAGGAAGAGAATCTAGACGGACTCATACTCACACAGACCGAGAATGTCTACTACACAACAGGGATCCAACATGTTGATGTGCTCAAGAGTATAAAGGATATGCCGCCAACCATCACGATACTTACGCAAGACATGGGGACAATCCTAATAGGCCGCTGGCCCCGATCTCACGCCGTTATCAAAGACTGTTGCTGGCCTGAGAATATAATCTGTTACAGCGAGAACGAAAAGCCTGCTGACGCCGTCACGAGAGCTCTCACGGAACACGGACTTTGCAAGGGCAGAGTGGGGATGGAGCTCGGAGAAGGTACACGTCTAGGGATTTCTACAAACCAACTCGACCTCTTGAGGAAGCGGGCATGGGAGTCAGCCAGCACAAAGGTCGTCGACGGCTCAGCGGTGGTATGGAGGCTTAGAAGCGTAAAATCGGATTTTGAGGTAGAACGTCTCAAGAGATCGGCTTATGCTACGTGTAGAGCTCTTGAGTATGCTGTTGGTATTGTGGATACGGGCATGAATGAGATTGATATGGCTCGTGAGGCTGGACGGGTTATGATGGATGAAGGAGCCTTCTGGTACAATACGCAGGTCTTGTATCCGCCCTTTTGGGCTTGCGTCGCCTTTGATGTCAAGATCCCTAAGGGGTACGTCTGTTTCGACTTTGGCGCTGAGTATAGGCACTATTTGACTGACATGCATCGGGTTGTGGCATTGGGCAAGAAGCCTTCAGAAGAGGAGAAACACTTATACAATGTGAGAGTCGAAGCGAATGATGTCATACAAAATGCAGTCAAGCCTGGAAAAAGTTTCAATGAAGTTCTAATGAAGCTGAAGGCATTCGTAGAGGAATCAGGTTGTGTGATGCCTGAGAACCACATCGGTCACGGTATCGGTTTGGAGGTACATGAACCGCCGAAGATAGGAATCTCTCCAGTGCCTGAGCCCTATTCAGGGTCAGGTATGCCGGGATACCCGATAAGGTTTGAGATTGGCATGGTCTTCACACTCGAGCCGAACATTCAAGACCTCGACTTGCCTATGTCGTTCAACTGTGAGGATGATGTCGTCGTTACTGAGACCGGTTGTGAGCTTCTAGCAGAACTGCCGCGTGAGATGCGGATCAAGGTGTAAAGACCCTAATGATAGGAAACAGGAAACCTAGATCGATTGCTGAAGGCATTTCAGCCAACCAAGAAAAGTTCAAGCTTTCCGCAGGTACTCGTCATTTGCTCGTCGAGTGAAGACCGCATTCTTCTGAACGGCTTCGAAAACCTTTTACAGGATTGAAGAATGAGTCTTTGACTATGCCTACAGGCTGGGATCTCGAGTTCATAAAGCCAAGTATATAAGCTGGGAAAAGGCAAGTATGCGTAAGACATGGCTGCCGTACGGCTGATTTAGGAGATCCAATTGCTGAATCGCACGCCTATTTGCCTGCTTGTAGACGATGGATGTCCACTTATCCACGTCTATAGGTATCACTGGGAAGACGTTCATAAAAGGCCTCCAATCACAGATGACGGCAGACCTCTTCTCGACATCATTCCCAACGATTTTCTAGATCGTTTCTGCCACGTGATGAGATTGCACGGGATCAAAGGCAAATTCTCAATCGTGCCCGCACCAGCGGGCAAAGGCGACATCGTGCAAGGTATTGAGGGGTTTGACCCATCCCTCACATGGGACTGGCTGGAGACAACCCAGCGCCGACTGAGCTCACTTTGCGACTTCTGCCCCGAGGGCATCACACACAATCTAACCTTGAACCTGGAGACGAACGACTACTATAACGAGAGCGAGTCTGATTGGTCCCAGCTCCAGACGCGCGAGACGTTGACGCCCTACCTAATCCGTGCTTTGCAGCTGTTGAAAAACGTAGGGTTCGACGCGACGGGCGTCACTTCACCGTGGAATTTCGGAGTCAAGGTCGAGCCGGAATATGTCGCGGCAATCATCGCCGCGCAGAAGGCTGTCTACAACCGTGACTTCTCTTGGTATTTCCTTCACATGCTCCACGATAAACCCGCTACTCGCCCTTGGATTGCCCATCAGAGCGGAAAGACTACCTTAGTTTCTATTGCTTCTACCGTACGAGACTGGTTTTGGGAGACGATTAACTCCCCGCGTACAGATGCTGAATATGTTTCGGCTATCGCCGACAAGATGCTGACCGATGATGGACAGAATGGTCAGATCGTGGGCGTCCTAAACTCGGGAGGTTGGCCTGTGATCCTCACGCACTGGCAGTCATTATTCTCCAACGGCCTTGAAACCGGTTTGAGAGTGTTGGATGAACTTGGGCGGCGCATCGAGAGGTGCCTCGTCGACCAAGTCGAGTGGATGACCTGCTCACAAATCGCCGCTGTTAGCTGTAGGTGGTAAACAATTGCAAGAATTCGCTTTTTCGGATATGGTCTCGTGCTTGCACCATCGATCTGAGAATGAAAGATCGAAGGGAACACGTGTCTAAGACCTTTGTCTACTAATAAGTGGCCTTAGAAGTCATTGAACA
>Ga0315310_10001588_pt1 | contig 14422 bp, 12 predicted proteins | sample TDP5_MG_FD_203630 | JGI IMG/M metagenome (GOLD analysis project Ga0315310, IMG submission 203630) | Freshwater sediment microbial communities from Lake Towuti, South Sulawesi, Indonesia - TDP5 | ecosystem: Environmental > Aquatic > Freshwater > Lake > Sediment | place: Indonesia: South Sulawesi... | reverse complement strand
TAATGAACTTGATTCCTGAGGGTGCACCCCGGAAAGAACAATTAAACACATTAAAATAATATTCATCTTGCCTCCTTTTATTTCTTATTATTATTATATCCATTTTAAATGCCCTGTCAATACCTTTAATTAGCGACCCATAAGTACTCTTGCATTTTAGAAAAATTTCATTAAAATAATCTATGCGGGTTCTATATTTTGACCCAATTCTGGGTGTAAGCGGTGATATGATTCTGGCGGCACTAATTGATTTGGGTGTAGATAAAGATTATTTGAAGCAAAAAATGAAGTTTGTGGGTAATTTTGACATAACAATTTCACACATAAACTGCTCAGGCATAAGTGCAAGGCACCTTGATTTTAAATTCAAAACAAAAATAAGTGAAGATAGATTTATTCCCTTAATTGAAAAAAGTAGGCTGTCCGAGAGAATAAAAAAAACAGCGATTAAGATAATAAAAAGTATCTTTGAAGCTGAGAAGGTAGTACACCCCACTAAACATGTGCATCTCCATGAACTTGCTGATGCCGATACACTCCTCGATATTGTCGGAAGTATGATTGCGATTGACAATCTAAAAATTGACAAGATATACTCAAGGGCAGTAAAGGCAGGCACAGGTTTTATCAAAACAGAGGAAGGCAATATGCCCGCGTTCAACTTTGCTACTGCTTATCTCCTTAAAAATTTTCCTGTTGAATTCATGCCAATAAATGAAGAGTTAACCACACCCACAGGCGCGGCAATCATAGGAACAATTGCTGAACCAAAGGATAGCCTTGTTTTCAAAAAAATCGAAGGCATTGGTCTTGGTGCCGGAACAAAAGAGTTTAAAAATTATCCCAATCTCCTACGTGTATTTATCGGCGAGATTAAAGATGAACTTACTGATGAATGCCTGGTAATTGAGACAAATATTGACGACATGCATCCTCAGGATTATGACATACTTTTTGAGCGGCTATATAAGGCAGGTGCCCTTGAGGTATTTCTTACACCAGTAATTATGAAGCAATCGAGACCGGGTATTCTTTTGACTGTGTTGTGTGATAGTTATAACCAAAAGGTCCTCGATACACTGTTTGAAGAGACGACCAGCCTTGGTATAAGAATGTACTCAACAAAAAGATTGAGATTACACAGAAGTATAATAAAAATCCCTTCGCCTTATGGGAAAATAAGTATTAAAATCTCGGAATACAAAGGTAAACACAGATTTTCATTAGAGTATCGGGATATCAAGAAGATTGCTATTAAAAAGGGTATTCCCTTAAGGGATTTGCGTGCCGAACTTATAAAACTCGTCGAAGAGAAAGTGAAATAAAGAAATTTTTATGGCTGAAACAACAAAGGAAAAGAATCATAAAGAGACAATAAAACCCGATGAGAAGAATCTTATTTACAGGGTAAACGAATTTAAAGAAAATATGTCTAAATATCGTGAACTTAGTGATAGCGAACTTATTCACCTAGTTAAAAGTGGCGAGATTAAGCCATTCGATGAATTGGTACGACGACATGAGGTGAAGATTCATGATTTATGCTATAAAATGGTCAAAAACTATGAAGATGCCAGGGATATGGCACAGGAGACATTCTTGAAGGCATATCGAAATATAAATAAATTTGATGGACATTCGAAATTTTCAACTTGGCTATATCGCATTGCGGTTAATACCTGCTTGAACTATTTAAAGGGCAGGAAGCCTTCTGAAGAGATTCATGAAGAGATTCTTGGTGGAGCAAAGGATGACCCGGTTGAACGATATAAGAATGTCAAATTAAGAGAGCAGATATACATCGCTATTGACAAACTCCCCAACGTGCAAAGGACAGTTTTCACATTACGGGCATTGGAAGATTTATCATACAAGGAAATTAGTGAGATTCTAAAAAAACCGATAAGCACCGTAAAGGTTAATTATCATTTAGCCATTAAAAATCTAAAAAATTATTTGAAAGGAAAGGTATGAACTGCTTCGATATTCAGGATAGGATTATCGAATTGATAATGGGCGAACTTAACCAACAAGAAAGATTTGTGATTGAAGAACATATAAACAGTTGTCCTGTTTGCTACGAAGATTTTAGATTTCTAAGCGAATGTTTAAAGGTGTATGAATATCCAGAGATAGAGCAATTTGATGAAACATACTGGGAAGAATTTGTCATCTCAGTTCATGAACAAATTTCTAAAGAGAAAATTCGAAAACCGTTTCCCTATCACATTATCATACCGATAGCCGCTTCGGTCATTGGGGTAATTGGGCTCGGTTATTTCTTATTATTTAGACCGTCACCGAAGCAGGCGGCGGAGCCGCATCCACCTGAGATAGAGCGTGATCCGTATCATGAAGTGTATGAACTAACACCTGAAGAACAACAGGAATTTATCAAGATGATAAATCAGCGATACTATGGTGAATAATGTTCATCACATTTATTGGTGCGGCAAGGACTGTCACTGGTTCACTATACCTCATTGAATTTAAGAAACAAAAATTTCTATTAGAATGTGGTCTGTATCAAGGGCATCGCGAAGAGGCAGAACGGATAAATCGTACCTTCCCTTTCAAGCCCAGAGAGATAAAATCAGTCATTTTATCACATGCCCACTTAGACCATTCAGGTAATCTGCCGAGTTTATCTAAACGTGGATTTTTTGGGCTAGTCTATTCAACGAGCGCCACATTAGATATAGGTTCACTCCTCCTATTAGACACCGCACATCTTCAGGAAGCTGATATAAAATATTTTAACAAGAAACAAGAGAAGCGTGGATTACCAAAGAAAGAACCTCTATATGTCATGCAGGATGCTGAGAATGTGCTCAGTCAATTTAACCCTGTGCCCTATGAAAAGAAATTTGAACCAGTAGAAGGTGTAAGAGTGACACTTTACGATGCGGGACACATCCTTGGTTCTGCAATTGTGTTACTTGAGACTGAAGAGGAGAGAATATTATTCAGCGGAGATCTCGGTAGAAAGAATATGCCTATCATTAATGACCCAACAATCATTAATGATATTGACTATTTGATAATTGAATCAACCTATGGTGCTCGGATACATCCATCGCTTGAAGGTGTAAATGAAGAATTTAAGAGATTGATTGAGACGGCAAAACAGAAGAAGAGCAAAGTTATTATCCCGGCATTTGCAGTTGAACGAACCCAGGTTTTGATAAAGATTTTAAAAGAACTCTACGATGAAGGCATCTTAAAGGGTGTGCCTGTCTACATTGACAGTCCATTAGCCACAAATGTCACGAATATTTTTAAAAAACATACCGAATGCTTTGATGAGGAGATACAAAAAAGATTTAAACATGAAGACCCATTCGATTTCGCTGACCTATACTACATAAAAGAGGTTGAGGAGTCAAAAAGATTAAATGATAAAAAAGGACCGATGATTATAATTGCCGGCTCAGGCATGTGCGAAGGTGGAAGGGTCTTGCACCATCTCATACATTCAATTGAAGATGAAAACAATATGATAATGCTGACCAGTTTCCAAGCACGCGGCACACTCGGCAGAAAACTTAAGGATGGAATAAACAAGGTTTCCATATTTAATGAAGAGTATAGTGTGCGCTCACAGGTCTATTTTTTTAGTGCCCTTTCTGCCCATGCAGATGGCAATGACCTTTTTGAATATGTAAAATTATCCAAGGATAATCGCCTGAAGAGGGTTTTCCTTGTGCATGGCGATATTGAAGAGGCGATTGTTCTAAAAGAAAGAGTGAATTCGTTAGGCATCGAGGCAGACATACCTGAAAGTATGACAACGATAGAGACTTAGTGAAATTTCTAAAAAAACAGAAATCTTAGAAGCAATAAATATCTTTTCAAAACTCTCCAACAAGGTCCTTGACAATGTAAAAAATTTATATATACTTTTACTACTTTAATCAGCGTTTTTTAATTGTTGGATTAGGTGTTGTTTTACCCCTTGACAATTGGGGAAAATTCAATATAATATGTATAGGTGTTGTTAATTAACGGATAAACCATTTGAAGTAAATATCCTTATTCAGGATATTCTGGTCTTTGAAAATTTATAGAATTGGCGGAAGGTCCACGGGCTCAAGTTACTAAGGGTGCATGTGGGGATGCCTTGGTATCTGGAGGCGATGAAGGGCGTGGTAGGCTGCGATAAGCGCCGGAGAGGTGCGAACAACCTTTGACCCGGCGATTCCCGAATGGGGAAACCCATTCCGCAGAAATGCGGGATATCCCGCCTGCAAAGACGGGAGGTCAACCGGGGGAAGTGAAACATCTCAGTACCCCGAGGAAAAGATATTCCGAAAGTAGTGGCGAGCGAAATCGGAACAGCCTAAACCGAACTGCATGTTCAAGCGGGCAAGCGTTGTGCAGTCGGTGTAGTGGGGTCCAACCGAATCTGATTGCCCTGAGGGTTGTGGAGTTACAAAACCTCAAGATAGCCAAAACCTCCTGGAAAGGGGTACCATAGATGGTGATAGTCCAGTAGGTGAAATCTTAGAGGTCTCCATTGGTTGGATTCCCAAGTACTATGAGACATGTTATCTCGTAGGAATCTGCCCAAACCACTGGGTAAGGCTAAATACTATCAGATGACCGATAGTGCACAAGTACCGTGAGGGAAAGGTGAAAAGAACCCCTGGCGGGGAGTGAAATAGAACCTGAAACCATGCACCTACAATCAGCAGAAGGACTGGACATTAGCGCAAATTTAGTCTTTAGTTCACGCTAAGGACTAAATGCTAATTGTTCATCTGACTGTGTGCCTTTTGCATAATGAGCCGGCGAGTTATCCTAACCTGCAAGCTTAACCCCGCACCTATAAACCTGTCGATTTCCTGAATTAGAGAATATTAATTGCATCAGCCAATCTGACAAAATAAGAGATTTCTTCGACAGATTCATAGGTGTGGGGGTAGGCATAGGGAAACCGAGTCCGAATAGGGCGGCTGAGTAGGTTGGGGTATTACCCGAAACCCGGTGAGCTACCCATGGTCAGGATGAAATTTCGGTGACACGGAATGGAGGTCCGAACCGGTGGATGTTGAAATATCCTCGGATGAACTGTGGGTAGGAGTGAAAGGCTAACCAAACCGGGTGATAGCTGGTTCTCCCCGAAATGCCTCTAGGGGCAGTCTTGGATGTTCAGTAGCAGTGGTAGAGCACTGAATAGAAGAGAACCCTTCGGGGTTCGAATCTAACCAAACTCCAAATGCTGCTACTTCAAAATTCAGGAAAGAGGCGGTGGGGGATAAGCTCCATCGCCGAAAGGGGAATAACCCAGATCGCCAGCTAAGGTCCCTAAGAATTGGCTAAGTGGGAAAGGATGTGAAGTGACTCAGACACCTGGGATGTTGGCTTAGAGGCAGCCATCATTTAAAGAGTGCGTAACAGCTCACCAGCCGAGTCATTTTGCGCCTAAAATTTATCGGGGCTCAAGCCAATCACCGAAGCTGCGACCCAGCACTTATTTAGAGATTCAATCATTAAAACGGTAGAATCTCTAAATAAGTGCTGGGGGTAGGGGAGCGTTCCATTGTAGGCAGAAGTCTCAACGCGAGTTGGGATTGACGAAATGGAAGTGATTATGCCGGCACGAGTAGCGATAATCCGGGTGAAAAACCTGGACACCGTAAGCCCAAGGGTTCCTGGGGAAGGTTAATCCACCCAGGGTTAGTCGGTACCTTAGCCGAGGCCGAAAGGCGTAGGTGATGGGAATGCCGTCAACATTCGGCTACCATCTAAGGTTTCGTTACCAACTATGGGGGTACGCTGATGGTAGAGGTGGGTCCTGTGTTGGAATACAGGATCTAAACATCTCAAGGGAGGTGCCTGGTAAATCCGGTATCTCTTAACCTTGGGGTGCGATAGGGAGGTCCAAAAGACCATAAACTCGCCTTGATAATCAGCCGAGAAAAGCCTCTATGTGAGAAACCTTGGGTGACCGTACCGTAAACGAACACACGTGGGCGAGGTGAATATCCTAAGGTGCTCGGGTGAACCCTCGTTAAGGAACTCGGCAAGTTAACCCCGTAACTTCGGGAAAAGGGGTCCCAGCACTTATGCAAATAAGTGCTGGGCGCAGTGAAAGGGCTCCTGCGACTGTTTAACAAAAACACAGGTCTCTGCTAAGCCGTAAGGCAAAGTATAGGGACTGACACCTGCCCGGTGCCAGAAGGTTAAAGAAGGAAGTTAGTTCTGGGGCGACCCAGAGCAAAGCCTCCGACTGAAGCCCTGGTAAACGGCGGCCGTAACTCTAACGGTCCTAAGGTAGCGAAATTCCTAGGCGGGTAAGTTCCGTCCTGCACGAATGGTGTAACGACAGGAGCGCTGTCTCAACGAGGACCCCGGCGAAACTGTAGTGGCGGTGAAGATGCCGCCTACCCGTGGTTGGACAAAAAGACCCCGTGAACCTTTACTGCAGCTTGCTATTGGATCTTTGCAGAGCATGTGTAGCATAGGTGGGAGGCTTCGAAGTTCCGTCGCTAGACGGAATGGAGCCGCCAGTGAAATACCACCCTTGTTCTGACGGAGGTTCTAATCCTGGCCTTGTAAGCCGGGAGACAGTGGCAGGTGGGCAGTTTGACTGGGGCGGTCGCCTCCCAAAGCGTAACGGAGGTGCCCAAAGGTCCCCTCAGTCCGGACGGTAATCGGACATGGAGCGTAAGGGCATAAGGGGGCCTGACTGTGAGGCCGACAGGCCGAGCAGAAGGGAAACCTGGGCCTAATGATCAGGTGGTGCTGTGTGGAAAGGCCATCGCTCAGCGAATAAAAGGTACTCCGGGGATAACAGGCTTATCGGGCCCGAGAGTTCACATCGACGGCCCGGTTTGGCACCTCGATGTCGGCTCATCGCATCCTGGGGCTGGACAAGGTCCCAAGGGTCGGTCTGTTCGCCCGTTAAAGCGGTACGTGAGCTGGGTTCAGAACGTCGTGAGACAGTTCGGACTCTATCCACCATGGGCGTAGGAGACTTGAGAGGAGCTATCCTTAGTACGAGAGGACCAGGATGGACAGACCTCTGGTTTACGAGTTGTTGTGCCAACAGCAGCGCTCGGTAGCCATGTCTGGAAGGGATAACCGCTGAAAGCAACTAAGTGGGAAACCCACCTCAAGATTAGGTCTCCCGTTCGATCCGGTGGCAACACTGGTAGACCTGAAGACTACCCGCAGACTACGGGTTTGATAGGCCACAGGTGTAAGTGCAGTAATGCATTGAGCCGAGTGGTCCTAATCAGTCGTGCGACTTGAGCTTACCTTCCGCCATTTGTAGCAGTTAGCCATTAGCGATTAGCAGTTAGCAAAAAGGAGAAAAGAAGTGAGCAGAGATTATCGTAAATTTATCGTCTGGCAGAGGTCTCATGAACTAGTCAAGAGAGTATATAAAATTACAAAAGACTTACCCAAAGAAGAGATATTTGGATTGACATCGCAGATAAGAAGGGCGGCTGTATCAATTCCTACTAATATTGCCGAAGGTTCAGGCAGGAAATCAGATAAAGCATTTGCACAGTTTATTGACATTGCTCTTGGTTCTATCTGTGAATTGGATTATTTATTATTTCTAATTGCAGAACTTGGATTTATAGATTTCAGTTTATATGAAAAGATTGCACCAGAAATAGAGGAAATTGGCAAGATGTTAAATGGTCTTTATAATAAATTGGAAAAATCTAATTGCTAATCGCTAAACGCTGAATTATCCCGGCGGCAATACCGGTGGGGAAACACCTCTTCCCATTCCGAACAGAGAAGTTAAGCCCATCAGGGCCGATGGTACTGTGCTGGTAACGGTACGGGAGAGTAGGTCGTCGCCGGGTTTTTTATTTCGCCTTTGGCGAAACACAGAATTGCACGGATGACAACGCGGATTCACACTGATTTTTGTTAGTTAAAATTGATTACAAAGAGTTATTCTCTCCTTGATGGACGAGGAAATAAGTTGTTGAAATTTTGAGTCTTTTGTTTATCATTAAAAATGAAAATAGAATTCGACAAGCAAGCAGACGCTCTTTATATCTATATTCAAGAATCTTGTAAATAAAACAAAGGAAATTGAGGAAGGTAACCTGGCCGATTTTGATGAAGATAATCGCCTCATTGAATTAGAGATTTTGGATGTCACATAAAAATGTAGCGGTGCGATTTATCGCACCAGAGAAATCAAATAGACAAGGATAGACGAATTACAGGGGATTCTAATCCCTTTGAAAGTATACACTTTACTGACAGGGCAAAAATGTATACTTTCGGAGATAATATTTAACATTTCACAACCTGATTCAAAAAAGAGCAACTTTTTAGTAAAAAAAATTATCTTTGAATTTAAAACGTATCTTGACATTACAGTAAAAAAAGATATAATCAATTTATGATTGCTCTTTTCTTAATTGCGGTCTGGAATATTGAGGTTGTTGATTCAGGAGGCTACGATGTCACCTCTATTGAGATCAACCAGAACAATTTTCCTGAAATTGCCTATGGAACAGATTTTGGTAGTAATATTTTTCTCCATTATGCTTTTTATGATGGTTCAAATTGGAATACTTATATTGTTGACTCAGTTGTTGGAGGTGTAATTTCACTCAAGAGAAAGAGTGATTCAGTTTATATTGCATACACTGATGGAACTTATCTTTTACTTGCCGGTTCCCAAAATGGCGACATATGGACTAAAGAAAACACTAACTTCAGGCCAGATGAAAACGATGGGATAAAACTTGATATTGATTCTATAGGGCCAAAAATTGTTTATCATTGTTATCCAGGAGCGGGTAATTACATATTTTATGTGCGTAAAGAAGGTGGTATTTGGCTACAGGATACAGTTCACAGATATTCGCCAGGTGATGCCGCGGGATTTTCTTTAGACCGCCAGGGAATACCCCATGTCTCTTTTTATTCATACTCATCTCCTTACGGTTTTACTTATGCCACAAAACCAGCAAATACATGGATTAAGGAACTGGTGGCAGGATCAGGGTCAGGCGTAATAGGCGCAATCTCCAGTGTGGCGATAGATGATTCAGGAAAGGTTTTTCTCTTATACCGGCGCGAGATTCCGAATCGCCTGCTTTTTGCTGAAAAGATAAGTGGGAATTGGGTTTCGGAGACCGTCAAGGACACAGCACATGCCGGAACAGAAGGTTTAGCCGTTTTTCAAAACCGGATTTTTTGCGCTTTTTACAGAATAGTTGACACCGTTAGTGCTACACTTTACTTTGCTGAACGTGTTCAACCAAACCAATGGAGTATTGAGGTGGTGGATACTGAAGGACCTGCGACTGAACCATCGCTGGCCATAGATATAGATGCAGTGGGTAATCCCCATATTTCCTATGTTGATATAAATGGCCGAGTAAAGCACGCAACGAGAATTACCGGAATAGAAGAGCGTGCCAAGATTTCCCACAGGACAAATATAAAGACAAGTTGCGTGATTGATGTGTTAGGCCGGGAGGTGAATTCACAAATATTGAACACCGGGATTTATTTCTTTGTGAGGGGTTCTGAAGTAAATAAAATAGTGATTTTGTGTAAAACATCTCGTAAAGAAATTGAAGAAAAAATGAGAATGGGTAGAATGCTCTTCCGCTGAAAGATTGGCCAGCCGCCATTTACATTTAAATCCCAAATTCCAAGCCGGGTTTTTGTTTTGCCAAAGGCAAAACGCGCTGAACCCTGGCCTGTCGCCAGGACATGGCTTGATTCAGGGCATTTCAGGGTCTAATGAAATGAAAAATTTGTAGAGTAAGGCTTTCTTGACCCGTTACAAACTGTAATGGGTAGCCTTGCAACAGTTTACAATCACAGCAGCTCCCAAATTTCCTTGACACTAAAACAAAATTGATTATAATTACAACGATGAGTCAAAAGGGTATAATAAACACCAATATGATTGGCACAGCGAAGTCTGTAATAAAAGTGATGCGGGGCGAATTAGGCAGGATTCTCGTAGCCTTTTCCTATAACCCTGCTTTCGTAAACAAAATTAAAACCATTTCAGGGCACAGATGGCACCCTGAAGAAAAATACTGGAGTTTTCCTGGTTCAGATGAAACATTAGAAAAAATTTTAAAAGTTGATGATATAAAAGATTATCTTCTTTATTATGTTGAGAAAAAGAAGGCTGCAACTTCAACAGTAAATCAGGCAATCAATGCGTTGAAGTTTTTTATGGGACTATGCTGAAAAGAAAATTTGTTTATGATGTCAAAAGACCCAGAAAAGATAGAAAACTTCCTGTTGTTTTAAGTAAAGAGGAGGTTGCAAAAATCCTTGCATTAGTGGATAATTTAAAGCATAGAGCAATACTTATGCTAACTTATTCTGCTGGATTAAGAATTGGAGAAGTGGTGAGATTGAAATCAGAGGACATAGACAGCAAGAGGATGCTGATTCATGTTAAGGGGTCCAAGGGAAGAAAGGACAGGTATACAATCCTTTCAGCAAAAGCACTTGAAATGCTGAGGCAATATTGGAAAAAATATAAACCAGCAAAGTGGCTTTTTGAAGGGGCAAAGGAAGGGAGATACCTTTCTATAAGATCTGTGGATAAGATTTTCAGAAATGCCTGCAATATGGCTAGAATAAAGAAGGATGTATCGGTGCACACATTAAGACATAGTTTTGCAACCCATCTTCTTGAAGGCGGAACAGATTTGCGCTATATCCAAGAACTTTTAGGACATGCTCACAGTAAGACAACTGAAATATACACCCACGTAAGTACTAAAAGTTTGGGAAAGATAATGAGCCCTTTAGACACCATTGAATTAGCGAAGGGGGGTGGTAAGTGAGATATTTTGAAAGGCAAAAGGGAATCTGGCAATTCTGCCAGAAACGAGATATCTTCACCAGTTGCTATTATCATCCCATATTCTGGAGCAAAATGGCACTCGGTGCTATTATAAACGAGTTAGGCGAAAAGGCAAACATAGGAAAGGATAAAAATGGAACCAAAGGATTATAAAAATAGGTCATATCTATCAGCAATTGAATCTGCCAAGTTTCTTAATATTTCTGTGGAAGTGCTTCACAATCTTGCTAACAAACAACTTATTAAAGCACAGATTGCAGCCAGCGGACAGATGCGTTTTGATTTAAGGGATTTGAAAGAGTATAAGCAAAAACTGAAATCAAGATTGGAAAAGAAAAAAATAAATATTGAACTAGTGAATATTATTGAAATAAATGGGACAATTCAAAAATTTTTCATCAAGAACTCAATGAAAATGAACGATTTGACTGACGACAGTATTCATTTAATGATTACGTCTCCACCATATTTTGATACCAAGATGTATTCAAAAGAGCCACTTGAAGATGACCTTGGAAATATCCACAATGTAGATGAATGGTTTGAGAAAATTAGTGAGGTATGGAGAGAAGTTTATAGAGTATTACAGCCGGGAAGAAAGGCATTTATAAACATAATGAATCTTCCTATAAGGTTGGAAAATGGAAGATATAGAACCCTAAATCTAGTAGGAAAAACAATAGATGTTTGCGAAAAGATAGGATTTATTTTCAAGCGTGATATAGTATGGCATAAAACAAATGCAGTGAGGGCTCATTTTGGAACATACCCTTATCCAGGAGGCATTCTCATAAATAATATGCACGAATTTATATTAGAATTTGATAAACCTGAAAAGAAGGGATATAACAAGTATGGACATCTTACTAAAGAACAAAAAGAACAGTCAAAATTGGATAAGCAATTCTGGTTATCTATAAAAAAGAGTGATGTTTGGGTAATGAAACCGCAAGGAAGTGGAGACAGGCGAAATCATATTGCACCATTTCCTTATGAACTTCCTTGGAGGTTAATTAAAGCATTTAGCTATGTGGACGAAACTGTTCTTGACCCTTTTGTTGGCTCTGGCACTGCCCTTTTAGCGGCAGCAGACTTAAAACGCAATGGAATAGGTTATGAAATAAATTCCGATATAGCTTTTGAAGCAATAAAAAGTTTAAAGAATTATCAAACAAAACTATGGTAAGGTGAAAATATGAAGTTAGATGGAAAAACAACATATGCTCAATCCAGCGACATAAAATCTCGCACATACTTGGAATACCGCAAGGATATGAAGAAGAAAGCAATTGCTGAGTTAGAAGTATTAGAATGGTTAGAAAGCAAAGTAAAACAATTGTATCCAAAAAAACATGTCAAGGTCTATAAATCAGGTGGTGATAAATTTTTGTGGTTTTTAAGGAGGGGCGGGGTCTCAAGAGAACCCGATTTTATTGCAGAAATAGAAGATATAGATATAGAATTTGAATTTCAATATGCCGAAAAGGTTGGTTTAGAGTTTTATGATTTCAAAGTGTCTAAGGTTGCTAAAAAGAAAGGTGGAGAACGAGAACCAATTAAGGATAAATTCTTTGTTTATATCCATAAGCCATTGCTAAAATATGCTATATTCAAACCCGAATGGATTTTAAAAAATGGTAAATATGGAATGGTTGAGGCATGGAGAAGTTATGCTTTTAGAGTTCCCAAGAATAAATTTGAGAAACTATTGCTATCTGATAGAGCTTTAAAGGTGCTTTGTGAGAGTATAGATGCCAAAATTTTTATTCTTAATTTTCAGCACGAATTGCTTAACATAAATAAAGAGAATCTTTCTCATCTTCTTCAAGGTGTGATTGATGAAAGTAAGATTGTAAAAATAATACCCAAGGACTTGGACAGTTTTTTTAAGGTTTGCTTCATTCTGGATAATATAAATAAAATCCCTACAAATGCCAATCTGTGGCTTATTTATCTTCTGAGTTATATTAATAATGACGCAAAATTAGAAGATATATCTAAAATTGTTTACTGCATTGACTTTCTTTATTCCAAAATAGAACTAAAACCAAATGAAATTGCTCAACTGGTTAACAAAACCAAAGAATTGCTTGAAAGAGTCAGGACATTTTATAAAAAAGACGGCTCTTACAGGTCATCGTTGAAAGTAAGCCCTTTAGACGAAACGAGATATGGTTTGTTCTCCATGAATCTATTAGAAGATTTGATTCAAGACATCATCTTCTATTATTCCGCTACAGAGTTAAAACCTGTAAGGAAGATATATGAAAATGTAGAAGATGTTGAGAAGACTTATAAATTGCTTAAAGGTGAAATAAGAAATGCTTAAGGTAAATATTTGTTTGCCCCCTCGCCTAACACAGCATAAAAGGTTCGTGCCCCTTGGGCACTCACCCAAATTTTTGCTTCGCAAAAACTTCTTTTATGCTGGAGCCGTTATACGCAATGCCGTGCCTGAAAATCTAGAAAGGACTGAAAAATGGCGAATAAAAAACAAAAAGTTATAATCGAAATATTTAAAATCTGCAACGAAAGAAACAATTTTATTTTTCATAATGATTTAGTAAAAAAAGTAAGCAAGAAATATAAATTTGGTAATCCGTTTGATGCAACAAAACTTGATAATCTTGATAAATTCCCCGATATTTTAATTAAGAATGATTACTTTATTATTCATCAAGGTAAGGGCTATCACAAATTTATCAAAGGCATTGAGAAAGCTTTTCATAAGTTTGAAACGATTCCCTCAAAGAGCATCATTGATAGGGAGCATAAGAAAAGCATATTAAACGAATACGATACAAGCGAGTCAAATATGCTTTCCGTTGGCAGCAACTTAAAAATATTTCATCACTTTTTATATGGAAACGACGAGGTGACGCCAAAGATTTATTTTCGAGAAGGACAAAAAAATGGCAAATCCGATTAAAGAAAAAATACTTAAACAGATAGAAGAGAAATTCGGAAAACTTGTTAAAGTTGGCAATACACAATCGTTGTTTTATATACCTACAGTTGATGTATATATTTATTTTCGCTATTCAGTTATTCAGAAAAAAGATACGAATAAGCCCTACTGTTTCTATGGTTTACGAAAAGAAGATATTGCATTAATGCAAGGGAAAAAGTCGTTTATATGTTTTCTTTCTGATGATGAAAATCGAATTTTTTTAGTCCCCTTTAATACATATGAAATTTATTTCAGTCAAACACCGCCATCTATTGATGGTCAATATAAGGTAAATATTCATTTTAAAAAACAGGGAACTGTATTAGACTTTGCTAACATGCCAAAATTTAGAGCTGATGGATACTTAGGATTAAATGCGCTTTTTAATATAACAAAAACAAACTTAAAAATCCCCGAGCTCGATCATTACCAACTACAATCATTAATTGGCTCAATAGGAATAATTAAAGGCTATAAAATATGGTTTCCTATTAATGATAGAGGAAAATTTGATATGAAAATTATTGATAATTCAAAATTGATTTATCAATTACCCTTATTTAGACAGGATATTGATGATATAATTTCTGAAATTGATGTGCTTTGGATTGATAAATCAAAACCAAATTCCTTGTTTGAAGTCGAAT
>Ga0315310_10001587_pt1 | contig 14428 bp, 14 predicted proteins | sample TDP5_MG_FD_203630 | JGI IMG/M metagenome (GOLD analysis project Ga0315310, IMG submission 203630) | Freshwater sediment microbial communities from Lake Towuti, South Sulawesi, Indonesia - TDP5 | ecosystem: Environmental > Aquatic > Freshwater > Lake > Sediment | place: Indonesia: South Sulawesi... | reverse complement strand
CGCTCAAAGTGCCAATCCTAACCGGAGCGTTCGGTTCAACCGACGTAGCCCGACTTAACTGGGACGGACTCGCCATAGGCGCGGCACTGTCAGGAGCACTCATCACAATCGGCGAAAACATCTGCGGCATGGACATGGACGCAAAAGTCGAAAACGGCAAGGTCACATACAGCAAAGAACTCAAACGCAGAATCGACACCTTCCGCAAATTTTGGGACGGAAGACACGGCGACGTCGTCGTCCAAACAAACGTAGAAGACCAAAGATTAGGCATAGACGTCTACGCCATAAGCAAACTCGAAGCCAACGTCATCGAACGCAAATGGGGACAGGGAGCCAAGGCCATAGGCGGCGAAGTCCGCATACGCGACCTAGACAAAGCCATCACACTCAAAAAACGAGGCTACATAGTCATCCCAGACCCAGAAGAAAAATCGGTACAGGAAGCATTCAAAGACGGCACCTTCAAAAGCTTCGAACGCCACAGCCGAGTCGGCATGCCCAACCCCAAGGCCTTCGTTGAAGACATAGAATGGCTCAGAAAACAAGGAGCCAAACACGTTATCCTGAAAACGGGAGCCTACAGACCCTCAGCCGTAGCTTGGACCATGAAAATGGCATCAGACGCCAAAATAGAAGCAGTAACCTTCGACGGCGCAGGCGGCGGAACAGGCATGAGCCCAGTGCCCATGATGGACGAAATGAGCACACCAACAGTCTACCTAGAAGCACAAGTCCTCAAAGCAGCCAACATACTCAAAAAGAAAGGCAAACACGTGCCGGACCTCGTCATGGCAGGCGGATTCATCAGCGAAACCCAGATCTACAAAGCCATAGCCATGAGCAACTACGGCGACGGACCAATGGTCAAGGCAGTGCTGCTCGGTCGCTCACCAATCACAGCCGTCATGAAGTCGAGCTACTTCGCACAACTAGCCAAAGAAGGCCGCCTAGCACGAACATTCGCAGACCGTTACGGAACCACACCCGAAAGATTCTTCGTAGCCACACCATACCTACAGAAGGAATACGGCGAAAGATTCAGAGAAATCCCATGGGAAGCCGTAGGCCTATACACATACCTCACCGAACGCATAGGCGTCGGACTAAAACAACTCCTAGCCGGCTCACGCAAATTCAAACTCAACCTCATAAGCCGCAAAGACCTCATGAGCCTGACAGAACGCGCCAACAAGGTCACAGGCATCCCAATGGCAGAAGACAGCGAAGCCGAGGAAATGGAACGCATCCTAAACGACTAGACTACCCACTTCCTCCCTTTCCTTTTTGCACACCTCTACAGAGCAATTGAGAACCGGTGCCGTAATGACAATCTATGTCAAGTGGCTTGGCCACTCGAGTTTTCAGATCAGAACTGTGGGCAGAATCATCTACATTGACCTAAAGAAATATGGGAAGGTGGTCGAAACCTCAGAGAAAGCAGACATCATACTGGTAACGCACAATCACGGTGACCACTGCAGTCCTCCTAAGATCCAGAGTCTACGGAAGAAAGACACAATCGTAATCGCACCCAAAAACTGTGCCAAAAGAATCGGCGGAACCGTCAAATCGATCAAACCCGGAGAAAAAATCACCCTTAACAGCATAGAAATCGAAGCAGTGGAAGCCTACAACATCAAACGGTTCAAGCCCTCAGGAAAGCCATGGCATCCCAAAGGATACGGAGTAGGCTACCTCATAAAAACCGAAGGCAAAACAATCTACCACGCTGGAGACACGGATTTCATTCCAGAAATGCGCCGCCTCAAGAACATAGACTTGGCCTTGCTCCCTACCGGAGACAAATACACTATGGACAACACCGAAGCCGCTGAAGCCGCAACAGCAATCAAACCGAAAACCGCCATGGCAATGCACAACTGGGAAACAGACCGTGAACCGTTCAAAAAGAAACTCGAAGCCACTTCAAAAACCAAAGTAGTGCTCCTCCAAGAAGGCGAAGAATACCCAGTGTAGTAAGTAACTACTGAGAGCCAACAACAACTTCAACTCAGCCACAGCCCCACAGCTCATTGCTGGATGATGTCGTCACTAGGAAACAGTTTGACGACGACGCGCACACAGCCACTGGCGCGAGCCACAAAACATTACGCAACATCACGTACATCTCTGCAAGTACTGTCTTATCTATCAAAAGTGGCGACATCTCCGTATTCCCGATTGACATAGATATCGCCAATAAATAGACGAGTCAAACTGGCTCAAAAGAATAGATGAAAGTGTCTTCTGGTTTTGCTCTCTCCTAAAGGTGAAGGAATCATTTGATTTAGTTGTCTTTCAGAAAAGACAAGAAAAGAAAGTGGCGACATGATATGTTTTTGCTGTTCTTAACTCTTCTTTGGCTTCCTAAGCATCGAGCCTATGTAGAGTCCGATGAAACTCAACACCAGCGCCAAAACGACATTGAGAGCCACATTCATAAGCAATGCCAACTGCTCATAAACAAACCAATCCACCGTTGTCCATGAACCCGTTTGGAACATGCTTTGCAAGGTCTCCTTGGTCCAAGCGCCGTAATAGCTGTTGCCAGAAAATCCTATCAGCACAGCAAACATCTCGACAAATGCCGCCAAAACAGCTATTTTCCCAACCGCATTCATTCTGGATTCTTCGTGTATCTTAACCGCAAAAAGGTAGCCCACAAGCAACCCCCCGACCAGACCGGATACCATTCCTGCAGAGTTGAGTCCCCAATAAGAACCCAGAGGTGAAATCAACACCATTAACAGCACAACAAGAACTAAGATATCAATCACAAAAGCGGCAGCCACAGCCAGAATGACATCACTAAACTTCAACCTATCACCTCCTTTGAAGCCAGAAACCCATATGGGTTCTCGATTCAGCTATAACTTTTCCGCAAAATACAAGCTACTGCTTTCAGCTCCTTGAGAATATCAATACATGCCAAACTCAGTATCCGAGGCACGTAGTCAACTTGGAGCGGACTTGCACGTGTCACTTTTTTCTGGCGAGGAAGAGCAATCGTTGTGCTTCTGTTAAGGCAACGTTCTTGTCTTGGCTGCCGAATCTTGGGTAGGCTACTTGAAATTTCCATCCGCTTCTACTGAAGGTTAACGCAAGTTCATGTAGGCTCCAAAGTCTAGTGTCGATTGTGATTTGTTTCTCTAGAACAAACTGCTTTTCGCTCTGTTGTTTCAGAAAGGTCCAAGTCGCTTGGACACGTGAGGTTTCGATGTCGAATTTCCTGTCCTCAAGCAATATTAGCCCTTTGTACCGAGTGAAACCCCTTGGCTGAAAGTTTCGAACCAGCCAGTCTCTGTTCAAGATTTCCAGAGCGAAGAAGCCTCCTGGTCTCACAAGGCTGCTGCATTGACGAAGAATATCGTTGTTGGTATCGTCATCGTAATAGCCAAAAGAGGTGAAGAGGTTGATGATACCGTCGAATCGTTGTCCTCTGACTGATGAGGCTATTCTGCGCATATCTGCCACTTTGAAGCTCACTATCTTAGCCACTCCCTCGTTCTCGGCGCGCTTCTTGGCGACGTCAATGTAATGAGGCGACAGATCTGTTCCTAGTACAGCTATGCCTCTCCTTCCTAACTCTATTGAGTGCCTGCCAATGCCGCAATTGAGATCTAAAACGCTTTGCGTCTTGAATCTGTGTTTATGAAGGCACTTTAAGAGAAAATCGACCTCAATACCAGCTTGGGCAACACGTTCATCTAACGCATCAAAAAAGAGTTCCGGATATTCCTTGAAAAGATCCGTCCAATGGTTCATCAGTTCACCCTTAACGTAAACTAGCACGCAAGCTCCAAAGAAGGGTGTAGTCCTAGATTATTTTTGTGCTCAGAATAATTCCGCAGACCCAAATGAACGAAAGCTATGAATGAAGCAAAAGTTCGGTGAATAGTATTTTATTCCAGTAGCCAACAACCATATACGCCACCCTAAGGAGTGGAAGCGCCATCATGAGCTTCGAAATGTGGGCAGAAAAATACCGACCCAAAACACTCAAAAACATGATGAACCAGACCGAAATCGTCAAGCGCCTAGACAGCTTTGTCAAAAACAGAAACGTGCCCCACTGCATCTTCGCTGGTCCACCAGGCACAGGGAAAACCACAGCCGCGCTCTGCTTGGCACGTGACCTCTACGGTGACGGGTACAGAGAGCATTTAATGGAGCTGAACGCCAGCGACGAAAGAGGCATAAACGTCGTAAGAGAAACCGTCAAAACCTTCGCCCGCATCAAATCCATAGGCGAAATCCCATTCAAAATCCTCATACTAGACGAAGCAGACAACATGACAGGCGACGCTCAGCAAGCCCTACGACGAACCATGGAACGCTACACCGAAACCTGCCGATTCATACTTATCGCCAACTACAGCGGCAAAATAATCGAGCCCATACAGTCCCGCTGCGCACCCTTCAGGTTCACGTACCTGTCAAAAGAGGATCAAGACACGTATCTCAGAGGAATAGCTGAGAAAGAAAAAGTCAAACTCCAAGCCGACGGCTTAGAAGCCATCTTTGAAGTGAGCGGCGGCGACTTACGAAGAGGCGTGAACACCCTTCAGGCAGCAGCCTCCATGGGCAAACCCGTTGACGCCCACACAGTCTACTCTGTAATCGGCAGAGCCAACCCAGTGGACATCCGTGAAATGCTGAACATTGCCATGAAAGGCGACTTCATAGGTTCTCGTGACAAACTCAGAGACATGATCCTGAAATACGGCGTCTCCGGCAGCGACATAATCCGACAGATACACATAGAAATCTTCAGAATGAAAGACGTGCCCGAACCCTGGAAAATCAAACTAGCCGACATCATAGGCGAAGTTGACTTCAGACTGATTCAAGGCGCAGACGAAGAGGTTCAACTAAGTTCTCTTTTGGCCCGTCTGGTTGAAGCTGGCTATGACATGAAACAAAGCGTGTAGAAAGCCAAAAAAAGCGCAGGTTAGCTGAGCCATGTTTTCTGCTTGGACCTTGAAGCACAAGCCTAAAACGCTCTCAGAGGTTGTGGGCAACGAAGAAGCAATAGAGAAACTGGTCTCATGGGTCAAATCTTGGGACAGAGGCGTGCCGAAGAAGCGAGTAGCGTTTCTTTACGGACCGCCAGGCATCGGCAAGACCGTTAGCGTTGAAGCCTTAGCCAACGACCTGAACATGGAACTTTTGGAGCGAAACGCAAGTGACTACCGCACTGAAGATGCCGTTCAAAGGTTTGCTGGCTTAGCTTCACAGTCTGGAACGCTGTTTGGAAAGAAGCGCCTAATCTTGTTTGATGAATTAGACGGCATCGCGGGCAGGGAGGACAGAGGCGGTGTCGGCGCCATCACCCAAGTTGCGAAGACAGCTCTCGTTCCCATCGTTTTAATCGCCAACAACGCGTACGACCCGCGTTTAGCCAGCTTACGTTTCTATTGCCTGCTCATCGAGTTTAAGAAGCCGCCTGCAGGCGAGGTGATGAAGCATCTGAACCGAATCTGCAAGCGTGAGGGCATAGCGGCTGACGAGGCTGCCTTGAAATTTGTTGCTCAACGCAGCGAAGGCGACGTGCGGTCGGCAGTAAACGATCTGCAGGCTTTGGCGCAGGGAAAAAAGACCCTAACCTACGATGATGTCTCGTGGCTCGCCTACCGAGACCGCAAAGAAGCCATATTCAATGTCCTGCGCCTGATTTTCTACGGCAAAAGCGCCGAGGCTGCAAAGCGAGCTGTGGACATGGCTGACGTCGACCCAGACATGCTCTTTGAGTGGATCTACGAGAACCTCCCTTATCACCTGCGAGACCCGCGTGACTTAGCGAGCGCAATGAACTCTCTGGCAACCGCAGACCTGTACAGAGGCAGGATTCAAAGGTCTCAGAACTGGGTGCTCACACGCTACGTGGTCGACTTCATGACCGCAGGCGTGGCAATGGCAAGAGAGAGAACGCAGCCAGGGGGGTTCGTGCCACTGCGGTTTCCAGAACGCATTAGGATGTTGTCTAGGACAAGAAGCGAACGCCAGATGCAAGCGCAAATAGGGTTAAAGATCAAGAGAAGATGCCATGTTTCAGCTAAAAGAGCAGTTAAAGAGATTCTGCCGTACATGCGAATCATTTTTGAGAGCAACGCAGAGATGGCCGCTGGGCTGAGTAAATGGTTGGACTTGGAGGAGGCAATAGTTGAATATCTGGCTGGTGGGAAGCGACAGACAAAAGCCATAATCAAGAATCTGAGCTGAGCGACTGAGGAGACCCTTCACCGTTCACTTTTTTGATGACAAGAACGACCCCTCTTATTGGGATAGGTATATAGAGAAATTCGTAATGTAAATACTATACGTATTTAAATTCCCCATCTATATACTAGTTCGCGCGGCAGCAATGAATGAGCGCCTGATCCAAGTGGAGGGAGAGAAGGTTTGACCACGCTCACAAACCTAAGGGAAATCCTGATCAAAAGCAAAGAAGAAGAATTCCATCTAGAATGCGAGGAAATCGTGAAACGCGTTGACCACATCAAATCCCTTCTCATAAAGATTTCAGACAATGGAGGCTTACAGCTACCATTGACCATACGTGGAGCAGAAGTTCGCATGCCAGAATACGAGAAAGACCTCAACCTGCTGGAAAGATGCGGCCTAGTCAAGAGTCGAGTCAGATTCACCGAACACAACTCATTCCGCGTATACGAGATCAGCGGAGAAGGAGCGACCCTCGTTAAGAATCTAAGCTAGTTATCAAGATCGTCCAAAGACTATACTAAACTCTTTCATCTCTCACTGACCTCTGCGTCTTTCACCGACGAAAAGATATTACTCGCACATTCACTGATAGCTGAGAGGTTAGGGATGATTTTGAACACCCTCGAAGAATTCAGACGCTATCGCGAACGCATGAACAAGCGCATTCTTTCAACAGCCAACCTTGGAATAAAACGGTTCTTCGCCTTGGACAGCCGTGCTTACGAGAAGGGCACATTAGATGTCAAGACGAAGGAACTGCTGGGCTTGGTCGCATCTACAGTGCTGCGCTGCAACGACTGCATAATCTATCACATCATACGCTGTGCGCAGGAGGGCATCTCCGACGAAGAGCTCTTTGAAGCCTTAAACATAGCCTTGGTAGTCGGAGGCTCAATCACGATTCCGCATATTCGTCGCGCCGTCGAAATATTTGACAAATGCAGAGCAAGACAGCGAAGAGGCCAATCCATTGAGATCTAACAGGCTCATTTATGTTGCGTAACGGTTATAGTTAGTTTTAAAACATGATGTGTACACATAAGGGTTGTTTCAAGCAAGAGGTGAACTATACAAGATGGTTAAGGTAGACGGCTACGAAATTCCGGAGGGACTGTACTACAGCAAAGACTGGTTCTGGGTCAAAATGGAAGGCGGAAAGGCAAAGATGGGCATAACCGACTATGCTCAAAAACAACTGCGAGAGATAGTGTTCGTTGAGCTGCCAGCCGCAGGGGGCACGGTCAAGGCTAATGAACCATTCGGCAGCGTCGAATCAGTCAAAGCTGTATCAGACCTGATCTCACCGTTAAGCGGCACAATCGACCAAATCAACCAAGACATCATAGGCAAGCCAGAAACGTTAAACGAGGACCCCTTTGGAAAAGGATGGCTCTTAGTAATCACACCATCCAACCTAGACTCTGAACTCGCCGCACTGATGGACTTCAATAAATCAGTAGAGTGGCACAAGAGTCTAATCGCCAAAGGCTAAGCAACCCAATCAACAAAGACAGAGCGCATAATCAATGCCACGGAAAATAGTTATAATCGGCGCCCACGCAGCAGCCGTAGACGCAGCGAGCGCCGCCAGAAAAACCGATCGCACTGCCGAAATCACGCTGCTAACAACTGAGAAGTATCCAGGCTATTCCAGATGCGGCATCCCGTTCGTAATCGGTGGGCACATACCCAAATTCATAGACCTGATCGTGTATCCTTCCAGCTACTATCAGATGATGAAACTTGACTTGCGAAGAGAGACCACGGCCACAAACGTAGATACAAAGGCCAAGACTGTTGAAATCCAAGACAGGGCGGGAAAACAGGAGACTTTGCCATATGACAGCCTCATAATTGCGACAGGAGCTAATGCCTTCATCCCGCCGATAAAGGGCAAAGAAAAACAGGGTATAATGACTGTGCGCACGCTTGAAGATGGTGACGAAATAAACGAAGCCATAGAGAAAGGTGCAAAAACAGCCATAGTCATTGGAGCTGGACTTATCGGACTTGAAGTTGCCATTGGGCTTTCCGAAAGAGGCTTAAAAACCACAGTTGTCGAAATGCTGCCACAGATCATGCCTGTAATGCTTGACGCCGATATGGCTAAAGGCGTGCAGGAAATGCTTGAAGCTCACGAGATAACCATACTGGTCGGAAAAGGCGTCGAGGAATTCGTTGGAGGAGATAGGGTCACAGGAATAGTTGCTGCTGGAGAACAAATTAGCGCTGATATCTGTGTCGCTGCGTTTGGCGTCAGAGCCGTCACCGACTTGGCTCAGAAGGCCGGGTTGGCGCTTGGCGAGACCAAAGCCATAAAGGTCAACCCAAAAATGGAAACCAGCGTGCCAGGAGTGTACGCTATAGGGGACTGCGCCGAGACCACCCACATGATAACTCAGAGACCAGCGTTGCCTCAGTTGGGCACAGTTGCCGTCAAACAGGGAAAAGTTGCCGGAACAAATGCGGCAGGCGGATATGCCATATTTCCTGGAGTGCTGGGTTCTGCGGTGACCAAGTTCTTTGATACTGAGATAGGGGTCACCGGACTGAACGAGTTCTTCGCCAGAAAAGCTGGACTTGATCCCGTGGCCGCAACGATCAGTGGCAAGACCCGAGCCCAGTACTATCCGGGAGCCCAGCCGATCAGGGTCAAGATCGTTGCCGAAAGAGAGATGGAGCGGCTGATAGGCGCACAGATAGTTGGCGGAGAAGAAGTGACTCAGCGCATAAACGCCATTTCCATGGGCATACAGAAACAGATGACAGTTCGTGAACTGGCCAAATCAGACACTTGCTACGCGCCGCCTCTCTGCGAAACGTGGGAACTTATGGCCTTAGCAGCTGAAGCTGTCGTCATGAAGCTCAGCAGGTAAGAGAGCAAGACCTGCACCCTCGGCTTTCCGTCTACAGCGTTTCTGCAGCGTAAAATTATAATTTGCGAAAGTCAATTATGAGAGTTCTAACGTTAAAGTAGCGTCTAAACAATGGTGAATGTGAAATGCCAATCAAAGTAGCTATAAACGGATTCGGCAGAATCGGTCGACTCCTCTACAGAGCGGCAGTGGAAGGAAACGCCAACATCGACTTCGTTGCGGTCAACGACATAACAGACCCAAAAACCTTGGCGCATCTTCTGAAATACGACTCGATCCACGGACGGGCACCATTCCCAGTAGAAGCAGAAAAGGACGGCATAATCGTGAAGGGCAAGAAACTGAAGACACTCATGGAGCGTGATCCTTCGAAACTGCCATGGAAAGACCTGGACGTATACCTAGCAGTGGAGTCCACTGGATTGTTTACTGACAGAGAAAAGGCAGCCATGCATCTGACAGCTGGAGCAAAGAAAGTGTTGATTTCGGCGCCAGCAAAGGGTCCGGACATAACCATCGTCATGGGCGTAAACGATGACAAATATGATCATGACAAACACAACATAATCTCCAACGCCTCCTGCACAACCAACTGCGTCGCTCCAGTTGCCAAGGTTCTGCACGACAACTTCGGCCTCAAGAGCGGCTTTATGATGACCGCCCACGCGTACACGAATGACCAGAGAATACAAGACCTAGTGCACGGTGACCTACGCAGAGCAAGAGCCGGCGCGATAAACATAATACCAACAACCACAGGCGCAGCCAGAGCCGCCACACTAGTGCTGCCAGAACTAACCGGACGAATGGACGGAATAGCTCTACGGGTTCCTGTTCCCGATGTCTCTATAGTCGACATGACATGTGTCTTAGAGAAAAACACAACCAAAGAAGAAATCAATGCCGCATTTAAGAGGGCGGCAGAAGGACCACTGAAAGGAATACTTGAGTACACAGAGGATCCAGTAGTTTCACAGGATTATGTTCACAGCACCTACTCAGCCGCCTTCGATGCACAATCCACGATGGTTATCGGAGGCAACTTCGTCAAGGTCCTTGCTTGGTATGACAACGAGTGGGGTTTCTCCTGCCGAATGACCGAACTGATAGAGCTGATAGGCAAGAAAGCTGGCTTCTGAAGCCACTCCCCCTTTTCTTTTTTGTTAGATAAGTGATAAATACCCAGAACTCAAACTACGCTTCGTTCAAACTAACCAAGGTAGAGTAAAGCATGTCGAGAATACTGACCCTTGACGACATTGATTTCAAGGGCAAAACAGCCCTTGTCAGAGTTGATTTCAACAGTCCAATAGACGAAAAAACCAAGAAGGTCCTAGACGACACGAGAATCAGAGCCCACGGAGAGTCAACTATCAAAGAACTGTCTGAGAGAGGCGCCAAAGTAGTGATCCTGGCGCATCAGGGCAGACCGGGTGACCCAGATTTCACGCCCTTGAAAGAACACGCCCAAATCCTTGGCAGAATTCTTGGTAAACCAGTGAAGTACGTTGACGACGTTTTCGGTGACAAGGCTCAGGAAGCAATCAAAGAGCTGAAGAACGGCGAAATCCTTGTGCTAGACAACGTTCGCAACTTCGCTGACGAACAGAAGAAGGGAACGCCTGAAGACCATGCGAAGACAGAGCTGGTCAAGAATCTTGCTCCGTTAGCCGACGTGTTTGTGAACGACGCCTTTGCCGCCGCTCACCGTGCCCATGTGTCGATAGTTGGCTTCACCTCTGTTCTGCCGAGTGTTGCTGGACGAATAATGGAGCGTGAGTTGAAAGCCCTGGGCAGGGTGGTTCAAAATCCCGAAAAGCCTTGCATTTACGTCTTGGGCGGCGCCAAGGCTGACGACTCGCTCAAGATCAGCCAATACGTGTTGAGGAACAAGATTGCAGATCGGGTTTTGACAGGTGGGGTGGTGGGTCATCTTTATCTAGCGGCTAAAGGACTCGACCTAGGCAAGCCTAACATGGAGCTTCTGGAGAAGAAGGAACTGCTGGGTCTAATTCCAGGCATTAGGGAATTGATGAGCAGTTATCCTGGAAAGATCGAGGTTCCGGTGGATTTGGCGGTTGAAGCGAATGGAAGTCGAATGGAGATTCTGGTGAGCGAGCTACCGACCAACTATCCTATTTTCGACATAGGCGCTGAAACCGTCAAGAGATACAGCGAAGTAATCAGAGAAGCCAGATCCATTGTGATCAGCGGGCCTATGGGCGTTTTTGAGAACAAGGAATTCCTCTATGGAACCAAGATGACGTTTGAAGCTATTGCAGCATCGAAGGCTTTTTCCCTCGTGGGCGGAGGACATACAATAGCCGCCGTTGAAGAGCTTGGATTAGCCAAAAAAATGGGCTATGTTAGCACTGCAGGAGGCGCACTAATAGAGTTCCTCATGGGCGAACAGCTCCCAGGCGTAGCGGCACTTGAGAAGGCAGCTGGCAGAACCTAGCTCTTGCTTTCTTTAAGTTTTCGCTCTTCAATATTCATTCAAAACTGCAGCTGACTTCGCGGAAATGGGGTCACTTTCGCCTAACAACTGATATGAAAGCAATTGCTAGGAAAGCCACCCCAGCCCAGAACCAGCTCTCAGTGAGAAGATAAACCACAACTGCGATTATAGCGGCGGGTAAGAAGAAGAGCGCAACCTTAGCGATGATCACAATTATGATTATGCCTATGATCAAGAGGATCAGTAGCGCAACCACCTCAAACAGAAGTGGTATGCCCAATGGAAGCGGCAAAGGAGGAGCCATTTACAATTCCTCTGATGAACCTAGCATGTTAAAGGCTGACAGTATTTAACTCTTGGGAAAGTCCAAAGTCGTTCTTGGAGTTCAAAGAAATGTACGAGACCGTGTAAAATCACGGTGAGAGCCGAGCTCTGATCTTCTGAAAAAAGATGGAAGGCATTGGGTAGCGCGCACAGGATGCCACGCTGCTTTAACGCTATGCTTTGGATATTGCCCAAACCTCGCCTGTTCCAGCAGTGACAATGTACATGGTGAATCCGCCTTTGCCTCCGGGTTGGAAGTGTATGTCTGCGACGTGGCCAAAGCCGGTTGCCCACTCTTCGACATTTCCAGACGGATCGATTCTCAATATCCTTCCGGCGTTAGGACCAAATGCATCACCAACCCACATGTAATGGCCCCAGGCACCGCCTAAACTGAAGTCTAAGCCCTCAATGCTAAACGCTCCAATCCCTGTATCAGCGAACAGTTCGTAAGAAGCATCTGGATAGACTTTGTAAATTTTGCCACTGTTGATCTCTGTGACGAAGAGGTATGTTCCGAATGCATCTCCATGGCTGAATTTGAGATATCGTGATTGACCGGGGATTGACTCCTTGAACTCGGTAGCTGTGCCTGTGGAGTCGATTCTGTATATTTTGCCAGAGCCCCAGTATGTGGCTGCATACAAGTATTCTCCATAATCGGTGCCGTCGGGAGCGAAGGCCAATCCAGATGTTCCAGCTACATTTGCAAAGTTCTCTACGTTGCCCATGGGATCGACCCTGACGACCCCCCATTCTGCAACCATGGCCCGTCCTACATAGAGGTAATTGCCGAAAGAGTCATAAGGACTGAAAGCCACACCAACCGGGAAGTCGCCAACATCAGCAAACTCAGTCGCTCCAGCTCCTGATCGGCTGACACAGTATATTTTGCCATTATCACTTCTAGCCACGTATAGGTCGTGTCCAAAGGGGCCGTCTCCGCTGAGGAAAAGAGCCGAAGTTATTCCCTTTACGCCATCAGCAGGCGTCGTAAGCCCTGAAGCAAGTTTTGTTGCCTTGAATCCAAGAGGCACTGAAGGACCAATCGGGGCTTGTGCATACGAGACTAGGCTTGCTAGAAACAACAGTGCAGCTATAACGCCCAATGTTTTCTTTATGGCAATAGATCCCATCTCTCTCAACTCCTGAAATTATTGGTATGTTTAGACAGCCCCACCTCGGCTGTTAACCAGGAGACTCGTATCGAGTCTCAAGGGTGCTCAAGTTGTATTCCAATTTGCATAAATAGCTTCCAAAACAGTTTTCTAGAACAATATTCTATAATAAAACTTAATAAGAGATTCAGGTTTAGAACGAGCTGTCAGAGTTTTGAGGTTTGCCAAAGTCTCAGACTTCAGTTTTATGCTTCGGCTCTTATTCCCGTGTCTTCAGAATGCCGAAGGCAACCTTACGTTTAAGGCTCTTAGCTGACCTGATTATGTAGTCTAGGTTTTCCTCTAAGAGAACATGAGTAGGCGTGTCAACTAGGCTACACTCGGGCTTCTTTTTTTGAATCCCATTGAATCGGCAGTAATGAACATAGACTGTTGCCAGCTGATTCTTTGTGTTTGGACTCCCTAAACTAGCTATGTATTCCGCAACCCTCTCAGGCTTCTCCAGATCAGCATTCTTCGCTAGTTGACTAAGCTTCCTAGTCATGCCTTCTAGTGTAGTCTCTGCATAACCTCTAAAATGCAAACCAACCAAAACCGCAAAACACTAGGTAGTTTGTTTTTGGTAGCGGGGGGTAGATTTTCAGGAGGTTCTACGCCTCCTTTTGAACTACCGATCTCTGGGTTATGAGCCCAGCGGGTTAACCTGGCTACCCCACCCTTGTAGGAGAGTCCGAGTGTAAGCGGTCTCTCTCGCTACGGTTTTTCCCCGCCACCTCAAATTGAGGTGTGGGTGCATTCTTAAATGCTTTTAGTCATTGAATAACCTGCTAGGTGTTTTGACAGTTGGGGTATTATGGCGGAGCCTACTGAGACTCGGATTTCTACTGGGAATACCTTACCGATAAAGTGCAGAGAGAGTTGTTCAAGAGAGTTATGACTACTCTAGAACTAAGGTTGATGTTCCTAGAGCTGTTGCTGCTTGTGTGGCAGCCCTAGTTGCAAAACAGGGCTTGTATTCATTCTGCAAATAATTCTGTGTGTGCATAGAAATTCTATCCTGCACCTTCGAGAACAAGGCTTGTTTTACTAAAAGGGGATTGACGAAACGGGCAGTCCTACATGAGTTCTATCATCACTTGGTTGAAGCCAGAAGATGGGATTTGCCCAGCAGAAGGGAAGAGAAGGACGCTAACCGTTATGCGGAAGAGCTCTTGAGATGTGCGCCGAGTGCCAGAGGCTTCGCAGATCCTTTTGCGCGCACGCGCAATTGTTAAGTGGGCATTGAAAGTAACACTTGTCGAGTGATCACTTGGTAGTATTCCAGAAAAGGTGGTTAAAATGACCGGAAGAGGAGGCGTTGAAGAACCCAGAGAGAGATTCAATGTGACAGAATTGATTACGCTAGCATTGTTGACTGTGGCTTT
>Ga0315310_10001584_pt1 | contig 14430 bp, 23 predicted proteins | sample TDP5_MG_FD_203630 | JGI IMG/M metagenome (GOLD analysis project Ga0315310, IMG submission 203630) | Freshwater sediment microbial communities from Lake Towuti, South Sulawesi, Indonesia - TDP5 | ecosystem: Environmental > Aquatic > Freshwater > Lake > Sediment | place: Indonesia: South Sulawesi... | reverse complement strand
CTTCTCCTTTAATCTTTTTGGCGAAGTCCAATTGGCTTGGGAGAGTGCTTCAAGTTGAGAGAGCGTATACCACAATCTTCACTGTGGATGAGATTAAGGAGCCTCTTAGGCTTGGGATAAGTTTAGAGGAGGTGAGGGCGAAGGATATTGAAAGGGTTCTTAAAGCCGTGGAAGAGGGAGAAATCGTGGTTAGGGAGGTTGATGAGGAAGAGGTTAAAGCATTAGCGGAACGTTGGAGAAGGGGTCGAGGGGAGGTTGCAACACACCTCCTACAGAAGACATGTGAGGAGTGTGGGGTTATTGTGTTGGCTAATGAGCGAGCCGAGGCTAAGTTGCGAGAGGAAGGAGCCAACGTGATTGATTTGGTGGATCTTGGATATGTTCTGGTTGATAGGGGAGCTATTAAGGTAGAGGAGACGATAGATTTTCTGTTGGCTATACAAAGGGCTGGATATCGTACAAGAAGGGTTTCTAGGCTGATCTCTCGACTTCGGCCCTAACCAAGCTTAAGACACCGCGCATACCCGCCTTCTCCATAAGCCTATCCACCTTCCGTATACCCTCAGATACGTCTTCAACCTCATGCACGAATGGAAGCTCATTCCTTATCATAAAGTTTACAACAGCCAAGAGCGGGGCACCCTCCTCCTCCGCAGCCCTCTCCAAGCTAACATCCTCTAAATAATACTTTTGTAAAACAAACAGAATCCTACGCTCATCCAACCCCGCCACCTCACATCACAATCATAGCTTTACAGGTATAAAAAGTGTTCACACCAGCCCAAAAGTGGATTTGCTGGAAAGCCTCTCCCAATGAGGAGAGCGTTTGTAGCTTGAAGAATGGCATTCCAAGCCTTTTCAGCAGCGTCCCTGATTATAACATCGCTTTTCTCCTTCTCCCCTCTCTCAAACTCAATTAAGGCAGCTTCAAGGAACTTCTTAGCCTCAGAAACATAGTAGGACAACCTCTCCTCAGACATCTCGCCCACATCCACGCATCAATCGCCTTAAGAAATAGTTAAAGTTTCCTTAATAACTTACTCCTGTGATTGGATTTTTCCAAAATAGGTAAACTTATCCATGCGTGTATCTAAGCTATAAGTTTTAGCGCCTTCGTTTCCTCCGTTAATAAGCCGATTTTAGATCGCTTATCAGCTTTTATGCCATCTCACACCTAACGATGTCCGAAACCTTAATTAGTACCCCTACCCCTACTTAGTAGGGGTGCCCCTACTATGTACTTTGACCCTCAGCCGAAAGTGAACAGAGTTGATTTATTTAACCGTGACGCGGAACTTAAACTATTCTCCGACGCGGTGGCTTATGCGTCGCTTATTGTGATAATTGGACCTCGGAGAACCGGGAAAACCTCATTCATGAACGTAGCGCTCGTAGAGTCAGGCTTTCCTTATATTAACTTAGATTTACGTGGGTTATCCTATAATCCTTCACGCGCTGATATCGTTCGCAAGCTGGAGGCTGCCTTCAGTCAAATCAACCGAAAATGGTTACATACTCTTCACGATGCACTGGCAAGAGTAAAAGGTGTCGAGATTCTAGGCAATGCCATTAGTCTGGACTGGAGCAAAACTGGAGTGGATCTCCCAGATTTATTTGATAAAATTGATGTTTGGGCTCTGAAGCAAGGCATAAAGTTCCTTGCAGCCTTTGATGAAATACAGCTCATTCGCGGAGATAAGCAGATCCTGCGCCTATTTGTCCATATAGCAGACACTGACCGCCACACAACTCTTGCTGTGACAGGCTCTGAGGTCGGCTTGCTCTTCGACTTTCTAGGATTTGACGATACCGAATCGCCACTTTACGGCAGGCATTACACCGAAATTCATATGCGTGATTTTGATCCTAGAGAAGCCGAAGCCTACTTGGTGGCTGGATTTCAGCAAATCGAAATCCCTGCCCCCACTGACGTAATACATTATGCGGTAGAGAAGTTGGACGGTGTTGTAGGCTGGCTCACCCTATTTGGCGCAGAGTGCCGCGACTGCAATGCATGCAATAAAGGTCTAGTTAATGAGATAGTTCATAAGGGCGGCAAACTAGCCAGAGCGGAAGCGCTAAAGTTAACCACCCTGTCGCACCGCTATGGGGTCGTCCTCAACTTCCTCGCTAAGGTCGGCACGGCAAGCTGGGCACAAATCAAAGCCACCTTAGAAGCGCGAGAGGGTCGTTCACTACCGAATTCCACGATTGCGGATACATTAAACACTCTAGTGAAGACCAGCCTCATTACAAAATCAAATGGCCACTACCACATTATGGATCCGCTTCTCACAACAGGGATCCAACAGGAATTCCTTCCTGAAGGGAAAAGTAGCCCTACCACTACTTGGTAAAGGTGGGGGTACTTAAAGCTCCGTAACCTAAATTTTCACACAGACCTTGTCCAATTTTATTTAAAGAAAAGCGCCTCATTTTACTAAGGGTGATGCTAGAATGGGCAAAAAAGCGGTTATTGTGGTTTCTCTGGTGGAGGAGGGCGCCGAAAAGTCGAATAAAGAAATCGTAGAGGAGTTCTCAAGGGAACCAGCAAGGATCCCATGGATGAAGGAAGTAGAGGAGGTAACGGTTACAGAGATATGACCAATGGATTAAGTAGCCCTTTCCCTCCTTTTTGTTTGAGGCTCAAAGTATGGCGGATAAAATAAATAAACCCCGAATATTCGAGGGATACATCGCGAATTGGAGGAATTATCCCAGGGATGAGGTTAAGGTTCGGGTGGCAAGGTCGAGCCTCCTAGCCTCAAGCCGGGAATTGCTGAACGAGTTTAACCACTTGAAGAAAAGATATGGGCGAGAGAGGGCTTGGGAGCTAAGCAGGTATGAAGAGCGATTTAGAAGGGAGATTTTGAGCAATCCGAGGGCGATGGCGAAATTGAGGGAAATTAAGGAGTTGGCGAGAACCCATAGGGTTCGATTGATTTGTTATGAGAAAAACCCGCCATGCCACCGCTTCATCCTTATGAAATTGATAGAAGAGGTAGAACAATGAAGGGTTCGTTTTGGCCTGAGGCTCGACGGCGTATGCGGGAAAAAGCGATCGAGCTGTACATGTCAGAGCAGTTTAAGAATCTGGGAGAAGTCATCTTTTTGCTGAAGCTGTTTAGGAAGGGGTCCCATTCGGGACAAAAGTTTATACGAAAAGTAATACGCATCGCAAAGTTGGAATGCTGGGCAGTGCCATATTCGCGATCACACTGTCCCTACTCATGGTTATCGTGTTCTGGCTGGTGAAGCTTGCTTGGAAGAAACTGGTTTAGGCCTTTAGGTGGCTATAAGACCTAAGCGGGGACTTCGATTTTCTCTTTTGCAAGTTCTTCTGCTACAATTCTGTCCGCGTCGTATTTGGCGATTTGGAAAGCCAGCTCGTTTAGCGCGCGCACTATGGGTTTTTCGGTGTTCAGCTTGTATAGCCTGGCTCTTCCGATCCGCCTAGTCTCCACGATCAAGTCATACTTTTCTAGAACAGGCCATATCCTGAATAGGGTCTTCCAAGCTACGCCGGAGTTTCTAGAAATCTCGGTTTTGGCGTAGTCAAAGCTGTTGTACAGTGTCAGAAAGTCGAGGACCCTAGCTATCGCGGAGTCTCCAAAGATCTTCTGGAGGGTCGGGGGATTCGCCTCTTTCGAGATGGCCTCTTTTTTCATCACACGCCACCACACGCAAACATACTTTTACACAAGGTATATTTAAATGTTACTTTATCAAACTTAAATGTGTCATCAAAGAAATATCTAAATAGCTGTTCGGACATAAATATGTAATCAGTGACATAATTGATGGCTGAGGAGGTTGCGAAAAAGATTCTAGCCAAACTTTATAGGCATGGTTACATCGGTGAAAGACACACAGCCATCGACAACGTTCCTAAAGGCTTTCCAAAGCATCTTCACGGTGAAGACAAGAAGACAACGAAAAATCTTATTAAAAAGGGATTTATTATAGCTAAGCCCACACGTTACGGGCTACAAGTCTCTTTGAACCCACGCAAAAAAGCGGAGATAGAGAGAATCATCCACACCTCTTAAGGTTTAACTTCTTGGGTTATTGGTTCAAATCGGTTTATGCTTTTCAACAGCTCCAGTTCTCTTGAGTGGTTCAGGGCCTCTGAGGTAAGGGAAGAGAAAGACAATCATAGTTGAGAGAAAAGGAACGGCTGATGCTGTCGTCACTGCTTATCGCAATCGTGATAGTGTCGATGCCTATTGCTCTAGTCTTGGTGACGACCCGACTTATCCACAACGTAGGTAAAATCGTCATCGTTACACCGCCTCCGCCTCCGGAGTTGAAGCTGAACGTTTACAAAGACGAGAACTGAACCGTTGCACTCAGGGAAATCGACTGCGCGCTAACACTGATGTTTTTCCAGAATAGGTAGACTTTTGTTTGTGTTAGGAAGCTGAGGGTGCGGAGCATTTTAGCCAGCTTTTTAAGCGATGCCTTGTCAACGCAGTTGTTGAACTTTTCTTTTGGCATATACGCTTGATGGCTGGACCATAACCGTTTCCGGTAGACTCCAGCCGAAATCTCCTTGAAAACATTTCTAACGTGCTGCACCTCATCAGCCGGCATTTCCTTCAGTTTTTGCAGATTCGCCTTCTCCGAGGTGAGAAAGACGGGGTTAAATCCCAGGCTTCTTAATCTCTCAACAGCATCGAGGATCTTGGGGTTAGGCTTGCTTTCAGCGATCTTTGTTAGGCCTGCACGCTCGAAAAACGGGTTGTAGCGTGCCATCACCGCCACGGTTTCAACGTATGGCTTGCCCACCAACGGAAGCGTTTCCTTAACGAGCTTGACACCCAATCCGATGGTGCGGTATTTCGGATGAACAGCCACCCGCGAAATCAGGGCTAGGTTACGGTTTATCTCTTCGATAGACAGCACTCGACCAAAGGCTTTGCGCCTCCCAAAGGTTGCAATGGCTGGATACTTGTACACGATCACCCAACAATTTCTTCGCCACACTTCAACGCAAAAATCTTTTGAACAGCCACCAAGCCCTTGGCGTCTCGATAATGGAACCCAGCCAGCCTTTCATTAGCAGATTTCAGCAACAAGTCTTGAATTATAAATATTCACCTCAGCTCCTTACACCTTTCTGACTACCTCTCTCATCGAAAGATCTTTAGTTATAGCCGATTTTACGATTTAATGCCAAGTTTATAAATTGCTAGTCTTGGAAGAAATAGTCTTCTTTATTGTAGGTATGCTTATGCCCTCTAGGGCATGTGTGGTAATTGCTTATCAAGGTTGCAGTTTCAAAACTTTGCCTATCCATGCTGATACCTGATCTAAATTTAACACCACAACCTGGTTCTTTACATCTCACGTAAAGTGGTGGCATATCACATACTCCCACAGAAATAGTGAAAAAATCAGTTAATAAAACAAACGGTAAACACAACAATTCATTCTGGACTTTTCAGAATGATTAATAAAGCTGTTAATAGACGGTCGCTTGGGTGTGTAAACATGGCTATAATTCGTAGGCTGTTATCTAGCATATTGGCATTGATGAGTAAAATCGTTGGACATATTAAGAAGTAACTTAAATTAAGTTAATGAGAGAAAAATGAATGAGAAGAGTCTTCAGAAAACATCATTTCGACATCTAATACCGCTTCCCTTTTACCTGAAATTTCTAAGATCACATATCTTTGAAATCAAGCTTCACAGCGGGATAATCATCACAATGCGGTTTCTTAATCCTGAACAAATTGTTATTCCTCCAGCTCCAGGGACGGTTGTGGCATTTGATTCGGACAAAAAACTCGATGTTGATGATTTAGACAAGGGTCGCTTATACCTCAACAACGTCGTAAGAGCCTATCGTTTTATTACCCAAGAAACTTATAACAATGGAGTTATCAAAGAGCTCCCTTATGACCAGTTCTTTAGAATTGTCATCATACAAGAGATTGATGAGTCAGGAAATCCTATAGGGCCTCCCATGTATAATTCATACATCAAAGAATTAAAAGTTGGAACTATTCGTCAAGAAGACTACTTGAAAATTAAAGAACTCGCTGATTCACCCAAAATAATGCTCAAATATTTGCCGGATGAATTGTTATTAAGAGCCACCAGTTTCTTGCAAGAAGAAAATTTTAGAATGGCAATATTGGAGGCGGTAACAGCCTTGGAGATCGTAGTCTCTTCAACCATAAGAGAGTTTGGTCACAAAAGGGGAATTTCTGAAAAGAAAATTAAAAAGCTCATTAGGGATGCTGGGCTAACTGGGAATCTAGATGTAGTTTTAAGATTGCTAATTCCAGACGATTTGCCAAGCAAAGATATAATGTCAGGTTGCAAGGGAGCGATAAAAATCAGAAACGCCATTGTTCATGAAGGCCGTTTGAGCGTCTCCGAAAAAGAGGCTAAAGGTGCCATTGACAATATAAGATTGTGCTATCTCCATGTCGTGCCTTTATAGCATTTAACTTGACGATTTTAATGAGAGGGTTGCCATACATAGCTAAATCTAAGCTATTACACAAACGATGAACATAACCGAATAGCCATCTTACGTGATGCTTCAGCTTCTTTTCCAGAACATGGGTTATATGTGGTTAGAATAACGGAATACGCAATTCACTTACAAGTTTGGCATGACATAGCCATGACAGGAATACTTGACACCAGCCTACTGGTGGAGAAGGGCCACGATTTCCTGCAGATATTGGAGCCGGTTTTTGACGAGTTCTTGGCTATCGTTCAGAAGGTTGAGCAGGGAGATGAACTTGACTTTACGTATAGACAAAACAGATACAAAGAAATGAAGTCCTTTCCGGCCAAAGTGTTGGACGTGCTGCAGAGAAGGGCCTTCCAAAAATAATACAGCGGTGGAAGTGAAAGATATGAAAAAGACTCAAGGAAAGGAATCTCTTAAGGTTAGAATTAACTGTACTATTCGGGGCGAGCCAGCAGCAGTATTGCTCGAATTGAAGAAAAGAGGAATTTTCTCTTCAACCCGTGAAGCCATCGTTAGAGGACTGGAAGTATTCTATCAGCAACAGCTTGAAAGGGACTTGAAAAAAGGCTCGACTGACCGCTCTCCAAAAAATTGAATAGGCGACGTTTATGGCAGAGAAAAGGATCGTTGAGATTGAACGCATGGAAGTAACCTTAAAGCTGACACGCTTAACCACACCACTTAAGACTTATAAAGAAGATTTGGAGATTCAGCTTGGCTACAACGTGGAGAAGAAGGAATTCTTCGTCCGCACTTTTGGAATTGGGGAGATGCCACTTGACGTTGTGCTCAAATTTCTAAACGAACTAAGAGACAAGCTCCCAAAAGTCGTAGAAACTTTAAAGAAAGAGTTGGCGTGGTAGCCTTATTTCAATGCTTTAGAATCTCAGTTAGATCGGAAGCGTTAAAAAACAAAGCCGCAGCCAAATTGGCACTATAGAAAGGAGAAAGGCCCTCACTGAAAGAGTCATGTGCGCGTTATTTAGGAATAATCTCCGATTTGTTACTACGGCTTTTTCAGCAATTTTCTCTGAGGCTTAACACCAGTATCCCACAAATAATTGAAGTATCTGACAAAAGAGTGGTATAAGGGTGAACCCTCAGCGATTTGGTAGTGTTTCCGGCGGTGACGTTCAATACCGCTTGAATAAAACGAAGCGAAGAGGCAATCGTCAAATATGAAGAGTTGCCATACAGGTAATTTGCTGTACAATTTAACTTGGATATCAACAGCATAGTTGTTTTTTAAGTCATTGGCTGCAACTATACTGTCTTCTATGAATCTGATGAAATCTTCTTCTTTTTCACCTATTTCTTTTGCTCTGATCCTGATGGACTCATGGGCCTCAGGATTAAGTAAACATAATCTTATCGGGGCTCCTTTTCTTCCACCCCGCTTTGTCATTGGTTCGAAAAATGGGGCTTCCACAGGTCTTATTATATGAAAAGCTTGAACAGCGAGTATCGCAACTCTATGTGAATTTTCGATTCTTTCAGCAATCAGATCCTTGCAAGAGGTCTGGTTCTCGAAAACATCGATAATCCCTCCCCTTCGGATAATTCTTGCATGTCGTAGAAAAGTGGGAATGGAAATCGTGATTACCAACGCAACGGCAAAAATGCCTACTGCTAGGATCATGTTGTGTGTTATGAAGTACGCTATTGTACCAGTAGCCATTTGAATGATGAATCCGATAAGAGTGCGTTTAACTTCAGGCGTGACTTTCATACTTTTCAGCTATGTTTTCAATCACGCTTTAAACTTTGTGTTTTTTCTTATTTCAAGGATCCATCTTGTGTTAGATAAGACAGGCTCGACTAGAAAGATGAGTGAAGAACTGGAAAAAGCCCTCAAAGAGTACATGGATAGACATCGAAGACCAAAAGAATAAAATGCCCGATTTACGTAAAATATTGTAGATCCGAAGAAGATCCAGATCTACAGAAGGGAAATATAATTCGACAAAAGAAAATCATTAAAAAATCTAGGGTCATTCGAATACCAGAAAGTCAGTACAAGCAAATTGAGCAAGTAATCAAGAGAAAGGGCGACTTCAGTAGCCCTGCGGAGTATGTTAGGTATTGCATTCGGGAACAGCTAAAAAGAGACAAGGGTAGTAGCGAATGACCGAAGTAAAATCCGAGTTCCATTTGAACGACGGGGTTTATTGGTGCCCTAACTGTAATGTGCCATTACTTTCAATGTATTGTAATAGGTGCGGTTCTGAAGGTAAATATTGCGCAAATGATCTGAAACCAGTCTTTTCAGAGGAGAAAAGGATCTTTGAAAACTTTTTATCCTTAGAACTACCTGACAATCTCTTCCGAAACAGAAATCGGATCATTTTGGATGGGAATACGCTTTTCAGGTACAAGATAGATTTCCATCGATTTAGGTTATCATTGATTGAACCACTTGAGATTGTAGAGTCAAGATTGAAGAATTGCGTACCAGAGAGAAACGAAGGATTCTTAAAAAGATTAAGGCAGAGCAATGAAAGAGCGATTAGAGAGAAAGAAAGCACTTCAGTAAAATTCGTTAAAGAAACATCGGAAAAATACCGAGACTTATTCAGAGTAATTTCCTTCGCAGGAGGCAAAGACAGTTCTGTAGTTGCAATTCTCGTGAAGAAAGCCTTGGGAAGCATACCATTATTTTTTTCAGACACCACTCTAGAATTTCCAGAAACTTATAGCTTCATCGAAAGCTTTGCTGAGAAATACGGCTTCGAGTTAATTAAAGATAACGATGGAAAATTCTACAGGTCTCCTCAAAACTTCTTCAAGTTGTGCGATCAGTTAGGCCCGCCCAGCATGCGATACAGATGGTGCTGCACAGTTTTCAAAGCTCAACCAGTGAACCTGTTCTATAAGACCCTAAAAGGGGATGTTCTGGCATTTGACGGCATAAGAAAAAATGAATCTCATACGCGAGAAAAATATCATGCAGTTACTTCAGTAAAGAAAATTTGCCGTCAGATTGCCACTTATCCGATATTCCGTTGGAGAGAGGCTGATGTTTGGTTTTACATACTACATAGGAAAATCGATTATAATCCTCTGTATGAACTTGGGCACACTCGTGTGGGGTGCAGAGTCTGCCCAAACGCCAGTCCGTCCAATTGTTTTTTTAGGAAACTTACTCATCCTAAACTCTGGAGCGAATTCGAAAGAGTATTAGAGAGTTATGCTGAGAGGTATGGCAAAGATAGAAACTGGATTGACTCTAATTATTGGAGATTGAGATTACCAAAGAAAGACAAAATAGTCGCAGTTTCGCCTCATAAGCCGTGCGGGTCTGAAGATTATTTTATCTACGATTTCAAGTCTCCTTTCGACAAGCACTTCCTTGAACATTTCAAGCCTTTTGGAGATATTGTTATGAAAGAAACATCCAAATTACAGTATTTTCAAATAGAGGCCAAAAATCCTTTTAGTATGGGCGGTTTTGTTGGTGGTTCAAGATTAAGGGTATCTTTTAATCCACAGGTCTTTCCAGAGGCTAAGAAAATATTTGAAAGACAACTCACGAAAGCCCTCAACTGTATTAGTTGCGGTGGATGTGTGGGCACATGTCCAGTTGGAGCGATAAGCATTTCAGATGGTCAGTTGAAGATTGACTCTAACTTGTGCACCCACTGTAAAAAATGTTTGAAAGGCAGGTGTATAGCAGTAAATTTTAAGAGAGAACGTAAGGTCGTGAAAAATACTTAGCTATGAAATAACTGTTCTAGCTATCCAATCGGCGAATTGATCGCCTTCGACACAAATAACACCTACATTGTCAAGATATTCCCTTGCATCCTTTGTAAATTTTGAATTGGTGACAAAAAACGTAACAAATGGGAAATTCAATTTCTTAAACCAATCAGGAAGTTTTTTCCAACCCCGCCCTTTTCCTTCCTGTATATCTTTTAAATGGGTGGAAAATGCTCTGGCCTCTTTATCACCAATCTTCCCTTTCCATCGCTTCGCTTGCCCAATTACTCTTAGTCTAACCATTTTGGTTAAGGGCTTGTTGATTCCCAACATGTCCAGAGCGAGGATCCCAAAAAAGTCTATTCCTCCCTCCTTGCTTCTTCCAATAAAGTCAACATTCGTTACGCCTTCATAACTCAGATATTTCCTAACAATATCTTCAAAATCTTTCCAGCTCCGCCGAGAAAGGTTTTTAAGGATTTTTTCTTTTCTTTCCGCAGAAAAACCGCTTTTGACCTCAAGCACATTATTATCATAAGGATTAAATTCAAAATTAGGTGAAATGCCTTTGTTCCTAGCTTCTTCGATCTTCTTCCTTAATTCCGTCTTCACTTTAGGTAAGAGCTCTGTACCTTTCTCAAAAGCTCTTAGGTCGCCTACACGTAAACATTTTTTGGTGATCCTAATGACTTCTGCTGAAAGATCTGGGATATTTCGAGGGTTGTTCCATATTTTATTTGCAAGGGACTTAGCAGTAATTTTCTTCAACTAATCCCCTAAAATGGTTAAATGTTCTCTAGCAAATTTCTCAATTTGCTTCAAAAGTTTGACAAATTCATTTCTTGATTTGGAAGTTTTAATAGCAACTATGGGTAGGGCCTTCAACCTCACTATGAAGTCTTGTAGGAGTCCTTTCAGACTATCGAGCTCTCGTGGCATATACTCTCTCTCATCGACTTCTCGTCGAAGATACTCAAAATCTCGATCTTCTTGGAATTTTCTAAAAATGTCTGGATGGTTAATCAATGCTTTTTCAAGATATTTGAAATCGCGTTTACTACCTATTGCTGACTCTTCTCCTTCTTTATGAGGGACTATCCAAGAAAGGAATTCCTTAACCTTGTTTTGATCTTTAAATCGTTTAGCATCATCGTTCCATTTTAGCCAATCTTGGAATTTCGTTCTTCCAGTGCGGCTAAAAATTCCTTCGATTAAGAAGACAAAATTTGAAGGATCTAACCTATCTCCCCATTCCTCATCTTCTTTGAATTGTAAGTAGCCATAATACGATTTAAGAAGTTTAATGGCGTCTGTAGGCGAAATACCAATAGCTTTCGCCGCATCGTTTATTTCCATCTTAGCCTCTTCCACTAACTTATAAATCAACTCTCCTTGTTCTAATCCTCCCCATCCTCTAGCTCCAGAAATATGCCTTATTCCTTGAACTAACCAAGATATGTCTCTTCTTTTGCCCGTGTATACAATAGCTTCAAATTCTTGCATACTCTCAAGAACGTCGGGCCTTAGCGGTAATCCACTTTCTTTCAACAGTTTGAGAGCCGCTACTCTGCGGTTTCCCTCAACTACTACATATCTGCCCTCTGGGAGAGCTCTCACTACTATTTTATCGATAGGTAGAAATCCTAGTCTTGATATACTATCCATTAGTTCGCTTACACCAAATTTCCTAATTCCTTCTAGGGCTCGGCTTTGCGAAGATTCCTCATGGATCTTATCGTCAGGAACCAACTGTGATAGATTGAATCTGGGGTTATTTGGATCCAAATAAATCTCATCTAGTCTTATTCTTTGTGGCTTAAATTCCTGTGGACTTAACGTCAATAGAGCCTTTTTCTGCATAAAGATCAAAATCAATAGGCTTTTTCAAGATTAAAATATTTCGGATTTATTAGGCTCTTTTTGATGAAGGATTAATTTCGTTATAGGTTCAGGGGTGTACTAAAAGCACTAAGCGGGCTTAGACTCCTTGAAATGAAACGCCGACCCGAAATGGACAACCCTGTTTAGACAACCCTAAAATAGACAAAGCCCATGAAAGAAAAGAAGGAAAGACTGCAAGATGGAACATTATTGTCACGGCACAAATGAGACCCGTGATTCAGACGGTAGTGGAAGGATTTGGTAATGATTGTGTTATGGTTGACCACAGTGCCTTTCAAATAGGCTACAATTGTTGTCCAGATAATCTTGAAGGAATAAGTTGCGATACTTGTCAAGAGCATACTTTTGTCAAATCAAAGACAAAATCGGTTGCAGAGGATACTGCATGCTAAGAGATTATTGCAAAAGGAATCTGATTTGGAGAGCATACTGATAGCAGATGCGTGCGCAAATCCACGGCAACTAAAAATGCCATGTGCTCTTGATGAGATTTTCCAATTCACCTCTGACCTAAATTTCTTCATAGATCACATTGTCATCTAAATCGACTATCTTTTTTGAACTAAGCACTCGCTTCTCCGCCATCTTCGCGATATATGCTAACTTTCCAAATATGCACATAACATATTAGAGTTGAGGCTTTCTCCTTTTTCGCACTTCTCTTTTAGGTGTCTTCTCTTCCAGAACAGGTATACTTTTGTTTGTGTTAGGAAGCCGAGGATGCGGAGCATCTTAGCCAGCTTTTTAAGCGATGCCTTATCGACGCAGTTGTTGAATTCTTCCTTTGTCAGGTAGGCTTTGTGGCTGGACCATAGGCGTTTCCGGTAGATCCCCACTGTCTTAGAAATGTCCTTGAGGATTGTTTTCACCTGATGCATGCATGTGAGGCGGAAGAGGGGAAGGTGGTGAGCGCTGGCTGGGTTTCCTTGAGCAGGTCGGGGAAGAGTCTGACCATACGGGTTCTAGGTCAGGTCTTCTTCGTTCCCCTAGGCGACCTCTACAGGGTACTAGACAAGGAGTGGGGGCGCGCCGAAGTCAAGCAGTGGGTCGAGCAAAAATAACGCACACCAACCTCCAATTAACCTCACGCCTGTGCAAACGCGCACCAAAGCGATTCCGGCGTCCACAGTAAGGCTTTGGATTTTATTCTGCCCTTCGTACTTTAATGGTTTCCTGCACTCTGGATAATTCACCTGCATGCGATCTTGAGGCTTGGGAAGCGCGCTTAGAGATTGGAAATTGATATATGGTGGAGAGTGTAATTAATGGGGCTGGGGTAGGCGGTATGGTTGAGGCGGCGCTGCTTATTGAAAGGAAGACGTTTGAGGAGATGGTTAGATTCGTGATGAAGGCTATGAGGGAGGGCATCCCTGAGGAGGAGATCTGGGCGACCCTTGAGGTGATGTCCAGCAGGGAGCTGCAAGCTGACGTTGCCGAGGGTTTGAGGGAGATCAGTGAAGGAAAGGTGATGAGGTTCAGAAGCGCCAAAGAGGCGCTAGAGTGGCTCAGGTCCTAAGCTGTTTTACACAATAAGCCCTGCTTGTAAGCTTTGGGATTTAAAGTGAGTTCTTTTTGGACCGCTAAGTTTACGGGAACCTTCAAAAGAGGCTATAAAAGGCTGAGTGGAGAGGCACGGCGAAGAGTTGAGATCGCCATAGAAAGGATGCTAACCAGCCAAGATCCAAGGAAGGAGGGCCATACGCTTCACGGTCCATGGAAAGGATGCTACTCCTATGAAATAGGGTTAAAACACCGTTTAATATACAGGGTAGAGATCGAAAAGAAGGAAATAGAGTTCTTGGCAGTGGGCACACATAAAATCTATTGAGCAGACTGCACCCACACTTAATTTCTTTCCTCATCTGTCCTCTCTAAGCCATCCTCTCGAGACCTTAATAGATATCTGTCTTTTCATGGATCTTAAGGTAGAAAGAAGGTCCTTAAATCAACATGTGAATCTTCATAGAATAGGCTTTAAATGTTCACATGGGCGTTGTCCAATTTTATTTATAGAAAAGAGCCTCAATCGAGTAAGGGTGATGCTAGAATGGGCAAAAAAGCGGTTATCGTGGTTTCTCTTGTGGAGGAGAGCGCTGAAAAGTCGAACGAGGAGATTGAGAGGGAGATCGTGGAGGAGCTCTCAAGGGAACCAGCGAGGATCCCGTGGATGAAGGAAGTGGAGAAAGTCACGGTTACAGAGATCTGACCGATGGCTTAAGTGGCGCCTTCCCTCTTTTTGTTTGAGGCTCAAAGTATGGCGGACAAAATGAATAAACCCCAAATATTCGAGAGATATATCGCTAATTGGGCGGAATTCCTCCCTTTATGTCAGTTAT
>Ga0315310_10001583_pt1 | contig 14432 bp, 13 predicted proteins | sample TDP5_MG_FD_203630 | JGI IMG/M metagenome (GOLD analysis project Ga0315310, IMG submission 203630) | Freshwater sediment microbial communities from Lake Towuti, South Sulawesi, Indonesia - TDP5 | ecosystem: Environmental > Aquatic > Freshwater > Lake > Sediment | place: Indonesia: South Sulawesi... | reverse complement strand
AGCCATCCAATGCTCAATTTCTAAAAGGCCCGTATATCAGGCATATAACATCGTCAAGCGCTACGATAATGTGGGAGACCGCCCTGCCAATGGATAGTGTATTGTTTTATAGCGAGAATATGGAGGGGTGGAGATCAGTCAAGGCACATTCATATACAGAGATGCTAATCAAGGGAATCCCGGCCAATATTAATAGTGCGGAGATAACCGGCTTGGCCCCTGATAAAAACTATTATTACTCTTTTTACACCGTTTCCTCACTTAAGAAACCGACTGAAATTTATTCGTTCAAGACCGCGCCATCCCCTTTAGGGGCATTTCGTTTCATAGCATATGGTGACAACAGGGGTAAGAGCGCCGGGGAGCAGGTAAATCATAAAACGATTATAGAGGCGATAACCAAAATAGATCCCCAACCGCTTTTGATAGTGAATTCGGGTGACATAGTCAATTCTGGAACATATATTACATTGCCAGGATCAATAGGACCCAACGAATGGCAGCTCTTTTTTGATACAATCCAACCCCTGATTAACCATATTGCCTATTACCCTGCAGTCGGGAACCACGACTTGTCAGGGGTCGGTGAGGATCAATTCAAGGTCTTCACAGCATACTTTCCATTTGAAGGGAATAAAGACACATACTACTCATTTGATATAGGAATGGTTCATTTTATTATTTTGAATTCCGAGACCTATTTTAGAACCGGTTCTTCGCAGCACACATGGTTGGAGAACGATCTTAAGGCTATCAAGGGATCACAAATTAAATTTATAATAGCTGCTTTCCACAGCCCCCCATATTCAAGCTCAAATCATGGCAGCGATATGGATATAAGGGAGGCGTTTTCGCCCATTTTTGAGCAATACAAGGTTGACCTTGTGCTCAATGGCCACGACCATGTATATGAGAGGACATGCCCTGTCGTAAATGAGTCATGCGACAATGCGAATGGCGTCACATACTTAATTGTAGGTGCGGGCGGTGCCCCGCTTTATGGTTGCAATGATAATCCATTGCCTTCTGGAATAGTTCAGTTTTGCGATAGTGAGTATGTTTTTACGATTTTAGATGTATCATGTGACCCTGATTGCAGTATCAAAGGAAGAACATTAAGGCCAGATCTGACTGAGGTTGATTCCTTTACGGTCACATCAAGGAGATAAAGGATGAAGACTCCGGCTGAATACCTCAAGAGCCTCAGCTTAGTGAAACACAGGGTCTTTCTATTTGGAGAAAGGCTGGAGAACCCGATTGAACATCCGTTTGTCAGGCCCTCCACCAATGCAGTAGCAATGACCTATGAACTTGCCAGCGATCCAGAGCACCGTGATCTTGCCTCAGCCACATCGTCCCTGATTGGCAGGCCGGTCAATCGCTTCACCAGTCTTCACAGGAGCACAGACGACCTTGTCAGGAAGATCAAGCTTCAGCGGGTGCTCGGTCAGAAGACAGCCGTGTGCTTCCAGCGATGCGTTGGGTGGGATGCCATCAATGCCTTGGACAGCGTGACATTTGAGATGGATCGCGCCCTGGGAACACAATATCATGACCGTTTCACCAAGTTTCTCAAGTATGTCCAGGAGAACGACCTTGTCTGTGATGGGGCCATGACCGATGTCAAGGGAGACCGCTCCCTTTCTCCATCAGAACAGGCAGACCCTGACCTTTTCCTGCATATCGTCGAAGAAAAGAAGGACGGGATTGTTGTGCGCGGTGCCAAGGCCCATCAGACTGGCATAGTCAACTCTCACGAGATCATAGTTATGCCCACTGTTGCCCTTCGAGAGCCGGATGCCGCTTATGCTGTTTCCTGTGCAGTGCCTGCAGATGCGCCCGGCATCACTATTATCCTTGGCCGGCAGTCATGCGACACGCGTCTCCTTGAAGAAGGTAGCATGGACTCGGGAAACCCCGGATTCGGCGGCCATGAGGGCCTTGTTGTCTTTGACAATGTATTCGTGCCCTGGGAGCGGGTGTTCATGTGCCGTGAACATCAGTTTGCAGGGATGCTTGTGGAACGGTTCGCAGCTTACCACCGCCAGAGTTACGGAGGATGCAAGGTGGGGCTCGGTGATGTGGCAATAGGGGCAGCGGCCTTGATAGCTGAATACCAGGGGGTGGATCGCGCCTCGCATATCCGCGACAAGATTATAGAGATGGTGCATCTCAACGAGACCCTCTATGCCTGCGGCCTGGCGTGTTCGCTTGAGGGAAAGGCAATGGCCTCCGGAACATACCTTGTGGATCTGCTCCTTGCAAATGTGACCAAGCAGAATGTTACCCGCTTCCCATACGAGATTGGCCGGCTTGCTGAGGACATCGCAGGCGGGCTCCTTGTGACACTTCCCTCTGAGAAAGACCTTAGAAGCCCTGAGGTTGGGCCATACATAGATAAATACCTCAAGGCCAAAAAAGACATTCCCACAGAAAAGCGGATGAGGCTGCTGCGTTTCATTGAGAATTTTACCTTTGGCAGGGCAGCAATTAGCTATCGTGCCGAATCAATGCACGGTGCGGGTTCCCCGCAGGCGCAGCGGATCATGATCGCCCGCCAGGCAGACCTGGAGGAAAAGAAGAAGCTGGCCAGGAAGCTTGCCGGCCTTTAGACCTTTGTTGTGAATCGCCCAGTAAACTGCGGGCTGTGTGGTAGTGCTTCGCCGCTGATACCTGCTGAGATAGGCTTCTGCGGCGATTGCCTGCGCAAAAAATTTACTGCATGCCGGAAGCGTGTAGAGGCGGTCCACGCCATCTCGCGCACTGAGTTCGCCCTGCCCACCAGACCGCCGCGCCATCCGGATGGCGTTCATTGCTCGCTGTGCAGCAATGAGTGCTTAATCGGCGAGGACGAGCGCGGCTATTGCGGTCTTCGCACGGTGCGAAAAAACAGGCTGTCCCATCTCGCCGGAACCCCGGAGCGCGGCCTGCTGCAGTGGTACCGGGATCCACTTCCAACAAACTGTGTGGCGGATTGGGTGTGTGAGGGGGGCAAACATCCGGGAAGCCACAATCTTGCTGTTTTTTACGCCAGTTGCACGGCAAATTGTCTTTTCTGCCAGAACTGGCATTTTCGTAAGGTATCACCGAAAAGGGACGGAATGATAAGTGCGCGAGAGCTTGCGGACTCTGCCAACTCGCAAACATTTTGCGTCTGCTATTTTGGAGGCGATCCATCATCACAGATGCCTCATGCCCTGACGGCATCAAGGTATCTGGCAGGGAAAGGTGTGCGCATATGTTGGGAGACCAACGGCACCATGCATCCAAAGTTCCTTGAGGCCGCTGTCCAATATTCACTTGATACCGGCGGCTGTATCAAGTTTGATCTGAAGGCGTTCGACGAGGACCTGCATATTGCGCTGACTGGCATCTCTAACCGGAGGACACTGGAGAATTTCAGCAGTGCTGCGAAGCGGTATAATGAGCGGCCCGGATTGCCCCTCGTTATAGCGAGCACACTTCTTGTGCCGGGATATATAGATGCAGATCAAGTGGGCAAGATTGCGCGATATATCGTCTCCCTCAACCCTCGGATTCCCTTTGCGCTCCTCGCCTTCGCCCCGCATTTCTACATGTCCGATCTGCCGTGCACATCAGAGCGCCATGCGCAGGATGCCGAAGCTGCCGCACGGGCGGAGGGATTGGACAATGTCCGCATTGGCAACCAGCACCTATTGATGTCTAATTAGAGCAGGATTAACTCCACGAACAGAAACGATAATACCAACAAGAGAGAGCCAATCATTGACATTAAGGCCCGCACACTTATCAAAACTTGGGATTCTGTAATTGCAACCTCTTGATAATCTTTTCAAGGTCTTTTCTATCAAGGACATTCATTATTGTCACATCATTACTCTGAATCCTGTAAAGTATCCTGAAATCTCCCGAACGAAGTCTATAGAGAGGCGGCTTAAAACCTTTGAGTTTTTTGATGCGAATCCCTGATGGGAGAGGATTGGTGGATAGAGACTTGATGGCTGAGAGTATTTGTTCGCGCTGCACAGGATGGATGCTTTCCAGATCATCAACTGCTGCCTGCGTCATCTGGACAGCAAATGGGCCCATTCCTATGTGCGTGACCTTGTCAGGTAATCGTCAAGTGAAATAACTCTCCCTGCTTTGATGTCTTTTTCCGCCTTGGCAATCTTTTTTCTTATGGCTGGACTATTTTCAATAATAAAGTCCTCAAGATCGTCTTCTGTCAGGCAAGTAAGCGATGCTGCTGGTTTTCCCCTGTATGTAATAATCACAGGGTTTCCTTTTGCAACATCCCGCAGAACTTCGTTCGCCTTGTTTTTTAATTCGACTGTATTGATAACTCTCATTATCCTCACCTCCAATAGAGCTATTATAATAGCTCTATGTTTCTATGTCAAAGTAGTGCGTTCAAACAGTAGGAACTCCTGAGAAAAGATTTGTTGAATCAATAATCCGAAATATGATAATTTATATCAAAAGGAGAGAGTTATGTTGAGGGTTGTCTTGAAATCAAAGGTCCACCGGGCCACGGTCACAAAGGTTGACCTCGAATACGAGGGCAGCCTGACAATGGATAGGGACCTTATGGAGGTTGCAGACCTCATCCCCTTTGAGCAGGTGGCGGTTTACAATGTAACAAACGGGGAGAGGTTTGTTACATATGTCATTGAGGGAGGCACGGGGACCGGCACAATCTGCATCAATGGTGCTGCGGCCAGGAAGGCCAGCGTTGGGGACACAATCATTGTGGCTTCCTATGCCATCATGGATATAAAGGAGGCGAGAAAATATCATCCAAGGGTCATCGTTGTTGATGAAAGAAACCGGCCTGCCTATGTATCTATAAAGGGGAAGCTCGTGCCCTTGAAGAAGAAGAAGGGCAAAAACGATGACTCCTGGCTTCTGGAGCCCTGACCCTTTGAATGCAAATTTTCAGTTCTCGGTTCGCCTTTCCTATCACATCTTCACCGATTGAAAAAGGGGCAGTTGCTGTTGACGGCTCTTTCATCAGAGCTGTTGGGCCCCATGATGAGATCCTAAGAAAGTTCCCTGGTGCTGAACAGAGAGATCTGGGCGATGTTGCCCTTCTACCTGGGCTCGTAAATGCACATACTCACCTGGAGCTCACGCACTTCGGCCCATTCAAGGAGAGAAGGGGTCTGTTCTTTAAGGAATCCAGCTTCGTGGATTGGCTCATGAGGCTGGGAATCAGAAGGAGGATCAAGGCGAGGCTTTTGGGAAGCCGTCCATTTATTAGGGCCTATCGCAATGGACTCGAGATGCTTAGGGCCTCTGGGATCACATGCTTTGGCGATATCACGACTTTGCCCGAAGCCCCGGCCCTCGTGGCGGATAAAGGACTCAGGGCAGTGCTCTATTTTGAGGCAATTGGTTTCAACCCCTCAGAGGCAGAGCATAAGGCCAGGGAAATGGAAGAGGCGCTGGAGCGTGCAGGAGAAAGGAATCAAAGTAAGCTGGTAACATTGGGCTTGTCTCCACATGCCCCATATACGGTCTCATCGCGGCTCTATGTCCTTCTCTCTAAGCTCGCAGAGAAGAAGGGCATTCCCCTGTCTGTGCACATGGCAGAATCTTCCCAGGAGGTAAAATTTGTTATGGAATCAAGCGGTGAGTTTGTGGAGAGGTTATACCCACTTATCGGATGGAATAAGTTTGTCCCTGAGCCTTCCAATATGACGCCAACAGGATACTTAAACAGCCTGGGTGTCCTGAAAAAGGGGACCATTGTTGTTCATGCTGTCCATGTTGACGAGACTGACATTGCAATCCTGAAGAAGGCAGGAGCGGGTGTTGCGCTTTGCCCCAGGAGCAATTTCTTCCTGAAAGTGGGAACTGCGCCTGTGAATAGATTTCTGGAAACAAGAATCCCTGTCGGTCTCGGAACAGACAGCCTTGCAAGCAATAAGACCTTGAGTCTATGGGACGAGATGCGCTTTGTTAGGGATACCTTGCGCATGGAGCCTTCAATTCTTCTCTCGATGGCAACCCTGGGGGGTGCAAGGGCACTGGGCCTTGAGGGGATTATCGGGAGCCTTGAAGCAGGGAAAGAAGCTGACATGATTGCAGTCTCAGAGGAAGGATGTCGTTCCGGTGAAGATCCGATATCCTATGTTGTAGAGAAAGGGATGGATGAGAGAATAAGGATGGTCATGGTGGCAGGTAAAGAGATATGAGCGCGCCCATAGGGATAAAGGTTGTCTGCACAAACAAGAAGGCGCGCTTCGAATTTCACATTGATGAGGTCTATGAAGCTGGGATCGCGCTCATCGGTTCGGAGGTCAAGTCCCTCAGGGCAGGAATGGCGAACCTGAGGGACAGCTATGCCTGGATAAAGGAGGGTGAGGTTTTCATTGAGAATTTTCACATTGCCGTTTACCAGCAAGCCTCCCGGAGCAAGCTCAATCCGCTCAGGAGCAGGAAACTCCTTCTTCATAAAAAGGAGATAATGAGGCTTATAGGGAAGACCAAACAGAAGGGATTCACCCTGATTCCTCTCCGGGTCTATTTCAAGAAGGGGAGGGCAAAAGTGGAGATCGGACTTGCTCGCAGGAAGACCCTTTATGACAGGCGCGAGGAGATTAAGAAAAAGGATATTGAAAGGGAGCTCAGGCGGGGCGGCTGATTTTATGCCTCGCCTTAAAAACGCTTCCCCATAATGCTTTCAATGATGTGAACGAGCCGCTTTGGAGTGAAGGGCTTTTCCAGATACATATTGGCGCCGATCTCAAAGGCTTTTTTTGCCCCTTCCTTCATCTCCTGTGATGTAAGCATTACGACCGGGATATTCTTTAGATCCGGGTCTTCCTTTAGCCTTTTCAGGACCTCGTATCCCAACATCTTGGGCATAAATACATCAAGAAAAATTAGATCTGGCCGCATATCCCTGGTTTTTACCAATGCTTCGTATCCGTCTTCTGCTGTAACAACACTAAATCTATAGTCCTCCAGGGACGCCTTGATCATCTCAAGGATGATCGGGCTGTCATCCACTGCAAGGATCACACCCTGAATATTTTTCTTGTCTGCCTTCTCAAGCGCCCTTGAGACAAGCCCCAGGGCCTGCGGTTCAAATTCGTCTATGAGCCAGGATTTATACTCTTCAGCCTTTGAGGGGTCGGTGAAGATGGAAATGGCAAAAAGCTTGAGCTCTTTTAGATATAGGATGTAGAGCACATATCGTCCCGATGTTTTCATATAGACTTTGTCCAGAGATGACAGGATGTGTTTGTGAATCTGGGCCACCCTGCTCTGATAGACGGGCTTAAAACTTTCCATTGTTGTCATCAGGCCCTCGCTGTTGCAAAATTCATAGACCTGCTCATTCCGGACATTCCTAAGCTCAAAGAATAGTTCCCTGTAGATCTTGATCGCATGCCCCTTGATTATTCCTTCAATCTCCTCCCTGTAGAAACGCAGGAAGTCTGTCCAGGCAATATCAACATTTTCCTCTGAAGTCTCTTTCCCCTTTGTAATCCTGAAGCTGCCGTTTCTCCAGGAGATAAGTTCATACGCAGATTCATTCTCAAGCAAGTGCGTGCTCCAGGCATTGATCATTTTTCCATCCCTGAAGTAATATCTTCCCTCCTCCGGGCCCAGGCGGACCTCAAGAAGTGCCTTGGCTCCGGTGCGCGAGATGGGCTCAAGGATCATAATGAGGTTGTCTTCCCCGAGTTCTCCCCAAAGACTTCCATCATCTTTGACTGTTGTCACCTTCATCGTTAGAGATATTGTGTGATCCTATGGATCACATACTTGGGGCTGAAGGGTTTGGGTATCCTCTCCTTTACCCAGATGTTGTATTGGAAAACCACCTGTGGGTCGTTGGCTTTTGCGGAGAGAAGGATTATGGGAAGCCGTTGATTTTCTTCCCTGGCCTTGATTTCCTGGCATGCACGCAATCCATCTGATTCTGAGGGAAGGAAGATGTCCATGAGGATTAGGTCCGGCAATGTTTTTTTCACCAATTCAACAAGCTTCATCCCATTTTCCACAAGCAATACAGTGTGCCCAAGCGCCTGCAGCTTGATCCTGAGAAGATCTCTGGTAAAGGCGCCCTTATCGGCAATAACGACTGTTTTCCTACCGGGTTTCATTAGGGCTATATTGTAAAATTTAACAGAAATGATATGCTAAAATCAAAGGGCTACGGTGGGGGCGAAAGGGTCTCGACGGTGGCCTGGAGGTTGGAGCTGCATGTCCCCGTCCCCGAGTCGGGGTTAAATAAACGGGAAAACAAAAACACACGCCGACGAGGCGTATGCACTCGCTGCCTAATTAAGCAGCGCGTTCCCTCAGCTTTCCCCTGCAGAGGCTGAGAGGGGCGCCAAAGATGCGGGGTTTTCTGTTTCCCGTGCTCAGGGGGAGCGGAAAGTAAGCAACCTGGGCAGGTGGTTCGGGAACCCGGTCCGTGGGGGTCCCGGGCCTCATTCAAAACACGGGCTGAACATGGAGATGCTCCGGCTGAATGGCCTTCGGACGGGGGTTCGATTCCCCCCGCCTCCACCATCACTGCAGACCCCTTTTCAACCTTGAGAGGAGTTGCTCGTTTGGATCTACAACCAAATCGGCATAGGCTGCGAATTTTTTCCGCAATGTCTGCAGGTCGTCCCGATAGACATCCGGCCGATCAAAGGACGAAGAGAGTTTGCCGCGCACCCCCCAGGATGTGGAGGTTCCCCAGAGCTCATGGTCTATCGGATCATCAAAATGCTTGTAGGTCCATAGAGACCAGGACCAGCCAGATTCGTTGAAAAACTTAAGAAACAGGCTGACTGCGTCATAAGCCCAATCTGTGTCTTCCTTCGTTGAAAAGCTGCCGATGTAATAGGGCACAACTTGAGCAGATTGAGCCTTTTTAAATATCATTTGATATAAAAAAACCAGGCTCTTGTATGCCTCCAGGTTGTTCGCTTCCTCAAACAGGTGCGTTGAATAAATAACATTCTGCCAGTTGTAATCGCCTGGGAGGGGAAGCGAATCCATTCCGAAAAAGCCGTCGTGAATGATCAACAGATGATCGTCCCCCCTTGCCCTGATGGCCTGGACGATTTTGTCATACATCTCATCACGCGCCTGAAGGGATGGTGCGCTCATCGGCTCTGCCAGCAAACTGTAGGCGGCGACAATGTCGCGGTCGCTGTAACGCGAGGAGATTTCCTCCCACAGATCTACGGTCAGGGCCTGCATCTCCGGCTTCTCATAAAGCAGGGCTGGGCCCGAGTAGTCGTTGTGCCCGCCTGGCGATTCCTGAAGATCAAGGACTGCATATATTTCGTATTTTTCGCACCATTCAAGCAAAGCATCAATCTGGGCAAAGGCGCGTTCGTTCCAGGTCAGGGCCTGCAGCGGTTCAAGATCCGACTCTGTGATCAAATTGCGATACCCGATCGGCACCCGGACTACATTGAAGCCCTGCGCTGCAAGCCAGGCAATGTCGGTTTCACGGATCCAGGCGCGCTGGAAGATATCCAGGAGTTCGTCGCGTGTTTCCGCGCCAAAGCGTTGCTCAAGGAGTTTTCTCAAAGGCAAGTCAGAATCATCGGATATTGACGGATATATAGCTGCCGAAGAAATAAAGTTACCGGCGGGAGGCCTGCCCACCCGGTCTGCCAGCGCAGCGGCAAACCTGTATGACCAGGAATCCGGGTCCACAGGATTGGTTTCAAGTGTCTTTTCATAGGAAGGTCCGGTCTCTATCAAAGCGGCATCAACCTCGGCCCCAATGCCGTTTTCAAGGCCGAGAACATGAATCCGGCCATGCAGTGAGTAATCAATCTTGGTGATCCATGTCTCGTTAAAGAGCCAGCCGCCCAGGTTCACTCCCTTCAAAACAACCCATTTCCCCTGTTCATTGACAATTCGGGTTCCTTCGGCGTGGAGGCGTGTAAGTCCTCCAGGGAATTTATCGCGTGCGCAACCGAAGATGAACAGCGAGGCGACAAAAGCCATCACAGCCGTTGTCTTATTCATGCACCGATTATGCCAGTGGCTGGGGAAATATGTCAAGATGAAAATCAATTGCCCCCCGTGCCTCCGCCATTCGATTCGTTTCACTGCTTGCCATGAGGACAAAGTTCAACAATAATAAACAGTAAATTGTGACCATGGTTAAAAACGATGACGGGACCTGAATAAAAAATAGAGAAAGGGAGCCTGATATGAAACCGTTAATGGAGTTCGATGACAAGTTTCTGCCGAACGAGGAGAAGTTCCAGGCTGATTTTTTCAAACGCTTCACGTTGAGGCATGCGCCCGAGCCGCTAAAGCTCAGCGACAAGATCACCAAAAACTACCGCTTCCCGACCTTCTACGGGGACGTGACCTGCGCCATCGGCATCTTCCTTTGCTCCTACGAGAAGGCGGAGAAAATGATGCTCCATCCCCGGATCAAGCCGGTGCGGATGACCAGGGGAAGGTCTCTGGTCGCCTTTTCCTGCTACGAGTACAAGAACGTGATGAACGTCCCGCCCTACAACGAGATCGCCATGACCATCCCCATCATGGTGGATCCCGGCTTTAACCCGCCCGTCCTGCCCATGGTCCTGCCCATATTTAAGAGATTCGGCTATTACGTGTTTTCCATGCCGGTTACCTCTTTGGAGAACCAGATCCGCGGGGTCAAGATCTGGGGCCTGCCCAAGGTGGTGCAGGAGATCAACATCCGGGAAGACGGGCCAGACTGTGTGACCGTCGCACACGAGGCTTCGGGTGAGCCATACCTCGAGGTCCGCGTGCCCATGGAGGGGGCGCCGACCAAGTTCGATGTGTCGTCCTATCTCTACACCCGCCGCGGCAACGACTTCTTCCAGAGCCAGACCTGTTTCCAGGCCACCTTCAACGTCAACAAGTACATGGGCATGTTGTTCAAGCAAGGCGCCAAACCCGACCGCCCCTACCTCAAGATCCACGACACCCCGAGCGGGCGGGTGCTGAAAAACCTGGAGATCGAGGAGCATCCCTTCCAGTTCCGGTTCGCGCGCCACATGAACAGTTGCTTCGACATCCCCAACCCGGACTTCAAATCCGATACTATTAAATTCGGGAGCTGACCATGAACAAGACCAATCCGAAAATCGTGTTCTTCGGCGCCGGCGTCATCGGCGCGTCGGTGGGCGGCTGGATCGCGCCCCATTACGACAACCTCTATTTCCTCGACCAGGGCGCCATGGCCAAGGCGCTCAAGGAAAAGGGCGTCACCCTGTACCTGGGCGACAAGCCTGCAAATAAGACCAAAGTTATGGTCAAGGTGATCGACCGGATCGAGGAAGCCGCCGACGCGGACATCGTGGTCATCGGGGTCAAGAACTACAGCCTGGAGGCGGTGGCGAAGACGATCAAGGAGAAGCTGGGCGACAAGCCGGTCATCCTCTCCATGGCCAACGGCATCATCAACCAGGAAATCCTGCCCCGCTATTTCTCGCGGGTGATCTACTGCGTGGTCAGCTACAACGGCTGGATGGACGAACCCGGCGTGATCGGCTATCAGAAGAAAGGCCCGCTCATCATCGGGACCCCCGACAACGGACTCCAGGAAGAGATGAAGATCATAGCCGGCATATTCAACCGGGGAGTGGAGACGGTGATTACCCCCCATCTCCAGGACGCGGTCCACTGCAAGATCATCATCAACCTCACCAACTCGGTGACCACGCTGGTAGGGCACAAGTTCCGCGAGATATCTGACCCCGCCGCCTTCCAGAAAATCCTCACCAACCTCCTGTATGAGGGCATGGAGATCGTCAAGGCCAGTGGGTACAAGGAATGCAAGCTGGGCGGGATGCCGGGTTGGGCCACCTTATGGATGGGCGCCAAGCTCCCCCGCCTCGTCACCAAACCCCTCTTCGACAAGAACGTGAAGAAGATGGTCCTGAGTTCAATGGCCCAGGACGTGATTCAACGGCGCGGGCGCGAGAACGAACTGGAATCAATCAACGGCTACATCGTCAAACTGGCGGACAAGGTCGGTATGAAGGCCCCGGTGAACCGAACCATCTACGAAATGAGCAAAAAGGAATTCGAGAAGCCGGATTTCAAGCCATTGGACGTCAAGGACGTCTGGGCGGCAATTGAGAAAGCAAGGAGGTGAAATCATGGTTCTGTTAAATCCCAAAAAACACGTTCGGAAGTATGCCGACGCCCGGTCGCGTGAGATAATGCTCAAGACTATCGAGTTTTTCGAGAATAAGGGCCTTGCCAGCATCAAGGAGGACGATCACAAAAAAGTCTGGTATCGAGAATACCTGGACTTCATCAAGGCGAACAAGATTTTCGCGACCCTTTTGACCCCGGCCAAGTACGGCAGCGGCCCCGACTACCGCTGGGACACCTACCGAAACTGCGAGTTCAACGAGATCATCTCATTTTACGGCCTGGGCTACTGGTACACCTGGCAGGTTTCCATCCTCGGCCTCGGCCCCATCTGGATGAGTCAGAACGAGGCAATCAAGCGCAAAGCCGCCCAGGCCCTGCTCGACGGCGGCATCTTCGCCTTCGGCCTCTCCGAGCGGGCCCACGGCGCCGACGTCTACTCGACCGATATGATCCTGAGCCCCCGCGGCGAGGGCAAGTACGTGGCCAACGGCGAGAAGTATTACATCGGCAACGGCAACGAGGCCGCCATGGTCAGCACCTTCGGCAAGGTGGAGGGGACCAAGGACTATGTCTTCTTTGTCGCCAATTTCAAGCAGCCCGGTTACGAGCTGATTAAAAACGTGTGCGACTCGCAGAACTACGTAGCCAACTATGCCCTCCATGACTACCCCGTCACCGACGCTGAAATCCTGGTCCGGGGCGATGACGCCTTCTCGACCGCTCTCAACACCGTCAACGTGGGCAAGTACAACCTGGGCTGGGCATCGATCGGCATCTGCACCCACGCCTTCTACGAGGCCATCAACCACGCGGCCAACCGGGTGCTCTACGGCATGCATGTGACCGACTTCCCTCATGTCAAGCAGATGTTCACCGACGCCTACACCCGGCTGGTGGCGATGAAGCTGGTGGCGCTGCGCGCCTCTGACTACCAGCGGACCGCTTCACTTCAGGACCGGCGCTATCTGCTTTACAACCCGGTTGTGAAAATGAAGGTCACCAGTCAGGGCGAGGATGTAATCACCTTGCTTTGGGATGTGATTGCGGCCAAGGGATTTGAAAAGAACACTTACTTCGAGATGGCGGCCCGCGATATACGGACCCTGCCCCGACTGGAGGGAACGGTCCATGTCAACATCGCGCTCATCCTCAAATTCATGGCAAACTACTTCTTCAATCCGGGCTCCTTCCCGGAAATCGGCAAGATCATGCACACCAAATGCGATGAGTTCCTCTTTAACCAGGGGCCGTCCCGTGGACTGGGCAAGATTCAGTTCCATGATTACAATCCGATCTTGAGCGAATTCGATATCCCGAATGTCAGGGTCTTCTCCGAGCAGATTGAGGTTTTCAAACAGTTCCTCGCCACAGCGACCCCCAGTGACGAACAGAAGAAAGACATCGACTTCCTGATGAGCCTGGGCGAGATTTTCACCCTGGTGGTCTATGGTCAGCTCATCCTCGAGGAAGCCAAGCTCCAGGGGCTGGAAGCAGATCTTATTGATCAGGTTTTTGACTTCATGGTCAGGGACTTCTCCAAGTTTGCAGTCCAGCTCTACGGCAAACCCTCATCCAATACCATGCAGATGGAGTTCTTCCTCAAGATGATCCGGAAACCCGCGTTCGATCAGCGTCGCTACGACAGCTTATGGAACGGCGACATCCTGCCACTTAAGGACGCGTACATGATGAGCGATTAAACCCAGCCAAGACGGATTCGCAAACAACCGGAGTGGAGGCATATAAGTCCTCCAGGGAATTTATCGCGTGAGCAACCGAAGACGAACAGCGCGGCGATAAAAGCCATTACAATGGAATTACATTCCCCCCTCCCTCCACCATTCGGTTCGTTTTACTTCTTGCCATGAGGACAAAGTTCAACAATAATAAAAATAGTAAATTGTGACCGTGGAAAATATGAAGGAAAAGATATCGGCCTGGGTCAATGCCAATCGCGAACAAATCATTTCGAGGTTGAGCGAACTAGTCCAGGTTGGTTCCCCTACCGGCCAGGAACAGGCCATTGTGAAAAAAATTAAAGAGCTGTACGAACTGTCGGGCGCTCAACCTTTGTTGATCTCCAGTGAACGGTCTCAAATGAAAACACACGCAGCTTATATAGATACAACGGAAATGGGTTGTCCGGAGACTTACGAGGGCAGGCCAAACGTTGTAGTGATACGTAAAGGGAGCGGCAATGGCCGCTCCCTGATCCTGAATGCCCATTGCGATACAATCGGCGTGAGCGAGCCAGGGAAATGGACCCGACCTCCTTTTTCCGGCCAGATCGCAGATGGAAAAATATTTGGACGCGGGGCAGCGGATGACAAGTCTGG
>Ga0315310_10001582_pt1 | contig 14440 bp, 9 predicted proteins | sample TDP5_MG_FD_203630 | JGI IMG/M metagenome (GOLD analysis project Ga0315310, IMG submission 203630) | Freshwater sediment microbial communities from Lake Towuti, South Sulawesi, Indonesia - TDP5 | ecosystem: Environmental > Aquatic > Freshwater > Lake > Sediment | place: Indonesia: South Sulawesi... | reverse complement strand
GCCCAGAGTGCGATCGTCGAACCCGCGAGAAGCACATCGGAAACGGACACACGCTCCGCTTCGCTGTGAGCAAATTTCAACGAACCCGCCCCGAAGGTGATCACATTCCTGAAGCCCTTTGATGGATCGAGTACCTTTGGGGCTTTAGCGTAAAGCCTGGCATCGCAGCTGACCCTCCAAGCCCCTCTCTCCTGACCGCTCAGTCGAATGCCAGTGAGCCTGCAGGTGTCGAGCACCGTCCTCCAAGCTGCGCTCCCCTCGGGACTTTCATAGGCGTCGTTGTGAAGCTTATCGAAACTGGTTTCCTCGTTTATCAAGGTTGCCGTGAGCCCCGTCTTTGAGAGATAACTCCCAATCCCCTTATCGACGGCCGAGGTGATCCTAGATTGTATTTCTGCGAGATCGTGCGAGGCCGTGAATCCCTGTCCGCCCTCTAGGACCAGCCTCCTATTTGGGAGATCTTCAGCCCCAGCTAGGAAGGTGTCCATCGTGGCTTCCTTTTCTTTGGCAAGCCTCTGAAGGCCGACTAGGACGTATGCCATCTTTATAATGGCGCAATCGCACTGTCTGATGGCGCCCATGTGCCCCGTCTTCCCGAAGATCTCGACATCGTAGGCCATCCCACCACCGGCATCCCTTCCAACCATGTTGAAGTGCCTGGCGACCTTGGGCAGCCCCGTTTCCGGGTCTATCTCAAGTGTCTTATCGCCATACTTGGCCACGTATTCCCTTATGGACCCCTCGATATCCTCGCGCAGGTTTTTCGGATCAACCTCAGTGCATGTGGCCAACTTGACATATCCGTTGACCGTTGATGGGTGCTGCCCGAATGCCACCCCTGGACCATCGCCTGCGGATGGCGCGGCAATTATGCCGTGTGAAGTTTGAACATGCTCTTTCAAGAAGATGCCCTCGGGGGTCTCCTCCAATATCCTTTCACCCTCGGCCTCAAGGCTCAGGACGATGTGGGCAAGGGCAATGAGGGAATTAACGCCGGAGCCCGTCCCATTGAGGTCTACCCTATACCATAGGGCGCCCCTATTGGCCCTGTGGGGAACGAGATCTGTGACCTCCGTGACGAGGATGTTGTCAGAGGTCCATTTCTCACTCAACGACAAGCTCAATGCTCCATTTCCCCCCGGCTCCTCATCTATTACGAAATGCGACACAACGGATCGGCCGAGGGGGTTCGATCCAATTTTCTCACCGAGCTCCGACATCAGGCGCATGGCCTCGATGATGCTGACGATGGATCCCTTGTCGTCACATGCCCCTCTGCCATGGACAATACCGTCCTCGGTCCTGACGTTCGTGAGGTATGGGGCCACGGTATCTACGTGGGAACACATGGTCGGACCATCTCCTTTCCTGCCCTCAATCCCATCCAAGACGACTACCAAATTGCCTCTACCTGCGTATGCCTCTTCCATCGGAAGTCCGTTGGGCCTATCCGAGGTCTTGGTATAGTGTGGGGGTGTGACATATTGATGACCGGATATGAGTCCGACATCTATCGGGACTCGATGTACCTGGGGCCTTAGGTAGCTGCATAGGGATCCGACCTCCCTCTCGATGATTTCGAAGACCTCACCCTCATTTCGCCTCATCAGATCCACATCGGCCTTGGGGGTGTTATCTATGGAAACGAGCTCCAGGAGGAGATCCTGGGCCCATTTTCGATGCTCCTCGCTCCTTGATCTTGCTGTGACCTCTACGGCATATTCCCCGAGCATTCGCCCACAACCCGCGAAGGGTGCCTTAAGTATTATACTATATAAGAGAAATCGCGTAAACCCTGAAACTGCATAACGTTTATCTTATTGAAACCGCGACTGTTTTCGGAAACACATTTGGATGACGTCATCATCGTGGGATCTGGTCCCGCGGCGTTGACTGCGGCCATCTACGCACGCAGGGCAAACTTTACGACGGCCGTCATCGCTGGATCGCTTTGGGGTGGGCAGCTCATGCTCACAACTGAGGTCGAGAATTTCCCAGGCTTTCCCGATGGCATACTTGGGCCAGAGCTCATAGAGAACATGAGGAAGCAGGCTGAAGGTTTTGGCGCCAATATCCTCTACGAAGACGCCACAAGGGTCGATTTCTCATCGAGGCCCTTCAAGGTTCACGTGGGCGAAAAAGTACACGAGGGGAGGTCCATCATCCTGGCGACAGGGGCTTCAACGAAATGGTTAGGTCTAAAATCCGAGGAGCGGCTAAGGGGCAAGGGGGTATCGAGCTGCGCAACATGCGATGGCATTTTCTTCAAGGATAGGCCTGTGGTCGTCGTGGGTGGCGGCGATACAGCAATCGAGGAGGCCTTATCGCTGGCCAAGATCGCAAGCCACGTAACCGTCGTGCATCGACGTGATCAACTTCGAGCCAGCAAGGCACTCCAGCAAAGGGCCTTCAAGGACGAGAAGATCACGTTCGTGTGGAACACGGAAGTCGTTGATATCCTTGGTGATATGAAGGTGGAGGGGATGCGCGTCAAGGACGTCAAGACCGGGCAGGAATCGATCCTATCCTGCGATGGGGTCTTCGTGGCAATCGGCCACCAACCCAATACGGATCTGTTTCGTGGACAGATAGAGCTCGATCCCAAGGGATACATCATAACTCGCGACGAGACGAGGACGAACGTTGAAGGCGTCTTCGCTGCCGGAGACGTTCAGGATCCCAGGTATCGACAGGCCGTGACGGCGGCCGGTTCGGGCTGCAAGGCGGCAATCGATGCTGAGAGGTGGCTACAATCCAATTAAGTAGTGAAATTCACAGGACGTACTCTATTGACGAAAAAAAGATAGAAAAATTATAGGGGATTTCCTAGAATGGCACGAAGAACCTTATCAAGAGCAGTATGCCGCCGAATACACACGAGATGACAATGCCAACTATGAAACCCGTTGCAGCCGGTATCCCTGAATTCTCGTAGAGCTTGCTGCCTCCGATCCTTAGGGTTATCGTCTTCAATACCCATGCCGCAAGACACACGGTCCACAATCCTTCGATCAGCGCGTGTCCGTCGGTAGCGAGCAGGAAGCCAAAGGGTTCTAGTGGGAACCAGACGAACCTAGAGTGCATGAAGCTGATAGCTATCGCGAACAAGATGCCCGCGAACATCTGGGGCCACCAGGGATCGAAGGCGGGACGCCTTTGCAATCCGGTTGGTGAGTAGTATTCGTAGAGCGACCACCCGCCTGCAGATGGCATCTTGGCCTGTCCGAACGTGTAGAAGGCCCAGACCATCCCCGCAACTGAGATTATGGGCGCGATGGCTGCGGCGAGAAACTGTATCTTGAAGACGTTCTTTGTGGACACCTTGTAAGCGCTGGCCATCTGGTAGGATGAGAGCGATGAGAGCAGAGGGAAGCCGTTTCCTGCACCAGCTATCGGCTGGCAGTTAAAGTAATACGAGAAGAAGGTCGAGACGTACCAATCCTGACTCTCGGCTGGAGTGCCGAGCACCGTCTTGACCCAACCAACTCCGTATGTTGAGCCAGCTGGCGCTACGTATCCGACGAGGGCATACGTTCGCGTCTGCACGAAGACAATTACGATGTACATTATGACCAACGTCAGCGAAGTTGCGATGGCTCCACCGACGGCCATGAGCGTGGCTATGATGAGGATCGCCGATCCAGCGATCATGGCATAGGCGTTCCTGTACGATACTGGCTCGGTTCTATCATACTCCTCCAGCCTGTCCCTACCGAGTTTACCGATGGCGGCGTTGAACGTCTCCATTAGATACTGCCGGTTTAGGACGACGTATGAGATGAAGATGCCAACGGTAACCCCGGCAGTCGTGAAGACGTCCCACTTGTACGGTTCACCGATCCTGTAGCCCTGCGTGCCGCACCAGACTCGACCGCATCCGGACATCTCGAGTATGCCGCTGTAGTAGCCCATCTGGTATGCGATCTGCATGAGCACGACGAAGACGAGGTACCAGAGCCACCCGCCGAGCAGTACGTTGAGCGGTGCCATGTAGAGGATCGCGACGAATGTGGGGTTCTTGTGGAACTGGGCGAACCCAGCTATTCCCGCTAGAGGGGATGATGTGTCCAAGTAGTATGTGCCCATGAGGCACGTGTTCGTCCTCCAGCCGTAGATATCGGGGAACCACGGGAACATGTACTGTAATAGGAGCGGGATCTGATAGCCTATGCCCAGTATCAAGGCCACGATGAAGGGCAGTCCGAGGCGTTCCTTGAGCGGCTTCTTGGCATTGAACTTCTCGACGAGCGATATCGCAACTTGCGTATGGGGGAACGGGACCTTTTCGATATCGATCCAGCGCCTCCTCCAGACGACGCCCCAGCCTAGGGCGAAGAACCCGCAGGCCGCGAGGAATACACCCCACCAGATCATGGCAGGCATCCATGCGCCCCAATCAACTGGTACGCCGCCAGATACCATCGGTAGGACGGCCTCGCGGGAGGGAACCAACAAAGTGGACCATGGGAGGACTTCCGGAGCGAAGTTCACCCTATCGTAGATGAAGTGAGGGAGTCCCCGTCCTATTGGAAATTCGTCGTAGGATGTATAGCTAAGGAGCGCAGTGCTCATCGAGTAGAGGTAGGTTAAGTTGGCCATGCTCGATGGCTTGCCAGTGAGTTTCCCTACAACACTAGCGACCATTATGAGCAAGAGGGGTAATACCATGAGGATGAGCTTGCAGCCGATGGAGCCCAACGCGTACCAAGCGCCGTTAGGCTGTATGCACGTATAGACGGGTCCGAAGAAGCTGATCACAACTGTGAGAACGAGTAATGGTACCCAAGGGATTTTTTCGACAGTTACTTCAGATTGTGTAGTACCCAATCTATTCCACCCTTTCTCCTGTGAGGCTCGTCTATATTTATTTATATAAAACTTTCCTAAACCACGTTCATCTACTCCTCTTCGCTTCACCCATAGAGGCATATGATTGAAATGGCTACGAGAAGCAGAGGCATAGACTAGAATGTCTTTGTAACTAGGAGAGGAAACTTACCTGGTCCACATCATCTGTCTGAACGAGGATTGCAAGACTATGATCCATCTCGACGATGCATCGCATTGGAATAAGGGCAAGTGTCCAAAATGCGGCGAGAACTTCATATAGGAGATCAAGGATGGCCAAGTGATCCTGATCACGCACTCGCATTCGCACGAAAGATGATTATCGTCGACTTTCATCAAGAGGGGATTTCATAAACTAACTAAATCCCCTGAGCAGCTTAGTGGCGAACTCCCTTATCTTCTTGACTTCGTTTGGACGAGAGAGAACCTCTCCTTTCTCCCTGGAAAGGATGCGTACCCTATCGATTATCGTTCCGCCATAGGATTGGAGCCAACCCTGTAGGATCGCCTCGTGGGTCTCGAACCCGGATTCAGTAGCGACGCTCAATATCCCGAATTTCTTCCGCGCGAAATACGAATGGTTAAGGTAGAAGCCATGCGTTCGATCCATGAAGTCCTTGAAGCCCCCCGGTGGGCTGTTCCAGTAAACGGGGAGGCCAAGCACGATCAATGATGCCCTCTCGATCTTCCCCAAGAGGAAATCGAAGTCATCGCCCGTTATCGCACACCGCCCGATCTGCATGCACTTCCTGCAACCCTCGCAATGCTCGATCCTGAGGTCGGCGATTCGCTGGAATTCGGTCTCGAAACCCCCGCCGTTCAATTCCTCCAAGACCATCTTAACCGATATGTCCGTGTTGCCACCCTTCCGTGGACTTCCCGAAATCCCCAGAGCGATTGGGCTCAATATGGCCGAGGGCCTCTGATTCGATGTCAGGCATTAAGGTTTCGTTCCATTGCGTCACCCTGCAAAACATGGGGGCTGAAATAGCTTTAAGGCGGATTCGTGGGTTACGGCTCAAATGCACATGAGCTCGGATTGTTACGTGGGGGTCGATATCGGAGGAACGTGGGTCAGGATTATCTTGGCAAACAGGGAGAAGGTCCTCGTCGAGGTCACACAACAGACCAAGCGGCGAGGGACGGAGAGGGCCTTAAGTGATCAGCTGAAGCAACTGATCAGGTTCGCCTTCTCGAGGGCCAATGTCGATATGTTCGGCCTCAGGGGCATCGGGGTGAGTTCCTGCGGCCCTTTCAGGGAGATGGCCTCTTTGGAGGATACGCCCAACATCTGCGATGAGATTAATGGTTGGCACATCATCCCCATAATCGAGCCATTGAGGGAGGCGTTCGGGGAGAACATAAGGTATAGGCTTGAGAACGACGCCAAAGCTGCAGCGTTGGCCGAAAACCTCTTCGGCGCTGCCGTTGGGGAGAGCAATTGCGTCTATATGACAATAAGCACGGGCGTAGGTGGCGGCTTCATCGTGGATGGGGTCCTCTGCGAAGGCAAGAATGGGAATGCGGCTCACGTGGGCCATCAGATAATAGTGCCAGATGGCCCACAATGTGGATGTGGCCAAAGGGGCTGTCTGGAAGCGATTGTATCTGGAAAATCGATCGCTAGGAGGGCAAGGGAAATGCTTGAGAATACGCGGAAATCCACAATGTTGGAGCTATCAAATAATGACCTTAAGGGGCTCACGTCGAAAGAGGTCTTCGATGCGGCCAGGCTCAAGGACCCTCTAGCTGCCGAAATCGTGGAGGAAACCGTGAAATACCTTGGGATAGGCATCATCAACGTAATCAACACCACAGACACCAAGGTTGTGATTCTCGGCGGCGGAGTCATGAAAAGTTCTGACCTGATACTCGAGCCACTTAGAAAGTACATCGAGGAGCATTCATTCATGGCGATCTCCAGAGGCACGGACATACGACTGTCGAGACTAGGAACCTCTGTAGGGACAATTGCTGGACTTTCTCTGGTCATGCCCGGCGACTGGATCAAGGAATGGCTAACGACGAAGCCTTGGGAAAAGGCCTTCCCAAGGGAACAATTATAGTACTCCACAGAGCCACACGAGCTGAAGCCTACAGAACCTTTTTACCTAAGGGCGAATGAAGCTGGACGCAACGATGGACTTAGACGACCCTGGGGAGCTCAAAAAACTCGACTCACTTGGGATGTTTGGCGCAGCAGAATCATTCCCTTCCCAGATAGCCGACTCTTCCGCTCTGGCCTCAAAAGTCGTTTCTCAAGTCGAGAGGAAGGCCTTTAACAGAGTGATCGGTTGCGGCATGGGGGGCTCCGCGATAGGAATAGAGCTCGTTAGATCGTGGCTTCAGAAGGAACTAACGACGCCCCTACTTGTCGTTAGAGACTATTCGTTGCCCAGATACGTGAGTGATGGGGATCTCGTCTTCCTTGCCAGTTACTCAGGCGACACGGAGGAGACCCTTAGCTGCTTTGTCGAAGCTGCAAAGAGGCGCTCTGCGATGTTCTCCGTTAGTTCCGGAGGCGAGCTGGAGTTATTCAGCAAAATGCTGAGCATACCCCATGTAAAGATACCTAGCGGATATCAGCCAAGGGCGGCCCTCGGTTTCCTCTTCGCTCCGCTACTGGTGCTGCTAGTGCATCTTGGAATGGCGCCAAGGGATGCGCTGGACAATGTCCTTAGCTCAAGCGAAACCCTAAGGGCCGTCGCAGAGAAATGCTCGTATAGGACGCCTACGCCCGAGAATCCGTCGAAACAACTGGCCCTGAGGATCTCCGGACATTTGCCGATAGTATACGGATATGGCACATTCTCGGGAGCGGCGTTGAGGTTTAAGCAACAACTCAATGAAAATAGTAAGCTCTGCTCAAAATATGAATTATTCTCTGAGCTCGATCACAACGATATCGAGGGGTTCGATATCAATCCGTCCGGGAAGAAACCCGTGTTGGTGCTGCTTCGAAGCGAGGATGAAGACCCTCGGATCAAGAGTAGAATCGATGAGACATCGAACATACTGAGGGACAGCGTTGACGATATAGTGGAGGTAAAGGGCGCTGGATCCGGCGTCGTGCAGCTGCTCACTACGGTTCAGATCTGCGATTCCGCAAGCCTGTTCCTGGCATGCCTCAGAGGGATAGATCCCGGCCCTGTAAACAAGATAGAGAATCTAAAAAGGGCCCTCTCGGGCAAAAGCGCATTCGTCAAATCCCTTATGGCAGAAGTGCAGCAACTCTCAGGACGAAGGGAGAGATGAAACGATCGCGCCAGATGGGCCAAAGAGAGAGATGAAACGGACAATAGTACTGAAAGTCAATGCTCAGGAACCGGAAATAGTTAAGATTCGCGTCGCCGCGAGTGTGATTCGAAAAGGCGGAATCGTTGCATTTCCCACGGAGACTGTGTACGGGCTTGGAGCCGATGTTCTGAACGCGGAAGCAGTAAAGGAGATTTTCATCGCGAAGAAGAGGCCTCCCGATAACCCAATGATAGTTCATGTCGCCAATAAGGGGAAAGTTTACGAGCTTGCCAGAGAAGTCCCGAAAGCCGCTGAAAAATTGATGGCCAAATTCTGGCCAGGACCTTTAACGCTCGTACTTAGGAGATCGAAGGCAGTGCCCGACATTGCCGTTGCAGGCCTAGACACTGTGGCGATCAGAATGCCAGATAATAAGGTCGCCCTCGCCTTAATCTCCGAGTCAAGGACCGTGATAGCAGCTCCTAGCGCAAACCTTGCAGGAAAACCCAGCCCAACAACCGCAGCGCACGTCATGAAGGATCTTGCAGGAAGAGTTGATGTCATATTGGATGCAGGGGACACGATGATAGGTGTAGAGTCGACGGTCATCGACATGACCTCCAATCCACCTCAGATCCTAAGGCCGGGAGGGGTCACATACGAAGAACTGAGGGGAATTTTGGGAAGGGTGAAATTGCATCCAACAGTGTTGGCGAGGAAGAGGATGCGTCTGGCCAAAGCCCGTTCCCCTGGGATGAAACATAAGCACTATGCCCCAAATGCCAAAGTCATTGTGGTCGAAGGAACCCTTAGCGCTGTCATGGAGAAGGTCCAGGGGCTGGCTGCCCTTTACATGAAGAAGGGAATGAAAGTGGGCATCATGGCAACGGATGAAAGCAAATCCGTATATGATGCGGATGTCATCAAATCCCTCGGAGGCAGGGGGGATCTGGCTATGGCTGCAAAGCGCCTTTACGGGCTCCTTAGGGATTTCGATGATGATGGGGTTGGCGTCATTATCGCCGAAGGAATAGCCCCAAAGGGCCTTGGCCTCGCTATCGCGAACAGGTTGAGAAAGGCCTCCGGCCTCAATATAGTGAGGGCTTAGCCTTTCAATTGAACCCCCCCATGAGAGATGCGAGGGGGAAAGCATTTTCAAGCATTGCAGTGCCTCTCAGTACGATGAAATCCGCGATCGTCGGGCATAGGGGTTCACCCAATGTAGCTCCTGAAAATACCATCCCGTCTTTCCTTAAGGCTATAGAGCTTGGTGTGGACATTGTAGAGTTGGATGCGAGGTCGGCTGGGGGTGGCGCAATAGTGGTCATTCACGATGAGAGCGTTGACAGGACCACGAACGGCAGTGGACTCGTGAAGGACCTCAATATAAGGCAGATCAAGACACTTGATGCTGGGTCTTGGTTCAGTCACGCCTTCAAGGGAACTGCGATTCCAACGCTCGAGGAGGCCCTGATGGCAATCGACGGGAGGATTTTGACGCGGATAGAGCTCAAGGATGGCGGAATGGAGGAGAGGATCTCTGGCCTATTGAGGGAGTTAGGATTGGTTGAAAAGATCCAAGTTGCATCGTTCGAGTTAGCGAGGATCAGGAAATTCCGGGAGATCTGCCCGAGAACGCCCGCGGTCGCAATATCAACCGCATTTAACAAAGGGTTGCTACATTCATCAATCGAAAGTTACACTAATGCGTTGGCGATACTGATCAATGGATTTAGCGAAGCCGATATCTTCGAAACGCACGTTCATGGGCTGACATTTGACGCTTGCCCTGTGGACAATGAGGCCCTCGCGAGAAATCTTACGGCGTTTGGCATAGACAGCATTACGTCAAACAGGCCAGATGTGATCCTAAAATCTCTGAATGAAAGATTTTAAGAGTAATTGGCGTGGCGAAAGGTCAGAAGGGACAGGACCTGCTGCCCATCGAAAGAGTACTTAAAACGTTTGCGCACGAGGCTCCAGACGTTGTCGCAGTCCACCACATTGGTTTCTCTTCAAGGGCTGCGTCGTACGTCCTTGGTCACGAAGCATACGTCGGTGGAGGAATACAGCAGTGGAGGGAGGCGGTCTCGTGCTGGGAAGGGGAGGTAGCCCATGAGAAATTCATCGAGAGGACAAGACGTGACGCGATTGAACTGGCGGAAGCAACCCAACAGGACATCGTAAGGTATGAATATTGGAGGATGAATGCCAAGCCGTGCAAATTAATCGACAAATTTACATTGATGTTCGGTGAACCTGAGGGGAAGTGGGAGATTAGGCGCCTAGATCCTGAGACCGAGCTCTTCCAAGTAGTTGCCCCAAATCCGAAGAGGGAGGAGAACTTCGAGGCCCTAGAGGGGGAGCTCCTAGAGCAGGAGGAATCAATTAGGGACTTACCTACGGAAGCCGACTTCGAGGAGGTCAAGGCCATCTTTGAGCAGCTTGGAAATAACTACGCCATTAGAGTCGGAGGGGGAAGCATAGGCATACCGCTTGGCTCAAGGATCTGGCTCCAAGCGGTGGTAGCTAGGCCAGATATCGTGTCTCGACTCTTCGACATGCAGGCCAAGATAGCCATGAGGGACATGGGCATGCTCAGTAAGATTGGGGCGAAGCTAATATTCGGAGGAGGAGATATAGCGTCGGGCCAAGGCCCATTTTACTCACCGAAATCCTTCCGTGAACTAATGCTCCCAAGGCTCAGGAGCATAGCCGAATCATGCCACGACCATGGGATGTACTACCTCTTTGGTTCCGATGGGAACCTTTGGCCAATCGCCGACGACCTTTTTGGAAAATCGGGGGTGGATGGGTACTACGAGATAGATGGGAGGGCTGGCATGGATCTTGCAGACCTCAGACGGAGGTATCCAAACCTCACTTGCATCGGGAATATAAGTTCCCACACGCTGCACAGGGGTAGCGTAGAGGACGTCATATCGGAGACTAAATCATGCATCGAAAAAGCCAAGATAAATAATGGCATAGTGGTTGGCGTTTCAAATCAAATCACGTCGGCAACCCCAAGAGAGAACGTATGTGCCATGCTCGAGACGATATCGAGGTTTAAACGGGCACGAGGTACTTCAGCGTAAGCACATGTGAAAATCGCCCTTCGAGCTTCAATTGATGATCTCCATCTTACATGACATAACTGGAGCTGCTGAATTAGTAATCCTTATCTCATACGGCGTTTTCATTCGCATGAACTCGACATTGTCTGATAGTGAAAGGCATGTAGAAGTTTTACCTCCTGGCCAGAAGCGCATTAACCGCCTACTTAGGTGGGGGTCCGATCATCCCGGCATTACGCCTTCGATTCCAAAGATAGATCGTGAAAGATGGACTTTGGCGATAACGGGGGAGGTTGAAAACCCGCTACAGCTGAGTTGGAAGGACCTTCTGAAATGGCCGAAATATGAGTCGGTGAGCGACTTCCACTGCGTTGAGGGTTGGAGCGTCGTGGGCTGCAGATGGGAGGGCATATCCTTCAAGTACATACTTGAACTGGTAAAGCCAAAGGAAAGTGCGACATCCGTTACCTTTGAATGCATGGACGGATATACAACTTCACTCTCGATTCAGGATCTTTTGGGAGAGGGCGTGCTCCTGGCCTATAAATTTGATGGGGAATACCTTGAGGCTGGCCTGGGTGCGCCCCTTCGGTTGGTAGTTCCCAGCAAGTACGCCTACAAGAGCGCCATGTGGATAACGAAGATCATATTCACCTCAAAAAAGGAGTTAGGATACTGGGAAAGACGGCGATACAGCGATACAGCGGATGTTTGGAAGAATGACCGATTATAAAAAATAAGAGAAAGTAGATAGGACATAAGGGCCTTGAAATGGCCAATATTTAATGCCGGATGGAAGTTATTGAGGTGGCGGCGGAGGTGTTGGCGGCTGAAGTGACTGGCCCTCTTGTGGCGGTGGTGGAGGAGGCGGCACGGAGGGTTTTCTTGTCACCTTCATTACAATAAAAGTGGCAATTACTAACATCATAGCGACAATTACTAATAGGATGTTCCCGGTGGCATATCCTGACAACGTGATATTCTGGGGTGAAAAGCCAGGCCTCTCGATAGTAACATTAAGCAGGTAAAGTGGGCCCCAAGTGGCCACCGTGGTCTGGAAGATCCCTGGGTTGCTTTCAGCAGCGGGGACGCCGTTCACCGTAACTGCTGCTTCATCTACGGGTCGTCCATCGGACTCGAAGGATAATCTTGCGGTCACACCGATGTTCCCCGGGGCAGTTGTTTCCATTGTTGGGTTCATGATGATGCGATCGAATGTAATGGAGACCGTATTCGAGGTGAAGCTAGTCAGGCCATATAGGTCGTCGGAAATGCTGCTGGCGGTGTAGTAATATGTGCCCACCGAATACTTCGTCAATGTATCGTTGAGGTGTATTGTGCCCGAGAAGGGCTGGTGATCGTACTCGTAATTGGCGCTCTCGATGATAGGGGCCTCCGAGCCAACTTCCACTCTGGAATTACTTGCCATTAGATGAATAACCACTTGGTCATAGACAACTTGAACCTCTCGCGTGGTAGAAAAAGTCGTTACTACTCCTGATGGGCTGTAGCCCGTTGCAGTTACGCTCAGGATTCCCTTACCAACGGATGCGATAAAAGTGATGTTAAATGGGATTGTTTCGCCTGGCTTCAAGAGCGGTATTAAAACATTATATGTACGCGCATTTTCCCTCCCAAAATAGGAGTAGAAGGCGCTATGATGTACGCTAGTCAGACTGAGCCCTCCGCTCAACGAATTGCTCAGGTTGACGTATATGGCTTGGATGTTCGGGGAATCGTTGATTACCCAAAGGGTGGCATTTCTCATCCCATACCGAACAACATTCCCTAAGTCTATCCGGATCCTGAGTATGGGCGAAGTCACGGGCTGTGCGGTCCCCTTGTAGAGCGATGTGTACCGGCGCGTCAGATTGAGGTAAGCGAATCCGTACTCTATGCTAGGTTCGATCTCCGAGCCCTCATGCCATTCGTTCCATGTACATACAAGTATGCCGTCCGGGTTCTTGGACAGTGCCGTTTGCCAAAATTCCTCATAGGTCTGGCCGTCTCTTCTGTCCAGATATTCGGTGCCACCAATCTTAGTATGATCGTAACCAGGTTCAACCGTGAACGCTAGGAACTTTTCCTTGAGTGGCAGGCTCCTGCCCTGCAGGATTAGCGAGATAGCTTGGTCCCAATTTATATCCTTCAAGCCTAATTTCATGTTCCCCTCGTACAGATCGAATGCCTGTGAAGTCATCATTGTATCGGGCGCTCCGTACCAATGTAAGCCATCAAATGCCTCAGCAAACTTGGGGTCAGGTGGGAGACCTAGATCGCCTATCAGATATGCGGGTCCCACCTTAACACTTAGACCCTTTGCAACGTCCGACCAGAAGGAAGGACTCCTGTTCCAAGCGCCGACTGCAAAAACAAAGATCACGGGTACTCCATTTACTTTGAGGAAGGCTTGGTTGGAGGAATATGTTCGAATAATATAGGAGAGTTCGTCGATCATTTCGTCAGCAGTCAAATTCTTAACCCGATAAGATTCATAATAGATGGTAATTGAAAAGTTAAGGGAATCTGCTATCTTAAGAATTATCGGTAAGGCTTCGTCTTCTGGGGTACTCACCCCCCACCAGGAGACGATGAAACCATCAATGCCTGCAGCCTTAGCCATTCTTATATGAGCCTCGATGACCCCTTCATCTTTACTGTCGTACAAGCCGAAAAGTGGTTCGTGGGCGATGTTGACTTTATCATTCCAGTGAAACCACTTGGTGCTGGGACCTGCTGGGTTATTGTACCATGGGTAGTAGAAGGCGAACACTGTCTTCTCAAGGGCTGAGGGCACCGGTTCCACAGTTGCGGAGCCAGATGGCGATGAGTACAGGGGGCGGTAATCTACAGTGAAGCTACGCGTGTTATGTGCGGGGTTTTCGGGATTTACCCCCGAATGCGTAAAAGAGGCGAGTCTATTCCAAGAGCCAGCATAATAATCGATGTCAATGATGGTCTTACCTATGGCGCCTTTTTCAATGCTGACTAATCCCTCATCCTTGCCCTCAACAGTCAAGAACCATGTTTCCAGACGTACTGGGGACTGGTCGAACTGCCTCTTCATGATGTGTATTTGTCCTGGTCCTGACGAGTATTTTAAATCGGGTGCCTCCTTCCCCAATACTATTGATGCATTTAGGGCGAAGGGAGATAGTCCCGTGATGTTCACCATGGTCCAATCGGAGTCGGTGTATACGCTAATTTTCAGGAGATAGACCGGCTCTAAGATTGGTTGAGCGGAAGAGGTTACGTTCGTTAAAACTGTTTGGAAGATA
>Ga0315310_10001581_pt1 | contig 14447 bp, 16 predicted proteins | sample TDP5_MG_FD_203630 | JGI IMG/M metagenome (GOLD analysis project Ga0315310, IMG submission 203630) | Freshwater sediment microbial communities from Lake Towuti, South Sulawesi, Indonesia - TDP5 | ecosystem: Environmental > Aquatic > Freshwater > Lake > Sediment | place: Indonesia: South Sulawesi... | reverse complement strand
ACCCTGGCGTAATGGGGAATATAGACGATTCCCACAGCGATCATGGTATTGAGAAGGCTAGGTCCCAAGATCGCGGTGATAAAGATGGCAAGAAGAATCGCGGGAAATGCAAGCATAATGTCCATGAATCTCATGATGGGCTCATCGACATATCTCCCATAAAAGCCCGAGAGTAAACCGAGAATCGTCCCAGGTATAAGAGAGATGGAGACAGCAATGAGGCCAATAATCATTGAAATTCTGCTTCCGTAAATGATACGGCTGAGAATATCCCTGCCGAGACTATCCGTCCCAAAGGGATGGCTCCACGAAGGTCCCATCAATCGATTAAGGGGTTCGGGGGTCAATGGGTTATAGGGGGAGACCCATGGGCCAATGAAGGCAAGGATAATCAAGAGGACGATAAGAATAAGTCCTACGAGGGCCGTTTTATTCCTTTTCAATCCTCTGACGAGATCAACCTTTTCCATCGATCCTCAACCTCGGATCGAGATAGAAATAAACAACATCCACAACCAAATTCATGATGACCATGATCACAGCGAAAAGGAGGATGCATCCCTGAACGGCTGGATAATCCCTGGCCAACAGAGAATCGACGACATAACGACCTAACCCAGGCCACGAGAAAATGGTCTCCGTTAATACGGCTCCTCCGAGCAAGAGACCCAAGTTAAGACCGATCACCGTCACAATAGGCAGAAAAGCATTCTTCAGCGCATGTTTAAAGATCACGGCCCCGTGACTCAAACCCTTTGCCCTTGCGGTACGGATGTAATCCTTTAAAATAACCTCCAGCATGCTCGACCGTGTCATGCGTGCGATAATCGCCATTGGGATCGTGGCTAAGGTGAATGCCGGAAGGACGAGATGTTTCAAAGAATTGAAAAAAAGATGCAGGTTCCCGCTGAAGAGACTATCCAATATCACCAGACCCGTGACGGAATGATAGTCTAATCCCATGGTGAAACGGCCCATCATGGGCAGAATTCCCCATTTCACAGAGAAGAGGTACATGAGCATCAAACCCAGCCAGAAGATGGGCATTGAGATTCCAACTAACGCCATCACCATTGAGAAGTAATCGAAGATCGAATACTTCCGAACCGAGGAAATCACCCCTGCCATGATCCCGATGAAACTCGAGATCAGCATCGCCGCAATAGAAAGCTCCACCGTCGCTAAGAATCGGATGAACATCTCCTCGGAGACGGGAACTCCAGAACGAATCGATACCCCCATATCCCCCTTAAGAAGATTCCTGATATAGATGAAATACTGATAAGGATAGGAAGAGTCGAGTCCCAGTTTTTCACGAATCCTGGCAATATCTTGGGGGGAGGCAAATTCTCCTAATAGAAGGTGAGCGGGGTCTCCGGGGATGAGTCGAAGCATCAGAAAGACTAAGATGGAGACCCCGATCAGGATAAGGATGAGATGAAAGAGTCGTCTGGAGATAAACGAGGTCAATAAATTTCTACTTCTCCTTCCAGACCATCTGGAATGAATTTAGCCCATTGGGCCTCAATGGGACATCGTGAAGCTTCTTATTATAAATCCTGACAATCGTTGAGTGCGCCAGAGGAACCCACGGAACCTCTTCATGGAAGATTTCCTGAGCTCGCAGGTAGTTGCTTGCCCGTTTCGCTTTGTCGAAGACCGATTGAGCATCCTTAACCAGTTTTGTAAATTCCGCATTCTCCCAAAAAGCAATATTGGCGGCAGGCGGCTTGGTTACATCTGCGCTCAGAAGGCCGTACAAAAAGTTATCCGGATCGGCATTTCCTCCAAGCCAACCCAGCATACATAAATCATGTTCGCCTTTGGCCGTCTTGTCTAAGTAGACGCCCCATTCGTGCCGCACGATCTTAGCATTGATCCCAACTGCAGCAAGGTAACCCTGAATCAATTCGGCCGTTTTCACAGGTTCGGGCATATAGCCCCTTGAAACAGGCATTGCCCATAGTTCAGTATCGAACCCTTTCGGGTATCCAGCCTTTGCAAGTAAATCCTTTGCCTTCTGAACATTATAGTCGTAATCGATGATCTTATAATTATATCCCCAAATACTGGGGGCAAAAGGACTCTTGGCAGGAATCGCCAAACCCCGAAAGATTGTCTTAATGATCGTCTGCTTATCAATGGCATGGCTGATCGCCTGACGCACTAATTTGTTGCTGAGGATCGGTTTTTTCGTATTCATCGCAAGATATCCAACATTGACACTGGGACGTTCAATAATCTTAAAGTTTGGATTGGCTTTTGCCATTTGAATAGAATCTGGGTCAAGATCATCTGCAATATCAACTGCTCCTGATTGGAGGGCCATGAAACGAGCCGATACTTCAGGGATTGCCTTCAGAATGATCTTATCGAGATAGGGCCTTTGACCCCAGTAATCATCATTCCGCTCCAGAATGATCTGATCGTCTTTGATCCATTTCACAAACTTAAAAGGCCCTGTTCCCACAGGGTTTCTTCCAATATCCTCTTTATATTTCTCGATCGCAGCAGGCGAGAGGATGGGGCAGAGCCAGAGGGCCAAATTCGCAACCAATGGAGCATAAGGTTTTTCGGTTCTCAGAGCAACGGTGTAATCATCAATGATTCTGACTTCCTTGACTGGACCAAGGCCCAGAGCCGGATATCTCCACGTGCCGTACTTATGGAAAGGGTGATTTTTGTCAACGACACGTTCGAAAGAGACCTTTACCGCATTGGCATTAAACGGTGTCCCATCATGAAACTTTACGCCCTTTCTCAATTTGAACGTCCATACGAGGCCGTCCTTTGAAACCTCCCATGAGGTCGCAAGTTGTGGCTCCACATCCATGGTATCCCTTCTAAACATGACGAGGTTTTCCAAGACCTGAATCCCTGCCTTGATCGATTCACCATCCGTGGCCTGGGCAAGATCCAGGGTGACCGAATCGCCTCCCCTTCCCCAGGTGAGCGTCCCGCCCTTCACAGGAGCCTGAGCAAACGCTGTGGACGATGCCCATAGAACAGCGGCCAGAAATAGAACGCCTAAATAGATCTTCTTCATAATCCCCTCCTTCCAATTTGTTGAAAATCGATTGCCTTGAACTTTCAGCTCTAAACTTCTCATCATTCTTCATTCTGCAATCTTCAATCTAAAATCTCTTTCCTTTCCCTCCTTTCTCCCCTTCTTAAAGGTCAATGGTCTTTCTCGCCACCAGAGAAAATGACTCCCTTCTCTATCGAACGCGAAGACCTTTTTAGCACGAAAATTAGAATAATTCAACATCCTTAGAATCCCGAGAGTTGTCCAGAGATGAGCATCGATACATATTCTCAGGAACCTCCCCTGAGCCATCTCGTCAGCCACTTCGGTGATGAAATCACAGGCAGTAATATGAGGGCAGCGATAAGAGTAGTTCGTTCGCCGAAACTTCCTCTGAAGAGGAAGACACTGGATGTCGCCAATGGGCGCAGGGGTCTTTGGGAACCATCTCTGCCTGTACTTCCAATATCGTTCTGAAAAAGCAAGGTTCTGTGCCACGATCGATTTCCTCTTTGAGATGGCATAATTCTCTACAAACTTTTTGGTAGGAATCTCCCCTCTCAGCGGCTCCTTCAGAATTCGTCTTTCCAGACCCTCTGATAATACTCTTATCGATAAGGTTCACGCCGTCGGTTATGTCATCGTTATCCCGGTCCAAAAAAATCTTTGGAATAAGGTGATCTAAGCCCATCTCCATGGAAGACAATTATCACTGCAAGCCCAGCTTGTCAATTTTTCCTTATCCCTATCTTATCATCCCATTTGATCTGAAGGATAATCCTGTGTTATTGGAGATCTATGGCTTCCATTCCAAAGAAGGCGACGACCGTTATTCTCCTCAGGGAAGAGACGCCTGAGGGATTCGAAGTATTCCTTCTCAAACGCCATGAGAAGAGCAGCTTCATGGGAGGAAATTTTGTCTACCCTGGAGGAAGGGTCGATCCAGAGGATGGGAGCTTAGAAATGTGTCACCTTTGCGAAGGGATCACGCCTGAAGAGGCGCATGTGACCTTTGGAGGATCGATGCCTCCGGATCTGAGTTTCGGACACTATGTTGCTGGGATTCGGGAACTCTTCGAGGAAGCAGGAGTCCTTCTTGCCTATGACCGAGCAGGAAATCTCTTCGAATTCAAGAGTCAAACTGAAAAAGAGCGATTTTCAGGCTATCGTGATCTTCTCCAGGAAGGAAAGCTGACTCTTTTCCAATTGGCTCAAGCAGAAAGGCTCGTGTTGGCTCTGGATAGGCTTCACTATTATGCCCATTGGATTACCCCTGAGGCACGATCAGAAAGGTTCGATACTCGTTTCTTCCTTACATGCCATCCTGCTGGGCAGGAAGCGAGCTATGATCAGAAAGAGACGATGGTGGGGATCTGGCTAACGCCGAAGAAAGCCCTTGAGGAAAATTTGGAAGGAAAGGTCACTCTTAGTCCCCCTACCCTGAAGACATTAGAAAACCTCTCCCAATTTAAGGCTGCAAGTGATGTATTCAGTTCATTAAAGAAAGGGGAGATTCGGCCTGTCCTTCCCATTCTTACAAAGATATCAGCTGACCCCCTCATTCTTTTCCCTTGGGATCCTGAATACGAAATCTTTCAAAGAGGAGAAATCCCCACTCAGATAGATCATGGAAAGCCTTCCCAACTCGGCGATAATACCACTCGCCTTATCCTGAAGGAAGGCCGCTGGCTACCTTTCTGCCGTCCGCAATAGAATCGTTCAGATTTGGGAATTTGAAGGATCAGACATACGATTAAAGAAAGCGTGAGGGGAAAGCGGATCGCCTTTATCAAACCAAACTCGTCAAAAAGCATTCCTCTTGAGCTTTCAGAAACCTGATGGAGGAGAAAAATGGTTTGGAGGGCTATTCCTCCGCCGGATCTTGAGCCGTTTGGAAACAGGACGTTGTCGGAGCAATACATAGGTTGCTCCTGCACCTCCGTCGCATGATCTCGCGCTTGCATAGGCTATGACCCATTTGCGCCAAGGGCCACGGGTAAGCCATTCCACCACCTTCTTCTTTAGGACAGGTTCGGAAGGTGACGAAAGGCCACGACCGTGGGTAACCAAAACCCCTCTCTTTCCACTGGTTAGGGCCCATTTCAGAAACTCTTCGAAAATTTCCTTCGCATCGTCCACACGTAGACCATGAAGGTCAACATGCGCCTGAATGGAATACTCTCCCTGGTGCAGCCGTTTCGCAACCGACGGATGAACATGATACCCTGTGCCTTCGATGTACTCTGGTGTCTCAGAGATATTAAAACCCTCCCCGTGTTTCACAAGATTTCTCAGTTTCTTCAAAGCATCAGCGTCGTCTTTATTCTTGAAGCTCTTTGGCGGTTCGACTTGCAGAACTTTTTCAACACGAACGTCCCTGGAGATAGGTCTTACTCCTTCCATCGCCTTTTTAAAAAGTTTCTCTCCCGATTCGGCATTCTGTTGATTCCCATGATGTGCCTGATGAGAACTGGGTCGATTTGCAAAAGAAAAGGCGTCCTTTTCAAGTAAGACCTTCAGATCCTCAAAGGAGTTAAAAGTGAAAGAAGATTTTCGAGATTTCATGCAAGCAACCTTCAGCGCTATGAGGGAGTTAGCAAGAACAAGATGATTTTAACCAAAAGAACCAAAAATGTGAAGCTCTTGAATTCTTTCATTTCTGTCTCATATCTGTCTGAAACCCTTGGCTCCTGCCAAAGAAAGGCAAAAATTTCTCATTAGGTGACAATTAATGACTTTTGTCAGGCGTTTCGATTGATCAAGAATTTAACAATCTTTTTAAATTTCAAAGACTTAACACTAAGAAAACCGAAGGCATACTATTTGCTTCCGAAAACCGCAAGACTGACAAAGCCAAACTCCAAGCAATTGGAGGACGCCTGCCCGCCGCAATCGGTGGGAGGCCCACTGTTCCAAAAAAGGAGCAGTCGGGGAAAGCCACGGGTCCAAGAAGAAACCAATAACTGGTTTCTTACCTTTAGCCAGAAGCTAAAGGTGATCTTTGGTGGATTTGCAACTGCAAATCCTTGGGATAGCCGGGTTGCCAAAGCTGAAATGAAAAACCGGATTTCCATGGCTCCCCAACCTGGTAATCCGGTTTTTGATTTATGAATCCTGAACGCGAATTGATTCGGAGGATGTAATGGATAGATCAAATGGCAACAACAAGGAAAAGAGAAGATCTCCTCGGTATTATATGGATTTTCCTCTTGAATATCGAGTGATCAATGCACCTGATGCCTATGGAGGGATGGTCGTTGACGGAAGCGAGATAGGCCTTCGCATCCATTCCATCAAGAACCTACCGATCGGCACAAGATTAAATATCGCAGTTCTATTCCCGGCGGAATTTCAGATGAGTAACTTCGAGGTGGTTGCCGAAATCATCTGGAAGGACCTTTGCATGAAGGAAGACTGGAGCGGATACCAATACGGATTAAAATTCGTTCTGATAAGAGACGAAGACCTGCGAAAATTGAAACAACTCTTGGATGAGCAGTTTCGAATGTAAGAAATTCACGACATAAATTATAGAAGATCTGGCCCGATCTGATTGAACCTTTTGGAATTCATTAGACTTTTCCAATTCCCCCGTCTCTGCCTGGGCATATCACCCGGACTTCAATCTTATCTCAAAAACTTTATTATTCTCATCTCCACTAATACATCGTTTTCTTTAAGGCAAGAGGTTAAAATCATTATTGACTCTGGGCCTATCTTGGCATTACGATTATGTATCCCTTTGGAAACACGGGATAGGTTGCATTTTGGGAAGGCGTTATTGAGACTCCTCCAAATCCCGGAGTGAGGATCCAGCAGGTGTACCTGACCTCCTTTGTACATCGTGAAGATCTGTTCAACATTACGCAGCGGTGGCTCTGCGGTTGCCTGGAGCCAACAGATGGATTGCATATCACACGAATCCTCATCTGCGACGGATTTGTGGTTGGCGAGACACTGGGAACGATGGCCGACCTTCTGCTTGGAATAATTCATGAGGGTCCGTTCCAGAAGGAAAATATCCATTTCAAGGGTGAACTGCGTGATGCCCTCTGTCGCAGCGCCGAGAACGCTACCCCCCGAGTCGGTGACCTCATCCTTTATTACAGAACAAACCCCGACTTCTTTTACAGGGAAGCCCCTGTGAGTGGGGTCGTCTGCTTGGATAAGGGGAGGCGTTTGATAGGATTTTATCGAATTAAGCGTCCGCGAAGGATTGCTGAAAAAGCAAATCGTTACATTGCCAATTGGATATTCAGGATGGTTCAGGATCGTGCCCGTGAGATGGCCGGGGAGAGGGCAAGCAAACTTGGCATCCCGATGGAAAGGCTCTTAACGCCTAAAGAGGAGATGGCTCGCGAATTTACCAATGCAGAAGGAATCATTGCCGAGAAATTCAAGGAAGGAAGCATCGACCTTGACCGGACTGCCCTCACCATTCATGATGTAGGCGGTATCAAGATCGTCGGAGATGACGAAAGCCTGTCGCATCTTCAAAGAAGATTGTCGAGCTACTCAACAATCAAGGTGGCTGAAAAAGAAAGATATTTAGGAAACTACCAAGCAAAGAGCTTGATTCTTGAGGTCTCCTGGGACAAGGAACTTATCTGCCGCAGGTACAAAGAGAGCCGTGCCTGGAAGAAGTATCTCAACCGTGGCATCCCAGAGGAGGAGTTAGAGAAAGGCTTAGAGCCTCTCTTGGGTGGCGCCAAGCCGACTTTAAACATCGAATTGATACTCTCCACCCTTCCAGATATGGTCGAATCTGAACTTGGAAACAGCATCCACGAGGAGAGAATCATAGCGCAGAGGAATAACAAGGTGTACAAAGGGTATATTCCCATGAACGTTGAATTTTTGATTGAATACCTCTTTGCAGTAGGTATGAGTCCCCGGGTCTCCATAGACTCGCTGCCGATCAAGCTTTGGGGGCGATATCTGCCCGACACAATCAGCTCCCACATCCGGGAACTATACCATATGCCTGAATACGGAGGCTTTTATTAAATTGTGGGCAAGATCTCTAACAATTATAAGAACTTTGAGAAGTCGATCCTCTAACAAAGGGGGCGAATTGCCAGCATGAAACATTTTCCTATGATCTTGGCACAAATTATGCTCAACGAAATAGATGCCCCGCGGCCAGATCTTGGCGCTGCGAACGGAATTTTTATTTTTGAAAACAATGGGTTAAGTGAATTTAGCATCCATCTATAGAAGAGTCTTTGATGGCTAATTGAACAAGGACCAAAGAACAAATATGTCACATTGGCCCTTCATCCTCTTTTTTTTCGGTCTGAATGGACAAAAAAGACGTAAGATGGGCTGGACACTGATGGAGTTGCTCCTTACTCTGTCAATTTTGGGAACGCTCGCCGCAATAGGAGTGCCTACATATACCAATTACATGGATAAAGTTCAGAGGTCACAGGCCATCGCTGGCATTCGAGAGATCGAATCGAAGCTTGTAAAATATCAGGTCGAATTCGGCGCACCTCCCGACAACCTCTCTCAAGCGGGAATGGACGGAAAGCAGGACCCCTGGAATCGGCCGTACCAGTACTTAAGAATCTCAGGAGTCCCTAAAAGTCAAGTTAGAGTAAAGTGGAGAAAGGACCGCTTCATGGTTCCGATAAATTCTGACTTCGACCTCTACAGCATGGGCAAGGACGGAAGAAGCGTGGCACCTCTCACAGCCAAAGACAGCCGGGATGACATCGTGCGGGCAAATGATGGAGGATATGTAGGTCTGGCTTCGGAATTTTGATGGGTGGCAAATCATGAAGTTTGCGCCGACATTTCTTCGCAGCAAGGTAGCATACCGTATCTTTATACTCTTCATCCTCTGTGCCCTCCTTCCCATCACTGCACTCGCCATCCTTTCTTACAGCCAAGTGACAAAACAGCTCAATGAGCAGAGCAGGAGCCGACTTCGTCAAGCAACCAAAGCAACAGGTCTGGCCATTTATGAGCGGCTTCTCTCTCTTGAAGGCGAGCTGAAGTTGGTGGCATCGAACGCAATTCTCAGTTCCCGGCCTGGATCTCATGCCATCTCCGAACGTTTTGGCGAAAACCTGACCAAGCGGTTCAAAGGCTTGGCACTGATCACCGATACCGGGAAACAAGCAGCCTATTTCGGCCGTATTGAGAATCCACCCGCACTGACTGCACAAGAGAAAGATCACCTCCGCTCCGGCCAAACTTTCGTGACCAGCCAGTTGAGTTCAGGTCAGCCTGCACGCATTTTTATGATTCGCGATCTCGACCCAAGGAATCCAAAACGGGGCTTCCTATTGGGAGAAATCGATACGAACTATTTATGGGATATAGAAGAGGAGAGCGCCTTACCCCCTATGACGGAATTGTGTGTTCTGGATCAGTCAAGCAATGTCCTCTATTGCTCACCCGAAGTTGCAGCGTCAGTGCCCGAACAGGTTGCACTGGCCATACGCCAATCGAGCGTTGGCCAGTTCGAGCTGGAACACGATGGAGAACAGTATTTGGCAAGCTACTGGTCTATTTTCCTTCAGCCAAGGTTCCTCACGCCGAAGTGGACAGTGGTCCTGAGCGAATCGAAATTAGATGTCCTTGCGCCCGTAGCCTATTTCTCAAAGGTCTTCCCTCTTATCATCATCATGTCTATCCTGGTGGTGCTCCTCCTCAGCATGATACAGATTCGAAGGAGTTTGATCCCTCTCGAAAAACTTCACGAAGGGACTAAGCGAATCGCCAAAAGGGATTTCGGCAGCCAAGTCACAATCAAGAGCGGTGACGAGTTCGAAGAGCTTGGAGCCTCCTTCAATATCATGGCCACTCGACTCGGCAAGCAATTCAAAGCTCTGACCACAATCGCCGAGATCGGCCGCGCAATCCTTTCCGCACTTGATACGGAGAAGATTGTTAACACATTGCTCAGCCGGATGCCTGATCTCTTTCCCTGTGACCTCATCAGCGTGACCCTCATTCACTCCCAAGCCCCGAATGTGGGGCAGATGTATATCAGAGACCGTAACCCGAACAAGGGGTTTCACGAAGAGGGAACCCTGCTTCATTCTGAGGAGGTGGAGAAACTCCGCCATCATTCAGAGGGTTTCTTTATAACGGACGGAGACATCCCGCATTATCTAACACCTTTGACTAAGGGAGGAATCAAATCGTTCCTAATTCTACCCATCTTCATAAGAGAGAGGCTCTCGGCGATCATCAGCCTTGGGTACCTCACTCCACCTGAACTCATTGAGGATGATCTGCTCCAGGCGCGTCAGTTGGCTGACCAGATGGCCGTGGCCCTTTCAAACGCTCACCTCATCGAGGAATTGAACCAACTCAACTGGGGCACGCTCACAGCCCTCGCACGCACCATCGATGCCAAGTCTCCTTGGACAGCGGGCCATTCTGAGCGCGTGACGAAGCTGGCCGTCAAGATCGGCGAAGTTCTTGGACTTAGCCCGAAGGAATTAGATGTACTCCGTCGCGGTGGACTGCTCCACGATACCGGCAAGATCGGCACACCTCCTGACATCCTCGATAAACCGGATAAATTGACCGACGAAGAGGTTCGCCTCATGCACGAACATGTTCGAATCGGAGCACGTATTCTGGAACCGGTCTCCGCTTGCGCTGATGTCATCCCCATCGTGTTGCAGCATCACGAGTGTTTTGACGGCTCCGGTTATCCTCATGGACTCTCAGGAGAAGCCATCAATTTAGGAGCTCGAATTTTTGCAGTCGCTGATTACTTTGACGCATTGACCTCAGATCGACCTTATCGGCCTGGAATGGACCAGAAGGATGTGATTGAGTCAATCAAAAAAGAGGCAGGTCGCCAGTTTGACCCGAAAGTGGTCCAGGCCTTTCTAAAGATCATGGTGCAGGAAGACCAAGAAGGAGAGTCGTAAATGAGACTGAAGAGGCTTTTCATATTCATCACCCTTCTCACGACCCTATCCGCCGGATTTCAATGCAGCAAAACCAAGACTAATCCCGATGATCTGATGGGAGTCTGGAAGACAGATGACCCAAAATATGCAGATCGTTCTTTTGAGATCGAGAGGAGTAGCATTACCTTCACCATTGGAGAGGGGACTTTTGACACCCATCCAATCACAAATATCGAAATAGAAAAAGGGGTTGATCCAAAAGGGAGCCTCTACACCATCTACTACAAGGATCGAGAAGGACAAGAATTCAAATTCTCCTTCTATTACAGTCCCTCGGATCACGGCGTGATTCGGTTTAAGAATCAAGAGCAGATCGTTTGGACGAAAGAGCAGAAGTAATCTTTTCCCCTTATCCCGCCTTGTTATTGTCTTCATTATATTTTAAAAGATATATTTACAGTATGTTTTAAAATAAATGTGGAGGTATCAAGATGAAAGCGGCATTTACCTTAATACCGGCGGAATCGAGAAGGCTGATCGCAAAGGCTGTCGTCCAGACGGAAGAGATCAAGATCGCAAAAGAGAAGGCCTACATCATCCTCTGCGGTGGCACAACAAACGGCTATATCGCTCAAGAGCTTCTTGGGATGAGGGACGTTGAGCCTCAAAAATTCACTGCAGGCACCAACACCCACAGGCTCCTCTGCGTAACCGATCCCGATAAGCGAATCCCCTTCCCCGTCATCCTTTATAAGGGGGAGAAATCCTCTAAAACTCTTCCCGAGGCTTTACAGGACTTTCACATTGAGACCGTTCTGATAAAAGGGGCGAATGCCATCGATCCTGAAGGAAATGTGGGTGTGATTACATCAGGATTCGACGGTGGAACGATTGCAGCAAGCATTGGCACGGTAACATCTCAAGGGTTGAAGTATATCTTCGCCGTTGGGTTGGAAAAGCTGGTCTCTTCGGTTAAAGAGGCAGCAGCCTGGGCAGGAGCCAAGACCTTTGATTACACAATAGGAGCCGATTTTGGAATGTATTGCATTCCAAACGGAATTGTTGTTACCGAGATTGAGGCACTCAAGATTTTAGCCAATGTGGAGGCAAAACATATCGCCTCAGGTGGTATCGGTGAATCGGCTGGTTCCGTGGTCCTCGTGATTAAAGGTGAGGAGCCAAACGTCCGAAAGGCAATTTCAATGGTCGAATCGATCAAGGGTGAGCCGACCCTGAAGGGATTTAAAGGCACATGCGAGATCTGTCGTTATGCTTGTAAGTTTGCAGGAAAGAAGATCGAAGATCTCCCCAAATGGCTGACCGATTGAAAGGAGAATTTATGGGTCAGATAAAGATCATGCCGTGCCTCGACATGAAAGAGGGTCGGGTTGTAAAAGGTATTCATTTTGTCGATTTGAAAGATGCAGGTGATCCAGTCCAAAACGCAACCTTTTATGAAAACGAAGGCGCGGATGAGTTGGCCATGCTCGATATTGCCGCAACGTTAGAAAACCGAAAGACCAGACTGGAATGGGTCAAGAATGTTTCATCCGTGATCTTTATCCCATTGACCGTGGGTGGTGGTATCTCCTCCCTCGAAGATATCGAACTGGTCCTAAAGGCTGGCGCTGATAAGATTTCGACGAACAGTGCTACTGTTAAGAATCCGGATCTGGTCAGACAGGCAGCAGAGGCATTTGGTAGTGACAAGATAACCGTGGCCATCGATGCCAGAAGGAACAAAGCAATGCCATCTGGATTTGAGCTGGTTGTCTCTGGCGGTACGAAGCCTGTCGGTAAAGACGCTGTTTCCTGGGCAAAAGAGTGTCAGGATTTGGGTGCTGGTGTGATTTTGCCAACGAGTATGGATGGCGATGGAACCCAAGCGGGATACGATTTAGAATTTACAAAAGCTATTTCAGATGCTGTAACCCTTCCGGTGGTTGCTTCAGGAGGAGCAGGGAAGCTCGAGCATTTTTATGAGGCGGTTGTTCAGGGAGGTGCTCAAATCTTGTTGGCCGCTTCGGTCTTTCATTATCGTATTCTACGGATTCGAGAAGTTAAAGAATATCTACGGGAAAGAGGCCTTCAAGTCAATCTTTAATCCGTATACGACTGCCAAGTGGGTGAGTGATACCAGATAAAAAGGCCAAAAAGTTACGCTTGGCCTCATTTATTAATTTTGGGCCAGGAGGATAACGAGATGGACAAAGAAGCTTTTCTATCAATGGCAGAGGCGTTTGGTTTAGACATAAAAGATCCTCACATGGAAGAACTCTATGCCTATGTCCAGAAAATTCTTCCAATCCTGAAACGCGTCGAGGAGCTGGATTTAACCGATTTGGAGCCTGTGACACCCCTCATCTCTTCAAAGAAGGAGTAGCGATTATGGATTCAATAGAGCTCTGTTATCTCAGTGCCGCGGAGCTCGGTCGGCTCATCCAGAAGAAGGAGGTCTCACCTGTAGAGGTGACCGAAGCCCACCTCTCCCGTATTGGCGCTCTGGAGCCCACATTAAATTCTTTCATCACGTTGCTGCCTGATCAGGCGATGGCTGTTGCCCGGCAGGCAGAGAAAGAGATTCAAGCAGGCAGATACCTTGGTCCCCTTCATGGCATTCCTTTCGGGCTGAAAGATCTTTACTACGTTAAAGGTGTAAGAAACACCTCGGGTTCTAAGATCTTCGATCATTTTCTTCCTGACTTTGACAGCACAATTACTCTGAGACTTAAAGAGGCGGGAGCTATTCTCCTCGGAAAGCTGAACCTGCACCCTTTTGCATATGGCCCCACAGGAGAGAACGAGGAGTATGGCCACATGCATAACCCTTGGAATCCTGCACTCATTGCTGGTGGCTCAAGCGGCGGCTCAGGGTCTGCCGTTGCCTCGGGGGAATGTACCTTTGCCATAGGCAGTGATACCGGAGGGTCTGTTCGCATTCCAGGTGCTCTGTGCGGCTTGGTAGGCCTCAAACCCACTTATGGGCGCCTCAGTCGACATGGCATTACACCCCTTGCCTGGAGTCAGGATCATCCCGGCCCAATGACCCGCACCGTCGAAGATTGCGCCATGGCCATGAACGCAGTTGCTGGATATGATCCCAATGATCCCACCTCTCTCAACCTTCCGGTCCCTGACTACACCAAAGCCCTTACCGGTGACATCCGAGGCGTGCGGGTGGGAGTGGTCAAAGAATATTTTGAAGTCCCCATTGAGACCTACGTGAAGGAATCCGTGTGGACCGCGATTAAGAAACTGGAAGAACTGGGGGCAATTGTCTCTGAAATTTCATGGCCCATTTATCACTACGCAATGTCGATTGCAAGCATCATTCAGATGGTTGAGGCCACCGCCTATCATGCGAAGCTGATCAGAGAAAATGCCCCTCAGATCTATCCACCAGTCCGTATCCGTTTGGAGGCAGGGATTTTTATCTCTGCCACAGATTATATTCAGGCACAGCGTGGCCGCACCCTCTTCTATCGTCACAGTCTCGATTTGTTTAAAAAGGTGGATCTCCTTGTAGGGCCGACCTTGCCGGT
>Ga0315310_10001580_pt1 | contig 14447 bp, 16 predicted proteins | sample TDP5_MG_FD_203630 | JGI IMG/M metagenome (GOLD analysis project Ga0315310, IMG submission 203630) | Freshwater sediment microbial communities from Lake Towuti, South Sulawesi, Indonesia - TDP5 | ecosystem: Environmental > Aquatic > Freshwater > Lake > Sediment | place: Indonesia: South Sulawesi... | reverse complement strand
TAGCCGAACAAGTCGTGAAAATGGTGCCCAGCGCTGAGATGGTTCGCTTCACCAACTCTGGGACTGAAGCAATGATGTATGCTACAAGGCTTGCCAGAACTGTAACTGAGAGAAATGGGATTGGCAAGTTTGAAGGAGGATGGCATGGCGGCTATGATACGCTACACATTGCCGTAAAACAACCATTCGACATGCCGGAGTCCAACGGTCTGACGCAGGGCGCCCTTCACGATACAGTAGTGCTACCTTACAATAAAATCGAACCAGTCAGAAAAGTCTTGAAGGAGCAGAAGTTAGCCGCGGTATTTGTTGAACCTGTGCTCGGTTCGGGAGGATGCGTCCCAGCTAAGAGAGACTTTTTGAAGGAATTGAGAGAACTCTGCAGTGAGAACGCTACTCTCTTAGTGTTTGATGAGGTCATAACTGGCTTCAGGTTGGCGCCAGGAGGAGCTCAACAGTTCTTCGGCATCAGGCCAGACATCACTGTTCTAGGCAAGATACTGGGCGGTGGCTTTCCGGTCGGCGCCATTGTGGCCTCAAGGCAAACAATGGAGCACATGAACCCAGTTATTTACGAGCGTCCTAGGTTCTCATTTCACGGAGGCACCTTCTGCGCCAATCCCGTGACGATGACAGCCGGCTTGTCCACGCTGAAGCTGTTAGCAGACGGAAAGATAATCCGTCAATTGAATCAGAAAGGCGATCATCTGCGGCAGGGATTGCGTGATATCTTTGAGCGTCGAGGCCGAGACGTGCAGGTAACTGGTGTTGGTTCTCTGTGGAATACCCACTTCACGAAGAAGCCTATCAAAGACTCAAATGATGTAGCGAAAGCGGATCGAGAACAGCTCACCAGATACCACATGCACCTTATCGGGCATGGAGTATACCAGCCTCCCACAAAAGCCGGAGGGCTGTGCGCTGCACACACGAAGGCAGATCTGGAAAAGTTGCTAGCTGAAACCGAAGCGTATTTCAAAGGCATATAGGGAATGATGAGTGAACGCTTGCAGCAATCGGGCTTCGAAATAATGGAAATGCTGGAAGTCCGTGGACCACCTAGGAAAGAAGACCTTGAAAAAGCTGCAGATCTAGGAAACCATGTGGCATTGAGAATAAAGGAAAGTCTCAGGCCGAAACCGAATGTTGCTAAGTAAACAAGTCCTCTCTTCTGCTTCTTATCAACATTCTGGCCCTTCCCTTCCCAGACCTAGTATACTCATAGCCTCGAATAATCGCCACCGGTATCCCTTCTCTTGCCTGACCAATGACGAGTTCAGCTGCTGAAGCCAACTCGTCTGCAATTGCTGTTTGCTTAACCCTGAGAACGTATCCAAAAAGATCAGTTTCTCCTCTTCTATCTCGTATCGGAAGCATGCCCGCCACGCCTATGGCAATGTTGATTTCGCCCATTCTGAAAGGTCGCCCGTGCGTGTCAGAAACGATGACCGCAACATCGTTTCCTGTCAGCTTCTTGATTCGTTTTCGAATGAGGCGCGCCGACCTATCGGGGTTTTTAGGTAGAGTGGCCACGACTCGATCACCAGCGACGTTAGACTGGTCGACTCCAGCGTTAGCGCACACAAAACCATGCTTGGTCTCGGTGATTAAATGTCCATCGCCCATGCGTCTTATGCTTCTTGACTCTCGCAGTATAACCTCCACCAATGCAGGGTCCTTTCCAACCTGTTTCGCAACCGACTTCGCAAATTCAGAGGCCACAACTTCGTCAAGGCTGACTAAGTTTCCTTCAGCCTTTGACGCCACAACGTGAGTAACAACTATGACGTCTCCATCCTTGAGCGGGGTCTTCTGCTTTTCAGCTGCCCCAGAGATGAGCGCGCCTAGATCGTCACCTGCCTTAATCAATGGTAGCCCTCTAACTCCAATCACTTGAACCATGTTCATGCACAGGCCTCAGAGACAACGCATCAAAGTGCGACTTCACGTATTTAACAGAACCTACGTCCCGATCGATCAGCCTGAAAGCCATTTTGATCCGGAAATGAATAGAGTGGCCAAAGCGAGAAAGGATAAGTCAGAAACAGCCGCCTGCGCACTTGCTTCAAAGGATCATCTGGGCTATGTCAGTGGGTTCTAACGCTCCCTCTTCGCTAGCATGGATTCAGCTTTTTTCCAGTCAGCGACAGTGTTGATATTGAGGAATGTGGTAAGTTTCTCATCGTACTTCTGCAGAAATAAGGTGGAAACATACCGAATTCTGCGCAAATGTGCCACCATAGCCAACATGTCACGTTTCCCTTCTTTGAGTGCAGCCCTAGCAGCCTCAGACGCATGAGTGACGTTATAGGCGGCTTGAAGAGGCTCAATGTAACCGTTGGGCCACCGTGGAATGGCGGCGCTCTTACCCCCGCAAAGGTCTAGTAGCAGTGCGGCGATCTCTGCGGAAACGAACGCCGCGTCGCAGGGCAGCAAGAGAGCGCATTCGGCCTGCACTGCCTCAAAACCTGTCAAGGCGCCAACTAGTGGACTGTGACCTTCATATTTGTCTATCGCAATAGTCGCATCCAATTCTAACAAGCGCGAAAGGGCGCTTTTCTGTGCTTCAGAGCTGACAACAATCAGCTTCTCATCGGCAATGCCTGAAACTCGGTTTAGAACGTGAGCAACAAGTGGTTTGCCTGCCAGCTTCTTCAGACACTTGTCCCCACCAAAACGCTTAGAAAGACCTCCAGCAAGAATGACCACAGCTCTGTCCAAAACAACGCCTCAAACATCATGATTTCTTGTAGAGTATCCGCTGGGGAAAGGAAAAAACATTCATCCGCGATCCGCGGACAAAACCAATCAGCGTCAAGCCAGTTCTCTTCGCCACTTCAACACCAGAATCAACAGCAGCAGCTAGAGAAGCGATGACTGGAATTCGCGTGCGAGCCGCCTTCAACACGATATCGCCGGTGAGACGACCGCTAGAGGTCAGAAAACATCGAGAAAAATCAGACTTGCACACGGCGCAGGCGCCTATTACCTTATCTACCGCGTTGTGGCGACCAACATCCTCAGCATAAGTCATCAACTCTCCTTCTGAAGAGTGCAAAGCCGCGACGTGTACTCCCCCAGTCTTGCGAAATGTCTCAGCCAGCGTGTTCAAACGCCTGACACACTCTGAAACAACTTCGGCTCTCACTGTGAAGCCCAAAGGTAGCTTACGAAGGTCAAGTCTATCTATGAGTTTCGAGAGGGGCCAATAGTCTGGTGACCCACACGCAGTCAAAACTAACCTCGTAAAAGGCTGTGAAACAGTTATACGCTTTTCTATGTCAACTCCAGATTTCACTTGAACTCGACACTTATCCCCCTTCTCAAATTTGATGTCGCCAATTTCAGCAATTGACTTCAAAACTCCCTCCGAGAGCAGATAACCCACAGCTAGCTCCTTCAACAGAGTCGGAGAGCACAAAATCGTCACGTAATGCGTTTGGTTTAGGAAAATATGGAAGGGCTTTTCTTCCGCAACCTGATCTCTGACATGCTCCAGCTTGCCAGCTCCAACATCTATTCTGGAGACTTCAACCTCAACCATCCAGACTTCACCATCATTAGTCACGTTTTCAGTTCTGAAACAACAAAACCCGCAATTTCATCCGCGATGTTGACATTTGCCACAGACTGCAAACCTCTCCAACCAGGCTGACTGTTGAGTTCAATGACAACTGGTCCTTCATCGCTTTCCAGAATGTCTACGCCTGCTATTTTGCAGCCTATAGCCTGGGCAGCTTTCACAGCGAGTTTTTCTAGCTCTTGACTTGGATTTAGGGCGACTGGAGTAGCTCCTAGGCTCACGTTAGTCTTCCACATTGAGGAAACTCTGTGCATTGCCGCCACGACACGATCACCGACAACAAACGCACGAACGTCTGAGGTTCCATGTGGAATAAACTTCTGTAAATAGAGGACGCCGTGGTAAAAGACTATAGCCCTAAACAATCTTTCCGCTACATCTGGATCAGATACCCTCGTGGAACCGATTCCACGTGAACCAAACACTGGTTTTATCACTACGTCACCACCCAGTTCGTGAAAAGCCTTCAAAGCTTCTTCTGGGCTTTCAGTCACAATTGTCGGAGGCACAGGCAAGCCCTGCTCTTCAAGAAGCGCCAGCGTGTGATACTTGTCAACCGAGTGTTCAATGGACAGCGGCGGATTGATGATAAGCATGCCTCGGCGCTGAAGCCTATGGAGCAAATTCATCCTAAACACGATTTCCTCCAGCGAGCCTCGCCCAATCGGTCGCACAATTATTCCGCTCAATTCCTTGAGAATGTTAACTTCTTCCAGTGAAGCTTCAGGCCTCAACACCACGCGAGCGGCAAGCTGCCTAAACCCAAAAAAAATTGGCATCACGCCTCGCTTTTCCAAGGCTGCGCGAAGCTGCGTTGAACACCAAGCCTCTGAGTTTCGGGTAATAACGCCGATTTTCAATCATTGTCCCCGCTAGGAAGGTTTGTTTGGTGAGAGATTATGTTATCGCTTACCTTTAGATTTTGTCGGTTTCAAGTTTGCAGAGTAATCCAGAAGTATCTTATGCCTCAAAAAGTCCTGACGAATCGCCTTAGCTCATACGCGTCGCTCATGCGGCTTGACAAGTCCAATTCCAGATAGGCGGCTTGGCTGTTGAAATAAGGTTCGCCTTTACGAGAAAATAGTGTGAGGATTCGTCCCGAATGGTTAACCCTGAATCCTTCATCGGTTGGTTCGTGTCCTCTAATCAAGACTTTTGCGTTGAGCATCTTCAGAAACCTGATGGTCACATCTTGGCCGAAGAGCATTCCGGCGCCCCTTGGAGACGGATAGGTACCACTTATGCCTTCTTCTGGATCACTCCAAAGAATCTCTTCTAGGTGACTCTCTTTCGGATGCTTCAAGTGAGCGTGGGCTAAGTCATCTAACGATTTTGCTCGACTCGGCACGCCACCATGCAGCATGACGCATCTATCCTCAACGATCACAGCAATGTAGAGGTGGTTGAATAGTTCTCTGAGCTTGCGATAAGCACTTGACCATTCTTCACCAAAGCGAATACGCAGGTTCATAGGCAGGTCATGCGGAGAGGCTAATAGATCATCTGGGCCTTCGTGGTTGCCACGCATAAGAACAACATTTTCAGGAAAGGCCTGCTTCAACTTGAGGACAACGTAGTAAACTTCCGGCGAGTAGATGCCTCTGTCTCCGTAGTCTCCCAAACAAATCAGTAAAGGCCTGTTCCCTTCTCCAGCCCTCTGCACGAAATCTGTGTCGCTCAGTATCTGAGCGAGACTGTCCAAGTCTCCGTGAACGTCGCCCACGATTATGGCTTCTCCTTCTGACATTGCTTCTATCAGCCTACCTGTTATTCTCATGTTTCCAACTGTTCCGCCTTCTTTGCGCAGCGCCTCAGTCACTTCGTCGATCAATTCGACGAATTTGTGCAATTTGACGGACTTGGCATCGTTAACGAGCTGAAGCGGCTCGGTAAAATGAGTGGTCATGAGCCATCCCAGATGTTTTTTGTTTATTTTTTCTCACTGTTCTCTGGCGTGTTGTCTGCGGCCCTTGAGAGCTGTAATTCGGCTTGGAGTAGTGCGGCGCGAAGGGTTCATATATGTTTTTATAATCCAGCCAAGGTATAAAATGCTTCAGAACATCATCTACACGGCGGCTTTTCGATGGCTACTTGGCAACACCTTCTTTCCGACAGTCCAGTTGGATGGCTGCTAGAGAAAGAGAATCCTTCAGTCCGCTACTTTACGCTGAGGGATTTGCTGGACAGAAGGGAAACAGACTCCGAGCTTCAGGATGCGAGAGCTGCTATCCCTTCCTCAACTATCATGAAGAAATTGTTCTCTAAACAGAAGCGTGAAGGTTATTGGGAGGATCCCCGCAGTCCATATGTCCCGAAATACAAGTCAACCTATTGGCAAATCATGATTTTGGGACAGCTTGGAATGAACAAAAGCGACGAAAGAGCGAGAAAAGCCTGCGAGTTCATTCTGAGATTGCAGCTGAGTGAGGGCGGCTTTTCAGCCTACACTGCAAGACAAGCCTTGGAAAAGTATGAGTGGATGCGAAGCAGGACGGCTCTAAAGGAAAACCTGCAGCCTGAACCGCAGGCATGGACGGAATCCCTTGTTAGAGAACATCAATATTCCTGTTTAACCGGCAATGTTACTGCCGCTTTTCTCAGAATGGGCTACGGCGGAGATTCTAGAATAACTAACGCGTTAAACTGGCTCGTCGAGATTCAGAACACTGATGGTGGATGGTTGTGCCCTTACTGGAAGGCTCACATCAGAGATACACACGGCTGCTTCTACGGCACGATATGTCCGCTTGAAGCGTTTTCAGAAATTCCCGAACCCCTAAGGTCAGCCCTGATGCATCACGCAATCGAAAAGGCAGCCGAGTTCATGCTGATGCACCGCCTTTACAAGGCAGACCACCACGGCTACAGGGTTATCAACCAACAATGGTTGAAGTTCACTTTTCCATGGTTCTACGGCTACAACATCTTAAGAGGATTAACAGTTCTGACAAAACTCGGCTACGTCAACGATGAACGCCTGGTCGACGCTGCAAAAGTCCTCGTAAGAAAGCGTCGTTCTGACGGCACATGGGTTCTGGAAGGAGCACCCACCGGTAGAATGCAAACAAACATCGAAGCTGTGGGCAAACCAAGCAAGTGGATAACCTTAAACGCCTTGCGTGTGATGAAACGGTTATATCAAACAAAAAATATCAAGCTAAGATCTGCTCTGCAAACCTGATAGAAGGATGAAGGACTATGAGCGCTCAGAAACAAAGCTTCGAAGAGAGCCTTCTGGAAAACGTGGTTGTCAAAGAAATCTGCTCAGGTTGCACCGCCTGCGTTCTTGTCTGTCCGTTCAGCTGCCTAGAGTACTTTGAGGAAAGGCCAAGCCTGATCAAGAAGTGTGAAATCTGCGGCATCTGCCCCAAGGTTTGTCCCAGATTCGAGTTCAGCCAAGCCGCTTTAGAGAAGCTTGTGTTTGACAGAGAACGCAGAACTGATGAGGAATTCGGGGTCTTCAAGCGCTTGGCAATTGCCCGAGCGAAAGATGAAAACGTACTCAAGGTCTGCCAGGATGGCGGAGTGGTCACGGCTCTTCTCACTTTTGCCCTAAACAATGGAGTAATCGACTCAGCAATCGTCTCGGGAACGAGTTCGGAAAAGCCGTTGTTCCCTGTGCCCAGGCTTGTGTCAACTCCAGAAGAGCTTTTGCAGTGCGCGGGAACAAAATACACGTACTCACCGAATCTTCTTGCGCTACAGGAGGCTGTTAAGCAGAAGAGAAAGAGTGTTGCTTTTGTAAGCACACCGTGTCAGATCCAGTCGATCCGCAAGATGGAGGCGTTTCCACTGAAAAAGTACTCTAGCCTGCTCAGCTTCACGGTTGGTTTGATGTGTACTGAAAGCTTCACCTACAACGGACTAGTCAAGAACCACGTCGAAGGCGTTTTAGGCATTATTCCAAGCGACGTGCAAAAAATGAACATCAAAGGAAAAGTTCTTGTCACAACGAAGTCTGGTGAAACGAAGACAATAGCCCTGCAGGATGCAAAGCAATATACAAGAAAGGGTTGTCTGCCGTGCATCGATTTTTCAGCTGAACTCGCCGACATATCAGCAGGAGGCCTAGGTCTAAACGGCTGGACGTTCATAATAATTCGCTCAAGAAAGGGCGAACAGATCTTCCATGATGCGGAAGAGGCTAGAGCCATTCAGGTCAGAGCTGTTGATGGAGAGAAGACTGCATTGGACTTGTTGGTTAAGCTGTCGAGAAGAAAGAGAAAACACAGCTGACAAGTTATTGAGCTAGGATTATATGCACTCTTTTGTTGGTTAGTTGAGCTATGCTCTTTTCTAACTCGTTCCTCAACTGTTCTACTCTTTCCTGCAGTTTCACTTGTTCATCTGTACGAGCCTTGTTCTGTGAGTTCACCAGTTCCTCTTCTTTTTGCAGTTCCCTTAGCTGGTTCTGAAGCTGCTTCAGCTGGTTCTGATGTTTCCGTATGCCCCCTGTTGCCAGCAGCTGTTTTCTTTGAACAAGAGTTTCGTGGCAATCTTTGTGCAGTTGGCTGAGGGAATCTTTGATTAGTATGGCGTCGATCTGGTCTTGGGCCTTTCTGAGCCGAGTGCTCTTAAGCTTGAGCTTGCCCTGAGCCATCGCCGAGTCAAGTTTCCTCAAAATGCTTTTCAGGGTCAAGTAGCCATCATCTTCGGTTGCCAAGGCAAGAAAAGGCTTGCCAAGGTAGTCTCGCAGCTTGTTCATCTCGTCAAGAGGAACAGCGACCTGTCCGGTTCTTGTTAGACTCTCAAGTTTGTAGAATGGCTTCTGCAGATAGCGAAGGTTGTGTTTGACTTTTTGTCTAAGCTCTTCCATTCTTTGGTTCAACCCAGCGAGTTCCTTCAATTCTTCTTTGGCCTGAACCTGTCCTATTTCGCGTCTTGTGTCTGCAATTTGCTTCTCAACTGCGCTTTTCCTTTCCTCGATCAACCTTATGTTCTGTTTGTTCTGCTCTGTGTGATTGATCGTGCTGGTGAGTTTGTCGATTATGGACTGTGTGTCTTCAACGTCCTTTGCCTTATCATACTTCGTTGAGAGAAAGTTGCGTAGATCTTTGATTATGTCTGACAGTCTCTTGTATGAAACGTCGAGCCTTCGTCGGTCAAAAATGAAGTAGGGCGAGATGTAAGGGTAGGCGCTTCTTCTCAACTGCTCTAGAGAGGCGAGCGCCCTTTCCAGATCACCGTGCAAGGTGTGAAGTCTCTGGTAATCGAAGTTGTCTGGAATTGTTATGCCCTGTAGTGTATGAGAAACGTTATCTGCGAACTTGGTGGCGTTTCTGGCAAAACGATAAGTCTTCGGGTTGTTTTTGTTCATTTCTCCTTGGCTGTTTTCGAGGATTCTCTGGCTGCTCTGCAGTGTATCATCGATTCTGTCTTTTATCTCATTGAGAAGGCCTGTTGCCTTGTCCTTCAAGGGGTCGACAAGAGGTCGAGTTTCCCTGCTCAGCCAATCTCTTGTATCCTTAAGCTGTATCTGCACTGGCTGAGACATGATTTCCTCTTATCTTCTCATGGGTTGGATTTCCATTTTAATCTTCTGTTTGTATCACATAGCTATGGTCTGTATCCGTTTAGAATTGCCACCGCCAATATTGCGGCTGTAATGTCAGCCGTGGTGCCTGGGTTCAGTGTATGGTTGGGGTCTCGCAGTTTTCTGTCGAAGTCGAGGAGACGCCTTTTGCCTTCTTTTGTCGTCAAACCGCCTGCCATTAATATTTGCTCAGCCTCTGTCGAAACCCACTTTGCCTTTGCTTTGCCGGTTTTTCTGGCTATGAGAGTGTCTGGCACTTTGGACAAGACCTTCAAGTAGGTGTGAACAGTCGCGGTGTTGATGTCGACGTTCCCTTCGAGCTGTTTCTTGAGGTATCTGTAGCCAATGTCAAATGTGATACCGTAGTTACTGACCCATTCCGAGGCTACTGAGTCCCATGAAGATGAGATCTTGAATATCTCATAGAGGCTAATACGGTCATGCAAAATCTTCTGTTTTGAGTTGGCATCCGTCACATCCAATGTTGGAACTTTGCCTAGACCACCTGGCTGGGCGAGAGCTATGGCATCGTAGAGGTTAGCAGCATCATTCGGAGTGGTTGATTCGACTACGGCCTTAAGGTTTTTTCTAAACTCGGTGATAGAGAAGGACGACTTCCTAGCTAGGGTTAAGCCAGCAGCGACTGCCATAGGAGTCAATAGAATAATCGACCCCAACAGTGTGTTCTTGCCATGTTGCCATAACAAAGCGTTAGAGACCGCATTTTTGATTGCTTTTCCTGTCTCGATCTCATGCAACTTTAGCGTTCCCTTTCTGATCATGACCCCTTCACGAGCCGAGTGTCTGAAGAAAGGTGTGACTGCGACAGCGGACGCCAAAAAGTGCTCATAGCATGTTTCTTGAAAATCAGCGGTTCTATGAACATTGCCCGGCTTTGGGTATCCGCTTACCTCTAACAGAGTTGCAAGCAGAAGGCACTGAGTAACAAAGTTTGGAATGTCGTTTTCATTCAGCGCTTCAGACTTGTTCATTACCATCCTTACCTTTCGCTTTCTCTGTACACTTGACGAAAGACGTTTTCTATGTTATGATGGCAAATCTTAATAATGTTATGTAGAAATCTACATAGCGAACTAGAATGTTACATAGAATACGAACTAGAATAATGCGCAGAATATCCAGCCGCAACATTGCGTTGACCGCAATGTTCGCCGCTTTATATTATATTCTGTCTTTGATATTGCCTAGCCTTTACGCAATAGGTGTTCCAAATCTGGAGATCTCGCTTGAGGCTTTAATTGCTTCAGTGTTCGGTCTTGTTTTGGGCCCATACTTGGGCGCACTGGCTGCACTTCTGGGTGTGCTTGTTACTTGGACTTTGCCGCCTAGCAGTTTCAGTCCCCTTAACTTGCCTTTCATGCTTTCCCCACCGCTAAACGCTCTAGCTGTCGGCTTCATATTCTACAGGAAGTGGAAGTGGGCTTTCGCCGTTTTTGGACTGCTTATCGCAGCTTTTCTGTTTTTGCCGCCCGCTCAACCAATTGAGTTATATTACTATGTGGCTGTCGCTACTCTTTGGGACAAAGTAATCGCACTCTTATTGATTCCTGTAAGTGTATGGTACAGTCAAAGACTCTCAAGTCTAAAAGGCTTGCCAATCCTGTTCTTCCTAATCTGCTTCGCGGGAAACCAGGTGGACAACATGTGGGGAGCGGACGCATTTTCAGTCCCATCAGTATACGAACTCTTCGGCTTTCCATTGGATGAGGTCCGAGGGTTCTTCATTGTTAGTCCCTTTTTCTATCCTGCAGTTAGAGTTGTGCAAGCTATAATTGCTACCGTAATAGCCGTTCCTCTGATGAGATCTCTCAAAGACACAAAGTGGATTGTCAAAGACAAGTCAATAATCGAAGAGAAGAGTGGATGAATTGGATGTCGACCTTCATCCATATGTGGTTTTCCTTCCAACCGAACAGAAGAACAGGATACTGGGGGCAATCTTCGGTTCAAAAGCAGCCGTCAACATCTTGAAGTACTCGTTGACCCAGGGTATATCAAATAGGATATATCAGAAAGACATCGTCAGAAAACTTGCCTATTCAAATAAAACTATCATTGAAAATCTAAAATCGTTGACTAGGCTAGGAGTCTTGAACGAAGCCATGGAAAAGACAGTGAAGGATGGTCGCACCGTATGGGTCAAATCCTATCAGCTCTCAGATCTAGGCAAATGGTTTGCTCTGCTGCTCGCTGCAGAGAAGGATTTGTCGGATAGAGAGAAGTCTGAGATACTTCGGGATATTTTCAGGGCGTACATAAAGTGGGTGAAGGACCTTTCTGAAAGTCTCCACGTGAAGAAGGAAACGCTGCAGAACATATTCAATGAAGAGATGGGGTAGAAAGACGTTCAAGTTAGAGGAAACTTGAAACCTGGGATCCTTCGAATAGCAAGCAAGAGCGGAACACCGACCAGTATAGAGATAATGATCACCTGTGCATCCTCTATGTAAGAGCCGATGGCGCCTGCCACGTATAAGTCGTAGACCTCTTCATTAAAAACTGGAAATGCCACAGTGTACAACCCGACTGGAATAAGCAGGAAGACGCGGGTCAACGCATCAGTCACGGTTCCAATGAAAGATATGTGGACAGACACGGGCACACGTCCCACGTTCTCGTAGAGATTCTTGCTCAGCTTTGAAACTGGATATATGAGAGCCAATGCCAGCAGTATGTCAAGAATTGTCCACACGGGCAACCATCGTCCCAACGGATGAACGAAGTATGCAGTTAACATGACGACATAAAGGGCTAGCACAGGCTTCCACTTCCCCTTGGCCAGAAATCCCGTTGCCCAGACTCCCAGCGGTTCAGCAATCATGCCGAACATCCAGAACACGTCGAATTTCAGCATTCTTCCAATTGTGCTCCCAAGAAGTGCAGCGGAGAAGCCTGCCCAAGGGCCTAATATGATGCCTTCAATGGGTTCAAGGTAGATTGCCCAGTTTCGCCATAGTTCAAAGGAAAGAAGATACAGCGCGGCGTGGCAAGCTGCGAAAACGGCTGTTAGTGCTACCTTCACGCTTTTCTGCATGCACTTGTAATGACTGCCGGATCATTTTTATGAGTTTCGAAGTGCAAGATGGAGCATTATCCTTCTGTGTGTTCGAATAGGGTGAGCAAGAAAACTAGGTTTTCTGTTGCCCGTATGGCATGTGGCAGGTTTGCAGGCATGTAAAACCAAGTGTCGTGTCTAGCCTCATACTTCTCGTTAGCAAGCGTAACTTCTCCCTTTCCCTGCAACACGTGGATTATGGCTGGAAAACTTGACCTATGCGTCGAAATGGTTTGCCCTGCCGACATGCAGAACAAACTTACTTCCTGACCCACAGCCTTGACAAGCGTTTTGCTTACAATCCCATCTTTTGCGAACTCAATCATGTCTTCAAGATTCATGCTCAAGCCTTTAGCGCCGGCACGCTTCAATGCCCATATACACCTTGAGGAACTGATTCTATTTCACAGGTCTTTTATGTTTGTCTCGCAAACTGGGGCTTCGAAGTCAAGAACTCCCGAGTCTCTGACTTTCTGGTTTCACTGAAGGCAGAGGAGTGGGAGAGAGCACGACTCAGACTATCTTATTCGAATTCATGCGTCGTGGGGCCTGTTTATGTCGTCTCAACCCAGACACCGCTCAAGCCATACTCTTGTGTAAGCTCCGGGAGCCTCATAATCTGCCTGAATCGCATGCCACTCGTTAGGCCCAAACATATCTCCAAGCGGGCTGCCTCACACAAAGTGTATTTGACAGAAGATGCATGAATCTCTTTTCAAAGCACTAAGGAGCCTCATAATGAAGGCACGCGAAGGCGACCTGATCGAAACCCTTGACGGGAACATATTCGACGTGAAAGGACTTGTCCATCCACCAAACCGGATCATCGCTTTCATAAGGTTCACACCTGACCCTGAAGGCGACAGAAAGAGAGGCAATAGACATTACAGAAAGGTCTATTCCCTTCATGAACGCTACACGTTGCTGAAGGAGAGACTTCCACAGTACCTTGTTTTTGACGAGGTTTTCGACGAATGGCTGTGCGAAGTGCCCGCTGAACTCGTGAGAAAACACTACCGACCAAAAGAATACCTGCGCCAATTGAGACGAAAGAAGACTCTCGGAGGACTGAATGAACAGTCGCTGAAACTAGCACAGTTGCTTCAGGAACATGCACGAGTACGATGGACATCGCTGGGAATTTCGGGCTCTCTCCTCGTTGGTCTGCACACGCCATCATCAGACATCGACCTCACAACTTACGGTTCAGACAACAGCTGGAAGGTCTACAATGCACTACAATCATTATTCAAGGACAAGGAGAGTCACTTGAGACCCTACACAAGGCAAGAGCTGATGGCACTGTTCGATTTCCGTTCGAAAGACACCGCCATGGATTTCGAAGACTTTGTTCGAACCGAGTCCAGAAAGGTGCTGCAGGGCAAATTCCTCGAAAAAGACTTTTTTGTCCGCTGCGTCAAGCAGTGGAACGAGATAACTGAACATTATGGTTCTGTGCGTTACACAGCCTTAGGAGAGGCAACGATAAAAGCGATAATTGCAGACGATTCGCAGATGATTTTCACCCCGTGCACTTACCTCATTGAGAACGTGAAAGCCCTCAAAGGCAAAATACCTGAGTCTGTTACTGAAATCGTCTCGTTTCGGGGTAGATTCTGTGAACAAGCAAGGAAAGGGGAAAAGATTATAGCCAAAGGCAAAGTGGAACAGGTTCACGAACCTGCTAGAAAAGAACACTTCCGCCTCCTATTGGGAAACAAACCCTCAGACTTTATGATGTTTGCCTAATCATGCCTAGCGACTTTCATTGTTTGCTCATAGTATCGGGGACAATACGTGAGAGCGATCTGAGTGAAGGTTTCTTTAGGCGTGTTCACTTCTTCGAAGTTCCCTTCCACAACGATTACTTCATCTTTCCTAGCCTGAAGTCTGAACTCCTCAACATATGAGACAATGCGCTGAACGCTGTCGCTTCGTTCACCTTTCAGGACTTTGAGGGGTTCGATACCGTAGACCGACGGCATGAACGGCGCTTCGCTGTCGTCGGTGATACGGGCTGTCAATTTGATCCAACCTCGCTGCCGAATTCGCACATCTGGATCGAACTCGTCTTGGATTTCCTCCCATCGCATAACTGGTTCGAACTCGGTCTTTGTCGTTCTCCTGCTTTTTTCATCATAGAATAATGCATAAATCCGCTTTCTTTCTTGATGCCAGACGTAGTCTTTGAGGCCGTAGTTGCGAAATTTCCAATTCTTTCCGTTCACTGCCTTCATACCAGCAAACTCGTTCTG
>Ga0315310_10001579_pt1 | contig 14459 bp, 20 predicted proteins | sample TDP5_MG_FD_203630 | JGI IMG/M metagenome (GOLD analysis project Ga0315310, IMG submission 203630) | Freshwater sediment microbial communities from Lake Towuti, South Sulawesi, Indonesia - TDP5 | ecosystem: Environmental > Aquatic > Freshwater > Lake > Sediment | place: Indonesia: South Sulawesi... | reverse complement strand
GAGATTAAGATTTTGAACAGGATCTAGCGCATAGGTAAAAAGAAAACTCATCCCAGCCCCCGATATGTCATTCGAACCGTCAATATTAAAGAGGTGCGAATTTATTTCGATAATATTTAAAGGCTTTTCATCTAAATTAAGAGGTTGATGATGATCCAGAATAATAATATCCTCGTTTGGAAATAAATTCGACAGAAGATCTAATGCGCCACTCCCAAAATCTGAAAAAATATAGCATTTTCGTTTTTCCTTGGCTAATTCTTCAATATAAGGCAATTCAAGTTGGGGGAAGATACTCAAATGAAAATTTGCTTTCAGCCGAGTGAGCGCAGAAGCTAAAATCCCTGCAGCAGCCACGCCATCGGCATCAATATGACTTGAAACGCGGATAATTTCGCCGGTATCTATCCAAGATTTGACCTTTTCTGCAGTAGTATTCAATATATCGATGAGCTCATTGTTTAAATCTAATTGATTCATTGTAAAACTTGATTTTGTTATTTTACCGGATTAATATAGCTGCTTTTTTCCAATCATACTTCCAGTCTTTGGGAAGAACCTTAGTCTCTCGATAATATTTCGAGAGCCGATAAATTTTGCTTTCAATTAATTGTAAGCCTCGTTTTGAACTTTTATCCTTTTTATTCTCTTCTAAGTGGCGACGAACATTTATTGCCTTTTTTATCAAATTCGTGATGTCCTCAGGCAAATTTGGCCTTAGATTGCGTTCCGCTAAAATTTGCGAAATGGTTTTATTGAGAATGGATTTCACAAGAGGAATTCCATATTGATCTCGAAGGATCAATCCAATCATCGAAGAATTTTTACCTTCTCTTGCCAACTTCACGATAAGATCCTCTATTTCATCAGGAGTACGAGTGAACCACTCAGGCGCCTTTGCCCATGGTGGTCTAGTGCTGCCAGATTTTCCCTTTTTATTGGAATGCATACGAGCCATGTATTTTCACCAAAAATTGATGTATTTTCACCAAAAAATATGAGGATCATTCTTAAAATCCATCACCGAAACCCAAAAATCGAGTTGGGCTACGAGTTTAGGATCCACAATTTTAATCTTCATTGTTTAATTTATTTTATTATTAAAATATCTCAAACCTTAATAAATATGCTGAGTAGAAATTAATTTATTGCTTCTTTTTCCCGATAAAATATTTTTATTTCGAGTCCACCTTTTTAAAAAAAGGAGTCAGGATATAAATAGGAAATATTATCTCGCGGGGAGAGATTAATAAGTGCTAAGATAAGAGAAATTGCGCATTAACCATTCAGCCAATTTTTCAGCACTTTTTCGCCGATGTGACACTTTATTTTTTATTTCAAGGGACATCTGCCCGTAAGTCTGACCCTTCCCTTGGGAGGGAATGAAAATCGGATCATATCCCCAACCGCCAGTGCCTCGTTCGGAGGTGGCTATAACGCCTTTGGTTTCACCAATGAAGGTTAAAGCTTCGGTTTCAGAAAGAATGAGTGCAAGTGCAGTTCTAAATACAGCAATTCGATCGGAGATACCTTCTAATAGGTGGAGTATACCGGGATTTCCGATTGTTCTGAAGACGTAGGAAGAGTAAGGCCCAGGAAATCCATTTAGCGCTTGAATGAAAAGACCCGTATCTTCCACAAATAAAGGTTGTTGCAAAAGCGAGAAGGCATGTTTTGCTCGAAAGAGGGCAATTTCCTCGAGTGAATTTGATTGGAGTTCAGGAATTTCTTGTTGATGAAAAGTGATTTGGATGTTATATTCATTGAGGATTCCTTCGAATTCCTGGAATTTATGGATATTATTGCTTACAAATATAAGATTCAACGATTCATCTCCCATTTAAATAGCGCTTTTAAAAGTATCATCCGTAATTTCTCCGTAAATGAATCCATCGGCGATTAAGAGTAGAATTATATCTTTGATGACTTCGAAAGGCAAGTCCAATTCCTGAACGATATCTTGTAAGGGAATGGTTTTACTCACTTTTAGGCTGTGTCGGATATAAGAGAGAATTAAGTCATAATTTCGGTCAAAATATTCCTCATCTTCAAATGTATGGGTTTCCAATTGCGTCCTCATTTTTTCTTCGATGAATCTCTCGTCGGCTTCTGTAAATACCTCTTTCATTAAAAAGGGCTCTTCCTTAGATGGTTTAGGAGGAGGGAGTTTCTTGAAATACGCTTGGATTTCTTGAATCACAAGCCATATAAGCAGGATTGCGAAGAGAGGAATAACGCCCGCCACGATTATAATGATTACCCAATCAGGGATTGCGCGTATGATTAAAAATTTCAGCACGGTGGGAATCACCCATATTCCAAAAAAGCATATAATGCCAATGGTGGCTATTATATAATATAGATCTATTTTTTTTACCAAAAAGCTTCACCAGGTGCTAATGCCCTGAGACCAAAAATACCAAACATTTTTAATAAATTCAGTTATACAAAGTTAAGTTATACAAAGTTATTTAACTTCAAAGTTATTGAAAAAAAATAATTTTAAAAAGCATTCAAATATATCAATATTATCGAAGGAGAATTTAGTAGAATCAAAGGATAGAGAAGCTCGAAGGTTGGGAAGAGTGTTTTAGGAAAGTTTTTAAAAAGTTTGAGTTATAGAGAGTTTGGGAAGGTTTGAATAATGTCAAAGGAAAGGGAAGCCATTCAGGAAGCAATCAATCGAGCTTTAAAAGCGTCAGGTCGGGCACTTAAAGTAAATGACTTCAATAAGGTCGCAGAGATATATTTTCGTATTGCTTATATGTTAAATGACTTGGGAGATGAAGAAGGAGCGCAGAATTTTGCGGCAGCCGCCAAAGAATTTAAACTAAAGAATCAAATAGTAATTCAAATCAATGAATCTATGAAAAAGTCAGAGACCGCTTATAATAGAGCTGATTTTGTTACTGTTGCTGATAATTACTTTATGATCTCAAATCTCGCGGAGTTACTAGGAGATAATATTTCAGCAGAAAAATATAAAGAGGCAGCATTTAAGTTTCAGGAAGTGGTTAAAGAATATCCGCAATTAAAAACTCAGCATGTAGCAAGTATGAAAACCTATGTTCCGGAAATCCAATCACAGATTCCCTCATCAATTGAATTAAAATCAAATTCAAGTAGGGTAAGCTCAAAAAACAAACTGAATTTAAATGACGCATTGAGAGCTTTGGGGCTTGTTTGCTCATATTGTGGGAGAGAAATCGATCCTGATCTCGCAAAGTGTCCCAAATGTGGTAGAGCAATAACATTCTAATTTCTTTTACTAATTACCTAAAATAGTGTATCATAAATTATTTTAATGATTTTTTAATGATAACGTCCTCGTTGTTCAATATCCTCCAAACGTTGCAGGATCTCTTTTGTGTATTCTGTCCCGAGAATTTGACTGTAACCTTCAAGGATTGCAGCAAAACTACTTTCAAGAATTTTAAAATGAGTGCTTTGGAGTGCCTGTCGAATGAGATGTAAATCTACGCCCCGGCTCTCTAGGGTAGTTGAATATTCTGCCAAGCCAAAATCAATTAAATAAATTTTTTCGGTATTCTCTTGAATAATCATATTAGAAGTTGTGAGATCACCATGAATGATATCATTCTTATGCAGAATCCCAATCATTTTACCAATTTTATTAAAAAGCTCACAATGATCCAGAGGGTTCGCAATTAACCGTTCCTTTACCCGAATGCCCTCAATGAATTCCATGAAAATTGTGGCATTAGGGATATCTAAATAATAGACTATAGGTGTTGAGATGCCTAATTTTCTCACTTCAGTTATAATCTTAGCTTCATGGATGGTTCGAGCAATTCTAAGCTGCTGATCAAGAACCGGATGCCGATATGCCTTGGAAACTCGAACTTTTTTTAGAATTAGCCGTCCATACCAATTTTCCTTATATAGATAGGCTTCCGCACCCATTTTATAGAGCAATTAACTCGTGCCTCTTATTTCAATTGATCTAACAGTAATATTTTATTTTTCTGTATTTCATTATCGATTTTAGTAAAAATATTGTTGCCATGGGAATCAATAGCTACAAAGAGGGGTCCGAAAGCTTGTACATTTAAGACCCAAACCGCCTCAGGAATGCCGAGATCGATCCATGCGACTTGCTCCACAGATTGAACGAAATTTGCAGCTAATACGCCCGCACCACCAGTAAAAGCACAATAAATGGCATTACATTGCTTTAATGCCATCTCAGTTTGTTTCGCCATGCCGCCCTTGCCAATAATAACTTTAATACCGAATTTCTTGATAAAGTCAGCCTCAAACTTTTCCAATCGTGCACTGGTGGTAGGACCCGCCGAAATAATTTCCCAAGTAGAATTAACTTGCCGTACATTAGGACCACAGTGATATAGAACTCCATTTTGGGTATCGAATGGTAAAGGACGGTTTTCTTTCGCGTATTCGAGTGCGCGGCGGTGCGCCTCATCTCTTGCAGTGAAAATTATTCCAGAAATTGTGATATAATCACCAACGCGTAATTTCTTAGTTTGATCGGCTAATATCGGTGTTTTTAGTTCGTAAATAGCCACTAGATCACCTCATGGGAAGGATAGGTAATTTCATTCTCGAAAATATGAGCAGTAGCATAGCGAAGCGCCCAACAGGAGAACGAAATCCCGACAGGGAGAGAAGCAGGATGGCGCGCCGCATCGAGTATATGGACATCTAATACTGAGGGACCAGCTCCTAACCCCATCACTCCAATTTTCAATGAATTCAAAACCTGTAATAAGTCCAATTCCATTTCCTCGAATTCCTTTTGCGCATTGCGTTTGTTTGGTGGAGTTAGGAGCGCCTTTTTCGCCAAAATCATCGCTAAATCCTCTGTGCCCCCTAAGCCGATCCCGATGGTATAAGGAGGACATCCTTTCGAGCCCGCCTCAGCTACCGCTTGGATTATGGTCCGTTTAATGCCTTGAACCCCTTCTAACGGTTCAAGCATAACTAATTTCGCAATATTCGAAGAACCGCCACCTTTTAATTGAACTGTGATCTCCAAACTTTCATCCGAACTGGGCTCCCAAAAAATCCAGGGTAGATGGCGTCCTACATTCGTGCCAGTATTCCCCTCAAAAAAATTTACGGCATTAGGACGAAGCGGGATGGCTCGAGTAGCCTCCTCTGTGATTTTTTGAATAATTTTTCGAATTGTGCTATAACTTGGTAAATTTTCACCTATTCTAATGAAAAACGAAATTAATCCTGTATCTTGGCAGAGCGGACGTCTTAATTCCTTTGCAAGACGGAGATTTTCTGCTATCAGGAAAAGTTGCGAATATCCAAGTTCAGAATTTTCTTGCTCCAGCTTTTGAAGTAATTGCGATTCTACTGTGAGCGGGAGTTGAATGGCCGCTAATTCCAATAAGCGATAGATAACTGTTTCAAGTTGATTTAGGTCCATAAATTATTCCGTCCAAGAAATTGGTACTTCATCAATACGCCAGTTCGGTTTTACGATGCTCTCATTGATGGAGAGGGGGTTCTCATGTTCCGCATGCAGAATGCCATTCCAAGCGATCATGGCGCCGTTATCCCCAGCGAGCTTTAATGGAACCCCATAAAAAGCCGCATTGTGCTCTTCTGAAATGGTCCGAATCATTTCCTCCAACCGCTTATTGGCAGCAACGCCACCCGTTAAAAGCACACAAGGTTTTTCGGTATGGGCTAAAGCCCGCTCTGTCACCTCCGTCAGCATTGAAAAAGCGACTTCCTGCAGACTGAAACAAAGATCCTCTAACCGACTACCCTCTTTAAATTTATTGACGCTAGCTGTCAGAAGCCCCGAATAGGAGAGATCCATACCCTTTACCGTATACGGTAAATCGATAAAATTTTCTTGGCCCTTTGCTAAATTTTCTATCTTCGGACCCCCTGGATGGGAGAGCCCTACTTCCCTCGCAAATACATCTAATAAATTACCAATGGGGATATCTAATGTTTCACCAAATACTCTATAACGCCCTTCATCAAAGGCGCACACTAAGGTATTTCCTCCCGATACATATAGAGTTAGTAAGTCTCCAATCCTCACTGGATGTAACAGACGCCCAATCTCCACGTGGGCAATACAATGATTCACACCGTATAATGGAATATTCAATCGTGACGCAATGAACCTGCTCACAATTGCCCCAATTCGAAGGCAAGGTCCAAGTCCGGGTCCCTGTGAAAACGCGATTAAATTTAAATCAGTCAACTCGAGTTGAGCACTTTCTAAGGCTTGCTTGAAAATAGTTTGAGCACAATTCGCATGATGCTCTGCCGCCTCACGTGGATGAATGCCACCAGTTGGGGGAACAAAAACCTCTTTTTCATTGGCTAGAATCGATCCATCTTCTGCCACGATTCCGATGCCAAATGTATGAGCTGTTGATTCAATTCCGAGGCAGATCAATTTTCTCTTTCCTTACCAATGGATAAAAATCAATTACTAATGAGTATGTCCCGCAAAATTTATTATTTTTTTTAAAACAAAAATTGTAGGAAAATTATGAAAAAAATAATATTTAAAAAGTGATTTATGTAAAATTTAATTATGGCATCAAAATTCGTGATTGTTACCAAGAAGGATTGCCCTTATTGCAAGAGATTAAAAACATGGCTAACTTCTAAAAAAGTGAAATTCAAAGAAATCGACTATCTAGACCCTTCTCTTGATGAGTCAGTGAAATTGGATGAAAATTTCACCTCCCAATATTGTGATATGTCCGCTTGCATAACCGATACCCCAGTAATTATCAAGAACGATACAGAATATTACATGGGAGAAATTTGGGATTACAATGCGGATAAACTCCTCGAAGACAAAGCAAAACAGATTTTTGAAGTTAAGTAAATGAGAGTATAATCCATTTCCTTTTCTTATTTGGATTCCTAGAGAAATAAATAAAAAAATATAAAAAGCAAAATTTTATTATTTTTTCCAAATTTCCAGGGTATCCCGGACGCTATACAATACTTCAGACGTTAGTTCGACGTTTCCTAGCTGTGCAAAGGGAATAAACATTTTGCTCAGTTCGATAGAAGCCTCATCGGCGTGCCCCTTTTCAACATAGATTATATTAATTTCTTTAAATCCCTTAGGGTCACTATTCGAGCCAAATGTTAACCATTTCTTCACGTACTCGGGGGGGGTCCCCATCGCCATAGCCGTTTCTACCACTTTTTCCGTCATTTGCGCGGGATAGTGGAGCGTGACCATGAGAATCATGTTCAACCACCTTTTTCTTGCCTTTTTTTATTTGTGTTTTTCCCAATTTTAGAGGGATTCAAATATTGATTTTTAAGGTTTAAAAGGATTTAGGTTCAGATTCTGTTCATCATGATTTTCATCAATTAAAAAGGGCAAGTTACAGACTTTCAGCTGCTTTTTTTAGGAGTTATAGTTTAATTAGAAATAAAGAGGATGTAAATAAAGAGGAGGATTTTTAAAAAGAGAGAGTCTTAAGAAGAAAAGTTTTTATTTCCCTTTCTTTTTACCTTTTTGCTTTTTTACTGGGGGCTTTTCCACCCTTTCCAGCGCCTTTTCCACCTTTTGCAGGGGCTTCTTCAGCTTTTGCAGGGGCTACCTCAACCTTTGCAGCCTTTGCGCCTTTGCCCCCCTTCCCGCCTTTAGCAGCTTTTGCGCCCTTGGCACCTTTCCCGCCTTTAGTGGAAGCTGGTGCTTCGGGTGCTTTTACTGGTGCGGCAACTGGTGCAGAAACTTCGGCTTCAATTTCTTCCTCCTCCTCAACGGCTTTCTTAGGAACGCGTTTTTTAAATTCCGTGAAACCACATTTGCCGCAGGTAAGGCGATCGTAGTTATTTGCCATAAAAAAGCCAGGTCCACATCTAGGGCAAAAGGTGTTAAGGCGAGTTAATGTACCATCGGAATTAATTTTATATAATTTGTTTATACTCATTTAATTCCACTCTCATTCTTCAGTTTCTTCAATATTATCAGATTCTTTAGTTTCTTTAGTTGCATTAGGCTCTTTAGCCTGTGTTTCTTCTTCACCTTTCTTTAGCATATGCCGTTTAATAATATATTTACTTTCAATTTTTTTAGCATGGTCGACGGTGTCATAGATTCTTGCGATTCCTTCAGTATATTCAGAGCCGTATCGAGAGATCATTTGGGCGATAATCACACGTTCGAGATCAACCCCATATTGGGCTGCGAGCTTTTTTCGCACTTCAGATCGGGAAGGAGTAGCCATGCTTCGATGGATAACTTTAAAGTTTATTGCTATTCGATATAACAAGGGATTTTCCGATTCTTTCGTAATTACCAGTTGGGATGACATTTTTTTATCACGAAGAGTTCTTTTAATTCCATAATTCAAAATAATTTTTAAATTTTGTTAAGGGCGAATTTCCTCAACGATTTCCATGGCATTCAAATAATTCATAAATTCATGTTTTTTTTCGTCAGTAATAGTAATCAATACTAGGCCAGCATTCATATTGAACTCGGGGATAGGTGGTTGACCATAAAAAACGATACTTTTTAAAGGCCCTAGAAGGACACAGGGAAGGGTTAGGAGGTCTTCTTCGCCTTGGACGAAAATTTCAGTCCGCTTTTTGGAGTTGATTGCTTTTTCCACGGTATCCCAAGCTTCGGGAACGAGATAACCTTGCGGGTTCTCAAGTTCAACCGAGACTTCGGCGGAAACATCAACGAACTCCTCACTGGTTCGTAAGGTCTTACCATCAATTATAGAAATGTTGAGTTTGACGCCCTTTTGGAGAAGGCTTCGAACGCAGATATCACCAACCCCGATGATTAGAGGAGGGGTTTTGCCTTCAAGCAGTTTAATGGCTCTTTTAGTTGTATCTTTTACCGTTCCCTCAATTAAAAGCCCTAATGGTTTTTTTAAAATGGTGCGAAGCTCCTCTGTTAGGAGTAAAATAGAATTCCGTCGTTCCATTTTATCGAACCTTCAACGCGTATTTACCGGGTTCATCAATGTTTAATTTGCTAGCAATCTTGGAACCTTCAGGATTAAGGATAATCACGAGACCGGAGTGATCCGGAGAAAGCGTATAAGTTTTGCAATAAGTACATTGTTGGGTATCGGGTTCCAAGCGATGGCAGGTTCTGCAAGCTTTTTCGCGCATATTAATCCCTTATTATTTATTAAATTTAAATATTTATTTTCTTCCTTTCCTCTTTCTCTGCTTTTTTGCTGCAGCTGCACCCCTTTTCTCTCTTCGCTCTTCTTTTTCTTCTGCCCCTTCTTCCTTTTTCTTCTCATACTTTTCTGGGTGGAGGTGTTTATCAATTTCTTCAGCAATCCATTCGATTTTCCCAAGAAAGGGTTGGCGCATGGTAAGCCCGAGCTTCCCAGATCGACTGCCACCGGTACCAATAGAAACGGCTACAATACGCGATCGCACATGATCGCCTGCAGTAAGAACTTTGCCGGTTTCTTTTCCCAAAAGAGAAGCATTTTTGGCATTGAAAGTAATGAAATCATCGGTCACCTGAGATACATGACAAAGACCATCTAAAGGTCCAAGACGAATAAAAATACCAAAATCTACCACTTCAACAACTTCACCTTCGACAATCTCATGCAAATCAGGTTTAAATACAAGGATTTTACAAGTTATATTGTGGTAGGCGGCACCATCTCCTGGTATTAATTTGCCGACCCCAATATCCACGACCTCAATCACTGTTATAATATAGCCTAAATTCCCAGTGATTTTGTCCTCATACTCCCTTCTAATAATATCCAATGCAACACTCCTCAGATTTTCCCGTGGTTCAAATCTGTGAGGAGGTATGCGAACAATGTCCCGAACCGTAATAATCTTAAACAATCCTAACCAGCCTTCAATCCATCGAGACTATTTTTTTAATCTTAATAATTTTTTCAACCTTAAATATTTTTAAAAAGTTATTTGTTTGGCACTTTTATCTTTTATTTAAATTCACTCAGAAAATTTTACTAAGGAGGAAGATCGCCTTCAAGGATGAGATATGCCTTGTTTCGTAAAGTAATAGTAGGGATCTGTTGCGATCGTAATTTTTTTCGGAGAGTTGCATCATTGGTAGCGACAATCCACCCATTTTCAATCGCTAAGTAAAAGATAATATCATCAACCTTTTTTGAATTCAAGAGAGCAGAATCGGTGTCTGTTTCTATTATTCTACATTTTTTGGCGAGTTCTAAGGCGATCCGAGCCTCTTTTTGATTTTTTTTGGATTTTTTTCCAAATGCATCTAATTCATTGATGATATGCGGAAGCGTAATGAGATCATATTTTTGGTTAATGAGCCTATCAATTTCTTGAAATATATCAACTCTGAACTGGGCTGGAATTAATAAAAAATTGGTATCAAGTAAAATCTGCAAATTATTAAAGGCTCTCACCTCTAGGTGACGGAATTTATTAATAAGTTAGGTAACAATTCCGTACCCGATGAGTCTCCAACGACCTCCGATTTGGCGGCTAATGGCTACCCGCTGACCGCTATCCGTACAAACCGGACGTTTCAACATCATCGCAACATGATCTTTAATTATGGAATTAACCACGCCCACGGTCATTGAAATACCAACATTCAACATTAACGGCTCTTTCTCTTTCACCCGTTCCGTTTTTATGATCTCATCGACCTTTTTAATTCCAACCACTCGCTCAAGCAATTTAATATCCATTTCCAAATCATACCGGATATCTGGTAAAGTGCCTGGTGCCCCAGCAATATGCCCGATTAACCCGTCAGCCTTGGTAAGAGACGGATCCAATTCCGTGCCGACACCAATCAACCCACCGGGGAAGGCTTTTTCAAGATAAACATTTCCACCTGCTTGCAGACTGTCAACTTTCGTAATAATAGGTTCATATCCTTCCGCAATTTTCAACCCAGGGCGAATCTCAATTTCATCGCCTATATTAAGCATACCCTGCGTCAGCGTAACGCCAATCACACCTCCAACCAAGTCATTCACCTCTGTTCCAGGTTTATTTACATCAAAAGATCGGGCAACGAACATATGGGCAGGTTTAGAAGGGTCTCGTTTTGGGGTGGGAATGTGCTCTTCAAACGCTTGGATTAAGGCATCTAAATTCGCTTTGTGAATAGCAGAAATGGGAATCACAGGGGCGTGTTCAGCAAAAGTTCCACGCAGAAAGTTTCTGATATCATTATAATTTTTCCGAACCTCCTCAATTGGCTTTAGCTCGACTTTGTTTTGAGCAATAACTAGGTTCTCTTTCTCGGAGATTATTAATGCTTCAAGATGCTCCCTAGTCTGAGGCTGAGGGCAGGGTTCATTGACTGAAATAACAAGACAGGCGCCATCCATAATAAATGAGCCAGAAATCATAGTGGCCATCAAAATTTCGTGCCCTGGCGCATCGACAAAACTGACACGCCTCAAGAGTTCCAAATCGGAACCACAATTGGCGCATTTATAGTCAGGAGATAGGGCCGCAGTAGTATAACATTCGGGAGCTTCACAGGAAGGGCATTTCAAGAAAATAGCATCAGCATAGCCCAACTTGATAGAAATGCCTCGTTTTTTCTCTTCTGAGTGCCGATCGGTCCATTCACCTGTTATAGCTTGGACAATCGTCGTTTTACCGTGATCCACATGCCCCGCCGTTCCTACATTGACCTCACACTGCCCCTTCTCGATAGCCACCAAGAATGAACCTCCATTTTATCCCATTTTGATTGGAAAATGGAATTCCTTCTCTTCTTTTACTTCTTCCTCGGCTTTTTCTTCGAAGATTTCTGTTTTACCCCATTCGACTACTTTTAAATTAACTTGAACGATCTCATCGGTAATAGTATTTCCTTGGACCATCTTTCGCTGTTTTAATCCCCGTTCTCTAGGGTGATAGCAAGGAGGTTTGCTTAGATAAATTTTCTTACGAACGCCGCCATGCACATCGAACCTCATGGGAGTTCCATTTTCGGAGGAACCACCAGTGACTTGAAATTCATAGCCTGGGAATCCAAAGGGATTTCCAGAGATTTTATCTCCAATCTTTACTCCAATCAGTTTGGCAGCTTTTTCGTCCTCAATTTCAACTTGTTTCGTTTTGCCAAGTTTGGGATCACTTATTACTAATCGAACGCCTGCTTCTTCTTTTTTTGACAAAGAATTATCACCACTTTTTTCATAAATTAAAATATCGAACGCAATTTCTTTTTTATTTAAATATCGAACGCCGGCTTCTCTTTTTAATAAAGAATTATCACCATTTAATTTTTTATATCTTAAAATTGTTCAACTACATAACTTTTCGATAAATTAAAAATTTTTCTTAGATAGACATCAAACACCCCAAAATTTTTTCTCTTGTCGTTTTATTTTCGCAAGTTCTTCTAAGGTTTCTATATCTGATTCGGTTAATTCATCTTTATATTTGGTTTTGAGCAATTTAAAATCATTTTCAGGAATATTGACATAAAAGACCTCATTTTCCGTTTCCTTGATAGTCCTTCCCACCACGGCATTCTTAATTGAAACGGCAATTTCTTGGTCTTTTACCGCTTGCGGGAGGGCTTCCCCTTTATCTTGGATTTGATTTATTATCCCAATAATTTTTCCTGTGGCATCGATAAGAGACTCTTTCGGGTGGATTGATCCGGCGATTACTCGTACCCCTATGACAGCGGGGTTGGATCGATGGAAAATAAATTGCGGAAGAAAAAGAATTTTTCCCGGTTTAATTATTTTTTGGAGTTCGCCAGATTTTAATTCTTCTGATTTTTGTTTGTACCAAGTAACATATTCATCTATCAATCCATAAATGATATTATTTTCATAAATTGCAATATCTTGCTGCATTGCCTCCTCTCTTGCATCTGGGAGGATTTTGGTATTAAAAGCAAGGATTACCCCTGAAAGCGGGTCGCTTTCTTTCACAATAGTGGCATCCACAACATCCCGTTTTGAGACATAGCCAACATCCGCCTTCCGTATTCTTATATTTTCCTTCCGGAGGTTATCTACCAAGGCCTCCAAGGACCCAAGAGTATCGGCTTTGAGGATTATTCCGGAGGAATCCGTATCGATTCGAATGCTTTTCAATTCAGATTCAATGGCTTGAATCGCTTTTTCTTGTTGTTCGGGAGAATTTGCGACAAAAACAGGACCACCCGCAATGGCATCTTCAAGATTGGGTGCAGCGATTTTAATGCCTGCAGCAGCAGAAATTTTAGCAACAGAAGAGAATTTCTCGCGTGGATCGCGCATTTCATCCAGCGGTTTTGGTAAAAGAAGTGCACGAATTTTTGTTTGAATCGAATGGGTCAAGCCACCAACGATTATGGTATCGCCCTTTTTAATGACTCCGTCATAAAGAATCATGTCGATGGTATATCCCAAACCCGGTTCCTCCTTTACTTCTAACACCACACCCTTACCCGCACCCTTGGAAGTTTTTAGGCGCTGCTGCAAATATTGGGTAGTGAGACCAGAAAGAACCATTAATAACTCGGGAATGCCCTCCCCTGTCTTCGCGCTCGTTGGTACAATGGCTACTGTCGTGGTGAAATTTTGAACTCGATCAAATCGTTCTGCATTTATACCCTCTTCAGATAAAATGCCCATTAAATCATAAATGCGCTTATCTAACTCATCTTGAACACTGGGAGCCTGTTTCTTAAACGATTCTAAAAATGAAGTATCGTAGAACTTCCAGCCTGGAACCAAATCGATTTTATTGGCCGCAATCAGAAAGGGGGTTTTCCTTTCCCGCAATATTCTTAAGGACTCGAAGGTCTGCTCTTGAAACCCTTGACTAACGTCTACAACCAGAATGGCAATATCAGAAACGGCACCTCCACGCCGTCGTAAATTGATAAAAGCCGCATGCCCAGGAGTATCTATGAGGAGCAGCCCTTCGATGTTTTTTAATTGGAAGCCCGTTCTCTGGATTAGTGCACCACAAATTTGGTTAATAACCTCCACCGGCAAGAAACTAGCCCCGATATGTTGGGTTATTAAACCCGCTTCGCGGTCTGCTACACTTGTAGAACGTATTTTATCAAGTAAACTTGTTTTTCCATGGTCGATATGCCCAAGTACACATATTATAGGCTGCCGTACTGACATCAATTTCACCTATTGTATTAATTCTCCGCTGATTTAATATTAAAAATGATTTCAATTAAAAATATGAATTTAAGTAAAGAAATATTTAATAATGTCTTTTGTCTGGTCTGCAAACTTCGGAAAGTATTCATTGAATAATTCGAGGGTATCAGCTTCTTTAGAACTTAAGATGATGAAGAACTGTTCATCTTCGATATTAACCCCTCGAAACACGATAGATTCGTCTGGTAAATCAACTATAATCTTTTCCGGAACTAGATTTCGTTCTTTTAACACTAGATAAAGATACATAGATTGAGTTGAAATGCTTTGACACGCATAAGCGCTTGTTTCACTCGCATATTCAGCAATTAGATATCCATTCTGATTCAATAAAAT